>Ga0006257_1000375_pt1 | contig 11711 bp, 8 predicted proteins | sample Deesub45470m_DNA_FD_54937 | JGI IMG/M metagenome (GOLD analysis project Ga0006257, IMG submission 54937) | Deep subsurface microbial communities from North Pacific Ocean - 450_OLKR46/470m Metagenome | ecosystem: Environmental > Terrestrial > Deep subsurface > Unclassified | place: North Pacific... | reverse complement strand
GTTGTAGTCGACAAATTTCGTTTGATCGCGCCGTAGGCAAGCAGATCCAATCCAAACATCGGCGCGTTGGTCTCGCCGAATAGGCATTTTCCCGTGAAAAGCATAGCGTCTCGATCATGCTCAAGTAAGGCGAGCAATTCTTGGATACGCGTACCATGTTCATGAGACATAGTTATCTGACTGCCTCACTCTCTTTGCGCCGTAACTCAATATCAGTCTTTTGTCCTTCCATATACTCAGCTGGATTCCATTCGCCGATGTCTCTTGGGGGTAGCCCCACATATTCGCGCAGTCTTGCGGCCAACTTTAATGCGGCCAAACCAAGGCATGCGTATTGGAGCTGGCGTTCTTCAAACCCTTCCGAGAAATCTGGAGGAGTGGCCGCGTACTCGAATGCAGCGGAAACACTACTATTTGAGAGTTCAGCCTTGTACGGAAAATTGAGGATTTCGTACATGAGGTGTGCAGGCAATGACTTCCACTCAACGCTAAATGCATGCGGCTCAAACTTAGGCGCGCCCACTTGAATGGAGCTGTAGCCATTTTCGTCGGGCTGACCTTCGCAAAAACCATCATCTCCAACCACATCGGCGCAACGAGCCGCGTACCGCTCTAGCTCGCATGACACCAAGATTGAAAGGTACACTGTGTCCTTCTTGTTCTTTCGACTTTGGAACCACCATTCTCTGGCTACGGTCAGCAATGCGCCGAGAGCTACGCCCACAAGTCCAAAGATGGCTGATTCCATTCGCTTCCCCCTAATGCATCCAAAGTTACTATGCGAATACAAGCGCCCGCATGGTAGTAAATAGCAAGTTCCGAAGCAACAGCCACTTAGAAATGTCCATTTTGAGCGTGATTAACAGACGAAACGTCGGCCAAACCCTAATGCCTGCTTCGCCGAGAAGTACTCATTGGAAGTGGCGGCCTCGACCGTCCGTTCCTGGCACATTGCAGTTCATCGCGACCGTCAGCTTTATGGCTAGATATTTTACACCAAACAGGTCATATTTTCTGTTTTGCCAACGGTAGGTAGTTCGCTTTTCAACCCTGTATGTCAACCCTGTATTGCATAGAACGGGGCATTACCTTTCTGGGTAACCCAACCTCGTATTGCACAAAACAGCATAATTCAAAGAGGTAGTTGCGTATTCCGATGAAACCCACCACCAATTCCAACTCCAAATCCACCAGCTATTACGATACTAAATATGCCACCCATTCCACTCGCAAAACCGCCAGCATCGTGACTTGAACAGCGGCTTTGGTTCATATTGCGGAAGCTCATCTTGATGCACTTGAATGGCAGGTCACGCAGGCCGTGCTCGCCAATCAAGTCCTCCGATTTTTAATAGCCGGTAAGCAGGCTGTCGATCAGCTCTTTCGGTAGTGCTTTTGCTACGGTCATTGCGACTCCTTTCAAAGTGGCGGCAGTTTCCTGCCAAATGGCCGTTCACACAAAATTTCTTACACCCATATTTTACGTCACCTTTGGAATACTATTTTTCGGGGGGAACCTCAATAGCATTGACTATACGCACCTCTAAATCTGTAAACATTTCGTCCAATTCACCAGTAAAAACACCGTTAGTAGCCCAATATATTACAGACTCTCTCACATCTTCCTTAATGTGAAAGCCAGAAGAATCTGTTCCTGAAATTTCATGGTCTTCAATAATGTATTTCTTAAATGCCACCATGACGTCCCTACAATGAATAGAAGCACTAATGACCCCAGTAGATAAATTTCTTTCAGTTACAGTACGAAGACCCAACCCTTCTTTTGGAATAAATTTACGCAAAACATAATTAATATCGGAACGAAGATTTTCAACAGTGTATTTCCGTGTCCCCTCTCTAACACACTCCGCATTAATCATAGCGTTTGCTGCTTCATCAAACCAACAATTTTTCTCCCATTGTGCCAAACCAAAATTTTTGCAAGACAACACACTACCGCCATAAAACTTACAATTTATAAACTTAGAAGTATTGTCAAATTTGCAATTGGCCCAAACCACTTGATTAAAAATTGAATTTTCAAAGATAGTACCAGAGAAATCAAAGCTTCCTAAGGTACCTGTAAATATGAGCCCATCAATTTGATTATTTGGAAACATCGAAACAAGTTGATTGGTTCTATAGCGTCTATCCGAACCATGAGGGAATGCCTTATTTATAGCAATTAAAGACAAGCTTACTGTGAAGGATGCTATATTTCCAAGGGGCCTCGCATAAACGAAATTTCGAACACGGCACAATGTATTTATAACCTCTTTAATTTTATCGAGCGCCCCTGCATTATTATTGATTTCAAATATATGAGCTACAGTTGCCAAGGCAACATCAGCTTGGAACTTCAAATCAAAACGTTCTCTATTAAGCAATGTATCCAAATCTCTCATATCCCCCTCAACCGGATCACTGAGCCTCAGTATTCTTTGACTAATGAGCGAATAAAACAGCTGGTCTTGTGTAAATCCCCATCTATCATCAGTGAGGGTACGTCTTATTAACGGATGATCCTTTAGCTGGCCTGCACCAGCAAATACCATTGCAATTTCAGAATCAGTACAATTTGTCATCATTTGAAAAACGGTTTTTAATAACTCGGTATTTGGAACTTCCCCCCCAACGATTAACTCCGCAAACTCCTCAAATACCAGAATTTGTTCTTTTGCCGTAAAAGGAATTTTTTGCCTCATTCGTTCTCGTTCACACAAAGCTTCCATCATCCATTGCAAAACCGTTCTACCAGAAAGTGATATTGAATCAAGAGAAAATCCGCGTGATACCAAATCTGCAATCAAAAATAAAAAGAATCCTCTCCCGACAAAGTCCATGCTTGCGTCTGAAGTATGATTCTTCAAGTAAGCGAACAACTTTGAAGATGACTCTCGCTTCGCTTCATCTTGTAAAAAACGTTGTTTAAAATATGAATCGGCCTTCGATTGATCGAATGGCCTAATTTCGAAAATATGTTGAGGTTTAAGCTCGCTTGAAATTCTCATTTCCTTGATTTCAGAATTCCAAAAACTTGTTCTAGCAGTAATTAATATGCGAGCACCAGTTTCATCGGCCACTTGCTGAAGAGTTTTAATGGTATCAATTGCATCCACCTCACCTCTATTCCAAAGAACGTACTCATCGAATCCGTCAAATACAATGCTGAACAATCCAGCTTTCAACGCAACTTTTATAAACTCCTCTTCTGCTCCATCAATCCATCCAATAGGCGATTCAAAATGTTTAAATGAATGCACAAATACTTTCCATATTGAGGACATGTCGTCCTTTTGCATTTGCGCCCACTGCTCAGATTGTATGTATATTGGGATAACCCCTCTATTTACGACTTGATTAACCAAATATCGAGTCATGAAGGTTTTCCCTTGCCCAGGCTCTGCCAAAAGAACACCAAGAGTCCCTTGAAATGACTGACCACTCATCTCTGGGTCAGTTAAGTAATTTACTAAAGGATTCGGTGTTATTTTGTTAAAAGTATCCGATACTCTTATTTGAGGATCAACGTAATTTGAAAATGAAATAGCTTTAATTTTCGATAAATAATTATCGACTTGCTTGCGAATAAATGATGAAAAGAATTCGTTAAGAAATTGGCAGTTTTTATCTAACTGCTTAAGTCCATTAACCAAGCTAATATTTTCCCTTGCTAGAGATGGTGCCATAACAACTTGAGTTCGTTCGTTCACGTTAATTGTATTTAACAAAACTCGAACTCCTCGCGTACCATCTAAAGTGGCACTAGACAATATATAAACTATCTTTAATTCGATAGTTATAGCACCTGTTTGAAAACTCGCATCGTATAAAGCCCACTGACCTTTGACTTCCTTACTAGGAGCTTCATTTATTATTGTTATGCCAGCTCGATTGATGAGACGGGCAACTTCACGAAAGGTAATTGGGTTCATCTGTAATCCTCATCATTATGTATTCACTGAAAAATCCAGAATATTTTTTGAAAATATGTGGATTTCAATATCAAAATATCTATTGCATTCATCTTCACTCACCCAACATCTCTGCGAGTTGATTACTTTTTTCAAATGCGCCTAGGTATACGAGTAGCGCATTTAATGTATTAAATCTTGCTTCAAAGCTCTCACTATCCACACCTACACTCACACTCATCTCAAAGTAAAGCGATGCAACCTCTTGCTTCTTAAAAACTCGAATCATATGTTCGCTATAGGGAAGCCTACGCGTAGCATCGAATCTGCGGAACACATCAAACCCATGCAACTCCATCACAGTCAGCTCTTCATCCGTAAAGGAGGCATATTCAAATTCAGGTTCGTAATCTTCTTCATCATCAAACTCCCATCCCATCGGGATTTGAATATCCTTCAACCGCGTGACAAATCCAACATCTCCATCAAACCCTAACAATCCGTACAAACTAAAACTAATTTCTGAACGTGGATTATATTTATTGCGCTCAAAACCTTTTAAATTAGACTCTCCGGAAATACGACGCTGGGCTGCATCTCGCAATTTCCCCTGTATAGAGTTAAATGCGTGCTTGCGCCCACTACAACTAGGAGTCAGCAAAAAGGCTGCCGCCCCTCTCACTGCTGACCATATGCAAGCCAAAATTTGATTCACTGGCAGATGTTCCAGCAATTCCTCGAACATCTTTTCCGTTTTTTCACCAAGGTCTGCGTCAAATCCATGTTCATCCAACTGATTTTTAAAATACTGAATACACTCATGCACCGCAACATCTAACATCAGAGTCGGCAATTCTGATTTTTGATAGTTTGTTAAATTGACTGGAATTAAACCTTCCAGATAACCCATAGTCTCTGGAATGTCCATGCAACATTCATCTGTCTTCTGGATTGATGGAATAAGCGCCGCGCTCTTGGTGTACCAACTGATACTGCCATTTTCATTTTCCACAAATGCGGCAGTCGTACAATGTGCGAGGTCAACTTGAAGCAAATCCATCTTGTAGATGTCTGATACAGCGCTAATCCCCTTACTCTGAATGGGCCAGAACAGCTCCGATTTTTCCTGAAATGGTCGAAGATAGCTCATATCTTCGTTCGCCCATGTGTTAACCAAAGCATGTAGCCCGACCANCCCCGCCAAACTCGCATCAGCAATATCATGGCATGATAAGGCTGACTGGTCTTTATACGCTTTACGTATTTTGTCTGCAAAAGTCTGCGCTAGGCTCTCTTGTTGTTTCTTTTTAGCCTCTGAACATCCTTGGCATGTGCAGTCACCTGCGGGGACAGCAGCGCTCCCTTCAAAATCAGTCATAACCGTATGTCCGCAGTTATGGCAAATGTGTGGAATACGAGCAGCCTGCTTCGCCTTACTTGGCAATCTCGCCAGCATGGGCTTACTACTGCACATCGGGCAGCTCAGATCGGTAATTTTTACATTATCAAAGATATGATAGAACTGTCCAACAGCCATCGCCTCCAATCCCAATTCGTCCAGCAATACTCCCACTTTCTCCCCAGAACGGTACCGCAAATAAAAATCGAGTATCTCAGTTGGTGACTTGCCATTAAACGGTTCAGTGCGGGTCATTTTGTGTTGGTCCTCTCAATTTCAATAAGCTGTATAGCCGCATTGAGCGAAAGCTTCTTCAAATGTCTTTATAAATATTGCACTTTGGCAATCCCAAAATTTTCAACTGATAATGGAGGATTATAGCTTGCCACTGATTAATAAGACTTTAAGTTTGGCATCTCACCAGCGCTATGTCACCCATCGTCATCTACGCTTCACTGCCGGGAGTGGCTTATCAATCTGCACATTTAACTTTTCCATATCCACTCTGGGCATCATGTACAGATTGTGCTGCCAACGTACAAACTGCTCACTAAACAGATTGTTCTGCTTTTCCAGTCGAGCAACCTTTGCCTCCAGGGTTGTGATCTGTTGCTTGGCAAACTCCAACGTAATATCCGGCTCAGAGGTATCTGATTCCTGAGCTGACCTTAACGCGTTCTTTTTATCTTTAAATGCCTCTACCAGAACTTGATAGGAGAGCAGGGTGTGCCGACTGATGCGTTTCTCACCGAGAACGGACGCTAGACGCTCTGCATATAGTTCCCAAGTCAATTTTCCCGCCCACTTGTCTATCTCATGTAGTGCAATGGGCAGCGTACTTTCAGTGATAATTTTCTTAGGCATCCTTCACCCCCAACAACTCTAATACAGTCGAGCAATCAACCACCCCCATCTCGTCCGAACTGGTTTTGTAGTTCCGCTGCGCCAATGCACGCCTTATCGGACTTGGATCATGCTCAGGCGGAATCCAAAGCACAGCTCCTTTTGGCGTTTCGTTAGATTCCAGCCTCGTTCGTTGAGTGCGAATATGGGCCAGTTTCCACCCAAGGTGCGTTTCCCATCTGTCGGCACCAAATACCCCACTTTCAGCATCAAATTTAGCCTTTTCAAATTGAGAGGCTACCAACTTTTCCAATCGTAAGATACGCTCAAGCGTCTTGGGCATTCCTTTGATACAGACGTGTTCCCTGCATGTCATGCACTCACCAGCCTTGGTACATGGAGACATCGCATAGTCATGCGTGCACATACCAAATTCAGTCACATCAGCAATTCCAATTCGATTAAGCCCGAGGTCTTGGTATGAAACCGGAAGATTCAGTTTCATTGCTTCCAGTGCTGTTGGCCTTTCAGTAAGAAGCACTACTGCGCGCACTTGATCATCTCGCTCCTCAGGCGTACGTAAATCATAGTGACGGTTGTCTTCAATACGTGCACGGCCAGCCCATTTTGCAAGCTGCCAACTATCCATTCCTCCTCGTTCCGCATTCGTGGACAACCAGACACGTAACTGGTGAGACGTAAGGCGAATTTCCGAGCCATCTTCATCCAAAATCCCAAAACGCTGAAAGAGCGTCTTTGTTGGATTTTTCAAACCATCACGCGGTGCTAATTGCCAGTTAATCTGATTCACTGACGGGGTCAGCCAACTAAACCCCCTTGGTTTGAAATCATTGTGGAATTCACGGTCACGAATCAATAAGAGTGATTCCCATATGGGTCTATCTGAATTTGGAATGAGTGGCCATTCTTTATGTTCATATTCGTGATTAGTATATTGCGCAAGTTGCTGGTACGTCGGATTTCCATGAGACCTCAACTTCTTGATCCATTTCCCCGCGCCCAACGAATGCCATGCAGTTGTTTCATTGTTTATGTATTTAAGTGCATCCAGTGTTGTCTGACCAAAGTTCATTGCATGAGCAAATTCCAGGGCACATAGCGGTCTATCTTCTGGGAAATCTGAAGGGGTGATGCATTCTTCGTGGCGGTAAAATACCTCCGGATTGTCATAAGCGAACTTTGCAGCCGCTCGTGCAGGCGCTCCAATTTCCACAAGACGGCGATGAGCTTCAATGACCGTCTCTCGCATCACATCTGGCACCCACTTTATCGTATCGCCGAATCCTTTCTCGCCATACCAACGAACTCCAAGGCGACCACTCTCCGTTTCATGTAGGCAATCAACTACTAGACCAGGCAATTCGCCTGCCCGAGATGGCGCAAACATCAAAAGTGTCAGAACACCAGACCAATATTGATCTTCTTTTGTCACAGCCTTGGAAAAACAATCAGCTATAGCAGTCATCTGATGCAAGCTGGGACNCCTATCTTCCTGCCACTTCCTAGATTCACTATCAGTTCGCTCTGCCTTTGATCTGGCGCGGCCCCATGGGTTACTCCACTCAGGAAGCGTTGGAACAATCGCTTTCTTTCGCAGGAATTCGTACAGCAATTCCATTTGCTGCCCCAGACGATAGCGCAGATCCGATTCTGGATAACGAAAGTCCGTCAACTCCCGAACCTTGTCCATCACCAGCCCATCTGTTTTAAGAACATCAGCCTTCCCATGAACCTCAATCAGGGCATCATGCAACTGACGAAGGATGATCATTTGATTGGCGATACTTTTTACCTGTCTTTGAGACTGTGTATAACGCACACGAGCTTTTGCAAAGGTTATAAATGGTTCATCCAAGGGGTCAAGCTGATATGGGTTATTTACCTCACTATATTTGGAGAATGCCATCGCATATGATCGATTACCCTCGACGAATATCCACTTGTTTGATGTGAAGCCTCCTTGCGCCTCATACAGTGTCAGCTTGTGCCGGCAATGACTAATGAAGTCTGTCAAATTCTGACAAGCAGATAGTTCAGCGCGAGGCTGGAAAAAAATAATTTCAGCCAACTTCCACCTCCATGATATCGACTGACTTTGCTTGATTGCACAACAAAATCACCTGCTGCACTGCCAGAACTAAAAGATCTGTAGACTGAATTACATTCGACGAAACACCCAATTCCTCCTGTCGTTTTCGCTCAACGAGAAGTTCTTCTAGCACCTCCTCATGTGGGGCATCTCGCCAGGCCTGGAAATTCAGGCATGTGTAGCATGCTCGATACCCTGATGCACAGAAAGCATGCGTACCGCAGTTACCTACAATGTTGGATTTTTCATTCCTCACTCGACTATGCGGGTCATTTGCACGCAACGCATCACGCTCAGAAGCTATGAGTTTTCCTGCAAATGCCTGTGCCAGAGGGGCTAATACAGGCGACATGATTTCATCAATTCTCTCGGCCATTTCCTCAGTGTTCGCGGTATACACATCGATATTTTGGGTATCAGAGTGATCTAGGGCCATTGCGAGTACGACCCCCGTAATTCCGCGTTTCGCTAGGTTCGTACCTTTCGTATATCTGAATCGACGTGAAGTGAAATTGATGAATTCGCCTGTTCGCTCTGAACGAGCTGTATTCCGTACTGCAACGTCCCTCAAAATTTTCATTGAATCGCTGTGGGTCATATGCAGATAATCAGGCGTTTTAGTCAAACATGTAACCAAATGGTTAATATCTTGCAACTCGTTAACTCTATCTTCATCTAGAAACAGCGGAATCTCTCTACGAATCTCAGGAGAAATACTTTTTCCCAGTAAATTTTCTACATATACCTGTGAGGCTTCAGCCTGATTTTTCAAAACCAGATATAGATCCTCATTCACAGACAATGATCTAAATGCTTCACGGAATCCCACACCTCGTTGTTTGACTCTTGGAAATTTAATTATGTAATCATGCCCTTTAGCATCTAGATCTACAGCGCGTAGCGACCTAATCTGAACCGCTCTTCGCCCTGTAAAGGCTACTGTCAAAAAATATGAATACTGGGACAGATCTATCGTTCTATTGGCGAATGCATTAGCAGACCAATTTAACAAAGCTCCCAATTCGATCTGTGTAAGCGGCCCAGAGTATGGGCAAGCTTTTCTTACCGCCTTCCCCTTTACCATTCCTTTCAAGGTTTGCTCTTCTAGATACTCAGCAACATCGTTATCAACTCCTGAGTATCCCCATTCATTCCATGCAAGAAGGAATGCCTTGAGAGACCCCAACCAGTATTCAGTTTCTGGAGTCAAGGTTGAACGCCACTTCGTCAACCCTTTCACATTGATACTTTTTTCACCAGTGTGATCACAATACATATTGACATACGAAAAAGCGCTATCAGTCGTTCCTGCCGAAAGCTCTTCCGCATATCGACACAGCGCCTTTCTCAATCCTTCTTGAGTAGCTTCATTCAACTCTCGCATACGCCTAAAGTTGATAACGTATGACCCATCTAGCTGCCATGAGTCTGAATTAAAATCGAACCGATAGCCCATCTTTGAAACTCGCCAATCTAGTTTTCCTGGCTGCTCTACATGGGACTTCTGAATCATGGTTGTGATTGATTGCATATTACGTGGCCCTTACGTATGTGCTTGGACAGATCATCCATTTCTTCGCGCATCAGTTTGTTTGCCATCTCCTGAATGTGCCTCAAGTTATATATCTGCGCACTGTTTTCGGATGCCCATCCATTCAGTTGCATGCGTATCTGTATCTCTTCTTTCTCATTAATCGGCTTGATGGTCGCATCGACCTTGGCCAATTGATTAATAGCATCAATTTTCTTGGATAGGCGATAGTTAAAATTGTGACGAAACCCATGTCGGCAGATTTCAGCAAATAACTCCGAGTTTTCAGATATGGCAGGCCCTAGCACTCTATTTCTAAATGAACTGTCTGAAATTGGATGCCCCTGATACTTTCCTCGTTTATGCGTCACGAACAAAAAAGGATTTTTATTGGCACTAGGTATCTGGGAGCGCACTTCCATGACATATGTGCGAAGTTTCTTCGCAAGCTCCATATTTATGGGAATATTGCGTTCAAGTGTTTTTGCAACAGGCTGCCTTAGTCGAGGATCAATTGGATTGTCGTGCCTACGAGCAACAGTAATTTTCCCTAGCTGGAAGTCCACATCGCCGATTTGAATACCCAGGATTTCTCCTGATCTCATACCTGTCTCGTACATTACGTCGAACATCAATGCATTGCGCTTACGAATGCTAGGGTTCTTATATGGATTGTCTGGTGAGTCTTCTCTAACCACCGCCATCAAGCGTTCAAACACTTCAGGCGGTGGAGCTTTGGCATCCGGCTCATTTGCCAACCCTTTGTTGCATTTACCTTTGGGCTTCTGGGCAATGATCCGCTTCTTCATGTCATCAATTACTGGAAACAACGTAGTGAAATCTGTTCGCTGCCTTAGCATTGCCCTTGCAGTAAAGTGTAAAAAATTGGCTATATGAACCAACCTATTTGCAGCATGGTCTTTTGAAATAGCCTGAATGTGTGGTGTCGTTACTGAGTGACTGGCCGAAAACTTCAACACGTTTCTATTTTTCGTAGCCTGATGCCACTCCTTAATACTGCGTGAATGAAGCAAGCAATGATCTCGAATTGATGCAATGTCGGCGTCGGAAGGAAATTCGGATTGGCTGATTTCCGCAATCAGATCACGTCCGTTGATCTCCTCCCATAGCTTCAAATGGATGACGTTACGAATAGTATTTTCAATGGCGGTCTGCTTGAGCGATACTCTTAACCTCTCAGTAACAAAAAGCGTGACCCAAAAGTCTGGCAACCCAGTGCTATCAACCAGCATTGGGTATCGCTCCCCACCTGAGAATACCAATTGCATTATGTGCGCCATAACACCCTCCACTTAATCAACTTTTAAATAAGTATACATCCTAGAGATTTATTATCAACATTTATTTTCACCTAAAATAGAAAAGGCCTACTACTGTAGGCCTTTTGTTGTTTATATATACATTCCAAATAAAATGTACGAGTTAGAAGGGGATGTCGTCGTCGAAGTTATCAAAACCGCCCTTGGCTGCGGGCGCGGGTCTGGCCGCGGGGGCGGAGGCGCGTGCAGGGGCGGGCTGATTTTCCTCAACCACTTCGAAACTGCCACCACCGGAAGACTTGCCGCCTATCATTTGCATCCGGTCTGCGACGATTTCGGTGGTATAGCGATCCTGCCCGTCTTTGTCCTGCCACTTGCGTGTCTGGATGCGCCCCTCGACATAAATCTGCGAACCCTTTTTCAGATACTCGCCGACAACTTCAGCCTGCCTGCCAAAAAACGAGACGCGATGCCATTCAGTTTTTTCCTGTTTGGTTCCGCTTTTATCCTTCCAGGTATCTGTGGTTGCCAGCGTGATATTGGCAACCGCTTCTCCACCCGGCATATATCTCACCTCAGGGTCTTTTCCGAGGTTACCTATCAAAATTGCCTTATTCACTGATGCCATTTTTCT
>Ga0006257_1000372_pt1 | contig 11726 bp, 7 predicted proteins | sample Deesub45470m_DNA_FD_54937 | JGI IMG/M metagenome (GOLD analysis project Ga0006257, IMG submission 54937) | Deep subsurface microbial communities from North Pacific Ocean - 450_OLKR46/470m Metagenome | ecosystem: Environmental > Terrestrial > Deep subsurface > Unclassified | place: North Pacific... | reverse complement strand
CCTGAAGATAAGTAGTTAGCGCTGATATGTTCAATATTACCATTGTTAAAATTCAACTGCTCACCAAATACTTTTTTCCCGGTAATTGTGTATAATTCAATTTTCGTTTTACCCAAAAATGTTTTTGAAGAGATTAAAAAATTTCCATCAGAAACCGTTGGAAAAATTGAAATTCCTGATTTGCTAAAAAATTCATCACTAATACTTAAAGCTGAATCAATAGTAATATTTATTAGTTGATTCGGTAAAAAGCCACCTGTTGCATTTGTAATATCAACTTGGAATGAGTCTGAAGTGGTAATAGAACTTGTATTTACAAAAGTTACCAACCCACTATTAATATCATTTTGTGTAAATGTTTGTCCAAGTGATAAAGCTATATTACTTAATCTAACTTCTCCTTTTGTTGGTAGTTGGCTTATCATAAAAACTTGCTCACTAGCTGTTGAACCTGCACTTGTTGCTTCAACTTCCGCCTGTTTTATAATATAGGTGCTATTAGTACCCACAGTGATTGGGTTATTGGTTAATGATGAATTTGTAATAGTTTGAGCACTACAAATGTCAATAGACCAACTATTAATTGTTCCTGAATCTCCATTATAATAGTCTAAAACTTTTAAAGTCCAATTGCCTAAAGAATTTTTTCCATTAAAACCGGCTAAAGGATTTGTCGGTTTTGCAACACCCGATACTGGTTCTGCGCAAACAATTGTTGCTGAAGCATCATCATCATAGGTTACATTAATATCGTTTTGGCCTGCACACTCTCTAGAAAACAACACAATTTCAGTTGCATCTGGAGCTATTAATGATATTATTAAATCTTGAATATAGGTATGGGATATATTTATGTTGATATTCACATCGCTAAGCACAAAATTATCAGGTATATTAATAATCGATAAAGCTTCTGTCCCCGGTCCTGGAGTACCTCCATCATCAGGAATTGCAACTATGGTATTATTAGTTACAGAATTACAAGTATTTAAAGGAGTTGTTTGAAATTTCTGAGTTGTAGAATAATTACCTGTTACACACAAATATATTGCCCTTACTCTCCAATAATAAACAGTTGAAAAATTTAAAGTTGTTGTGCTTATATATGAATTATTAGAAATATTCGCTGTTTCAATGATTGTGTTAAAACCTGCATCTGTTGAAATATCAATGTCATAGGATAATGCACCCGCTTTTGCTTCCCAATTAAAAGTTGCATTAGCAACCGATATATCTGTAGCATTATTCGCTGGCAATGTTGTAACCACTGCAGATACATCAAGTACTCTCAACACTACATCAGTAGATATAGTTTTTGCTCCAGTACCTGTAACTGTGATTACATATTCTCCTGCTGCAACTGAACCTGTGTTTCCAACTGTCATTGTAAATGTACCCGTTGTACTTAATGACGTTGGACTAAAAGTAATTGTTGCTCCTACCGGTGCTCCTGTTGCTGAAAATGTGGTTGCTGTATTATACCCTCCATTAGCTGTAAAATCAAAATTAAATACAGCATCATCTGGTTTACAGGTATTCACAATACTGTTTGATGTTGAAATAATAAAAGTTGGGTCTGTTGCGTTGGTAAACTGTCCAGTAAAAAGACCTCTACCAAAAGTAGTTGCCAAAATACTATTGTCAGATGTTCTTAAATCTAAATCAACAACCTTAACATCTCGCATGCCATTATTAGAACTTGTCCATGTTGGTGTGGTTTCATTAAAGTTTTTAGTTGACCATATCCCTAACTCCGTTCCAACGATTACTTCATTTCTTGCCAACGGATTTTGTAAAATACTTTTCACCGGCATATCTGGCAAATTGCCCTCTTTGTTTTTCCATGTAACTCCACCGTTTGATGTGAACCAAATACTGGTAACTCCATAATTATGGAAGGTTACCATAATATCATTTTCTGAAGCTCCAAATTCTATAGCGGAAATACTCCCAACAAATGATGAGCCTGTAATGTTCTTCCAAACAATATCTCCCGAAGCCTGATCTGCTTTGCTTAATTTTAACAATTTCCCATTGTCTGTACCTACTAAAAGTGTTGTGCTTCCTAATGTAAATGGAGATGCTTTAAAAGCGGTTGGGTTTCCATTAAGTAAAGCGTTACTTAATTGCACTTTTACAGCGCTACTTGCTTCTAAAGTATATCTATTAATTTTACCTGTGCCATTGGAGTACATAATATTTAAATTATGGTCTAAACCAGCAGGATTTATAAAATCACCTTCACTATCTGTTTCATCAATAGCATATGTTGGGTTGTTTACCCAGTCGGGGTAATTAGCCCCTGTATATGGCAAGTTATAATAGTAATGGTTACTATAAACATAAGATGTTATCATAAATTCACCATCTTTATCAATGGTACTATAGGCTCCATCTCCTCCCCAAAGGTCAAAACTTGCATTTTTTCCCACAGATGCCCCATTGATAAATTGTGAGCCATTGTCTTGAGATCCTGCCAATATTAATTCATTGGCAGCATTTTGGCCATAACCACCAAAGTAAAACTGGGTAACATTGTAATCTTTGTTCATTGCTGTAAACACATTGTTTGTTTCTGCATTTAATAAATCATTAGCATAATAAACACCACCATCACCACCAATAACCGCCTGATTGCTATTTCCCGGTCTAAAAGTAAACGCATGTTGATCGGCATGGACTATTGAACAAGTTAGTGTGTTCAAATTCGGATTGTTTGACCATTTGGATATTTGTTTCCATTCAGTAGTTAAATTAGTAGCAATCCCTTGGTCTGTCATAAATAAGTCTATTCCCCCTACATACACAATATTATCATTATTAGGATCTACTTCTATCACCAAATCATACCATGCTTGTCCGCGTGTAAAATCATTTGCTGGGATTCCTGTATCTGCATCATCTGGTTTTGCCAATTCTGTTGTTGTAGCAAATGCATTGGTAGTTGCATAAATATGAGGGCCTGCTGTAGTAGTACCTTGTGTTAAAGCATATAACTTATTTGGATTTAATGGGTTTGAGGAAACAGCTAACTCAACCCTATTTGAATTTGCCAAGGTAGTTGCTTGTGTCCAAGTTGCTCCATCTGTTGACTTAAATACTCTTCCGCCTCCTAATCCTCCTGTTCCTGGAGTAACAATGGTACCCATCCATAACGTATTATCTGACGAAATCTCAAAATCATTTGGGATAAAATAAAATGTATAAGTAGAGTATGCAAAGTTCATATTTGTTTGAATTCTGCTCCAATTTGTACCTCCATCTGTCGTTTTATATAATCCTGCAGACTGCAGTCCTAACCAATTTGTTGGATTAGCAGAATCGCCATATACATGACCTCCAACTCCTATAAAAACTTCTGTAGTTCCTCCATTATTCCACGCTATAATATCATTGATATAATAAATACCGGCTAATAAATTACCAGAATTACCACCACCTGCCAATTGTACTGGAATGTTATCCCATGTTAATCCTCCATTTATCGTTTTATAAACTCCATTCCCAACAGCAGCACCAAATGTATATTGCTCTCCTGTACCTATATACCATATTTGTGAATTATTGGGATCTACAGTAATACATGAAATATTCATATTGCTTGGTACTCCTGAAACCAAGGTCCAAGAAGAATTAGCGTCAGTTATATCTTGATTTACCCATAATCCTCCACTAACACCACCTGCATAAACACGTTGGTTATTTATATTATCATTTGGATCAAATAACACCACTCTTGTTCTTCCTCCTACATTATTTGGTCCACGTTCTATCCAATCATTTCCTACAGTTCCATCTCCTGGTGCTCTTGCTGAAACCAACCTGTCTCGCAATGATTTTTGAAGTTCCAATACCTTATTTGGTTCTGGCTTCCCTGTTGCTGGGTTCATGGTTAACTCCCATTCTCTTTCGTAATATTTATTGGGTGGGATGCCATTTGATATCCGATCTTCTTTGCTCATTTTTAGTGTCTTCTTAAAAGGGCTATTCACTAAATATGCTTCATGTTTTAATCGCAGTTCTGCTATTGTAATAGTATCATCAACTACTTTATCATCTTGTATCGTGTAGATATAACCAAGCGAAAATATAAACACGATTATAGTCAAGAAAAGTAATTTTTTTTTCATACTATTTAATATTAAAATTTATAAAATACGGGGGTTATTTTTTTAGCTACCAGATAACTTTTTGTACAACTGTAAGGCAAAACCATCGGTTAAACTTGCAATGTATCCACATATAGTTAGCAGTCTAAGATATTGTGAATCTTTGGGTTGTTGCAAATTTTCAGGTAATAAAGATATAACTAATTTGTCAAAATTGGTAGAAATTCCTTCAAATTTATGAATTGTTGCATTTATAAATACATCTAATAATTTAGAAATAACATGATAACCAGCCAATTCTTTTTCAACAACTTCTCTACTTTTATATATTTTTTCAACACTAAGCTTTATGATATCATTTATTTGAGCTTCATAATTACATTTGTCTAACAAAGAGTGTGAATATTCACCATTTAGAATTGCTTCTTCATTGGCTAAAAAAACGGATGCAGCTTCATTAATTAAAGTCCCGATTGCTAATGCACGCAAATAGCTTAAACGGTCTTTCTTGTATTTTAATTGATGGTATTTTTTTGAATCTATGGTATTTTTTACCAATTTTATTAAATATTCTAAGGCAAATTCTTCTTCAATTAAACCTAAATTGATACCGTCTTCAAAATCAATGATGGTATAGCAAATATCATCCGCAGCTTCAACCAAATAAGCTAATGGGTGTCTTTTGTATGCCGTATTTCCTTCTTTTCCTGTTAAAATTAATCCTAATTCTTTTGCCACATCATTAAAAAAAGAGACTTCAGATTGAAATATTCCAAATTTTTTGTCTGCAATATGACTTGTTGGTTTTTTAGGCAAGGATTCTTTTGGATATTTTATAAAAGTACCTAGTGTTGCATAAGACAACCGTAATCCTCCTTCAACACCTTCTTTATTTTCCGTTAAAATTTTAAATCCATTAGCATTTCCTTCAAAATCTATAAGGTCTTGCCACTGTTTTTTTGTAAGTTCTTGTTGATATTTTTTCCCGTTTCCGCTTTTAAAATATTCACCAATGGCTTTTTCTCCATTGTGGCCAAACGGTGGATTTCCAATATCATGCGCTAAAGCAGCAGTGGCAACAATTGCTCCGAAATCATTCATTTTATAGCCTTGTTCCAGCAATTCAGGGNGTTTTTTAAGAACTTGTTCGCCAACAATTCTTCCTAAAGAACGTGCAACAACACTTACTTCCAAACTGTGTGTTAATCGGGTATGAACAAAATCGGTTTTTGAATGTGGAACAACCTGTGTTTTGTCTTGTAAACTTCTAAATGAATCAGAAAAAATAATACGATCGTAATCTACTTCAAAACCTAATCTTGTTTCATCTTGTTGACTTCTTAATCTTTTTTGAGTGTCTCCGAATCGTTTTAAAGAGAGTAATTGTTCCCAGTTCATATTTATGATTTTGTGCATGCAAGATACTATTTTTGATAAAAAAATCTGTATTTTATAAGGTTATATAAATAATTACTTTTTGTTAAATTAGATTTAACACTACCTTTACATAAGTTCTAGTTATTTGCAGAAATAAAAACTTAAAAAGATTTTAGAATGAAACTTAAACCAATACTTGTATCCTTCCTAATCCTTGCTGTATTTTCAGTGACGGCACAGGAAGAAAAAAAAGAAAATCCATTTACTTTTAAATGGGACAACGGCTTTAAAATGGAAAGTGCCGACAAGCAATTTAAATTCAAATTCGGTGGACGTGTGATGATTGACCACGCTATTTTCACTCAAAACAGCGACCTTGATGCTACCTTTGGTGAATTGGAAACTAAAAATGGTACTGAATTTAGACGTGCCCGTGTGTTTGTGTCGGGCGACATTTACAACAATGTAGAGTTTAAATTACAAGCTGAGTTTTCAGGAGGTGAAGTTAAAATTAAAGATGCATATATAGGTATTACTGGTATTCCTGCAATAGGAACATTTAGAGTTGGTCACGTTAAAGAACCTTTACGTTTAGACGTTCTAACAAGCAGTAAGTATATTACCTTTATGGAACGTTCTTTCCCAACTGATTTTGCCCAAGAGCGCAATAATGGTTTCCTAGTTTTTAACGATTTTCTAGATAAAAAACTATCGCTACAAGCTGGTTATTTTAGAAATTCTGATGATACAGCAAATGCCATTGCTGCTAACGATGGCTATTCATTAACTGGTAGAGCTACAAGTTTGGTGCTTAACAACAAAGAAGAAAAACAGCTCTTGCACCTTGGTGTGGGCGCTAGTTTACGCAAAACCGATTCAAGAGAATACCGCTTGCGGTCAAGACCAGAAGCCCATTTAAGTGGCATTAGATATGTTGATACAGGAACTATAACAGATGTAGAGAGCATTACACTGGTAAACTTTGAAACGGCTTTTGTGTCAGGTCCTTTAGCTATACAAGGCGAATACCTTATGGCAAATGTAAAAACTGGCAACGTAACAGTAATAGATAGCTATAATTTTGGAAGCTACTACGCACAGGTAAGTTATTTTTTAACAGGCGAAAGTAAAATATTTAAAGGCTCTTATGAAGGCTTTGACCGTGTTAAACCAACTGATAATTTTGGTGGTGATAATAAAGGTTTAGGTGCTTGGGAAGTAGCTTTACGCTACTCAAACTCTGACTTAAACAGTAAAGATGTTTTTGGTGGTGAACAGTCTGACATCACCTTAGGCCTTAACTGGTACTTAAATCCCGTTACTCGTATTATGTTAAATCACGTTTGGGCAGATGTTAAAGATGCTGGTAACGCAAACATATTTCAAGTACGTTTTCAATTAGATTTTTAAATGATAATAACAGATTAACAATTTATCATCTTCGCTTAACCTAAAATTAACAATCAAATCATTCCTTTGCAAAACAATTAAAAGATAATAAAAAATGAAAAAATTAATGTTTATAATGTCCTTAGCTTTGGTAATAGGAGCTTGCGGAAACAAAAAAGAACAAAAAGTCGCTGGCAGCGATGCGGCAAAATTGACAGGAAGCATCAGCATTGATGGTTCAAGCACTGTTTTCCCGGTAACAGAAGCCGTGGCAGAAGAATTTCGGGCTGTTCAGCCAGATGTACAAGTAACCATTGGGGTTTCAGGAACCGGTGGCGGATTTCAAAAATTTTCAAGAGGAGAAACAAACATTTCAAATGCTTCTCGTCCGATAAAAGACAAGGAAATTGCGGCTTGCGAAGAAAACAACATCACTTATTTGGGATTGGAAGTTGCCTATGACGGATTGGCCGTAGTGGTAAACCCAGAAAATACTTGGGTTGACAGTTTTACTGTGGAAGAATTGAAAAAAATATGGGAGCCTGCAGCCCAAGGAAAAATCATGAAATGGAATCAAATTCGTCCGGAATGGCCAAATGAAGAAATCCATTTATACGGACCAGGCGTTGCTTCAGGAACCTTTGATTACTTTACCGAAGCCATCAATGGAAAAAGTGGCTCAAGCAGAGGCGATTATACCGCCAGTGAAGATGACCACGTATTGGTTCAAGGAATTGCGGGAGACAAATACGCTTTAGGTTTTTTCGGATTGGCTTATTATGAAGAAAGCAAAGACAAATTATCTTTGATTGGTGTTCATAACGGTACAGAAGTGGTAAAACCAACATTAGAAACAGTAAGCAACGGTACCTACAGTCCTTTATCCAGACCGCTATTTATCTATGTAAACAGCACCTCGATGAAACAGCCGGAAGTTATTGAATTCATTAATTTCTATCTTGACAATGCCGCAGAATTATCGGAAGATGTAGGATACATTAAATTGCCTACGGAACTTTACGCAAAACAAAAAGAAAATTTTAAAGCTTTTGTTGAAAAAAATAAATAAACAAAANCTCAACATAACAAAATCAGATGTATCTTACATCTGATTTTGTTTTAAATTAAATTTGATGCGTAAGATCAGAGAATTTGTCATTGAAAAATCACTTTTATCAAGTGCACTGGTCACCATTGCCATTACTGTCGGAATTATTTTGGTGCTTGCCATTGAAGCCTTCAGCTTTTTTAAGGAGGTTTCCATCTTCGATTTTTTCACTGACACTGAATGGACACCCTTATTTACCAAAAAACATTACGGGATCCTTCCCTTGCTTACCGGCACCTTACTAACAACCTTTATCGCAATTTCTGTTGCTTTACCCATTGGCTTGTCCATCAGCATTTATTTAAGTGAATATGCCCCAAGAAGTTTTAGAAAAACAATAAAACCATTGCTAGAGCTTTTGGCTGCAGTGCCAACCGTTGTTTACGGGTTTTTTGCGCTTGTGGTGGTTACGCCTTTTTTACAGCAATTTATGCCCAATTTATCGGGATTTAATTCACTCTCCGCAGGTATCGTGATGGGAATTATGATTATTCCTTTTGTGTCTTCTTTAAGTGAAGACGCTTTATTCGCCGTGCCAAAATCGTTGAGGGAAGCCTCTTACGGTATGGGTGCTACCCGGCTACAAACTGCTTTCAAAGTCGTTGTTCCGGCAGCTTCATCCGGTATTATTGTGTCCATTATATTGGCCATTTCAAGAGCGATTGGTGAAACGATGATTGTGGCGATTGCGGCGGGTCAACAGCCAAGACTAACTTTAGACCCAACCGTTCCTGTGGAAACCATTACGGCTTATATTGTTCAGGTAAGTTTGGGAGATGTGCAACATGGATCGTTGGAATACAGAACAATTTTTGCCGCCGGTATTACCTTATTTGCACTTACATTCTTATTGAATACGATTAGTTTCCGAATCAGAAAAAAATTCCGACAAAAATATGAATAACATTCAAAAAAACAGGCTAAAGGACCAGCTCTTCAAATTTTGGGGAATTGGCTGTACGCTCATCGGATTGGTATTGTTAGTTGTTTTTATAGGCGGAATATTGATTGACGGCCTAGGCAGAATAGATTGGGCTTTCATTACCGATTTGCCTTCACGAAAAGCTGAAAAATCAGGAATATGGACGCCTTTGATGGGAAGTATTTGGATTCTGGTTTTGACAACAATTATTTCATTTCCCATCAGTGTTGCCGCAGGTGTTTATTTGGAAGAATATGCCAAAAAGAACCGACTTTCAGCGTTGCTGGAAATTAACATTTCAAACTTGGCGGGCGTTCCGTCCATTATTTACGGATTGTTGGGATTGGAAGTCTTCGTAAGAATCATGAATTTGGGCGCCAGTGTTTTGGCTGGTGCTTTAACCTTGTCCCTTTTAATTTTGCCTATTATTATTGTAGCGACAAGAGAAGCTATTAAAGCGGTTCCCAGCTCGATTAGGGACGCGTCTTACGCATTGGGCGCCTCAAAGTGGCAAACAATCTGGAATCAGGTATTACCGGCATCAAGCGGCGGTATTTTAACCGGTGTTATTTTGGCGCTATCAAGAGCTGTAGGTGAAACCGCTCCGTTAATTGTTGTTGGCGCTTTGGCTTATGTCCCTTTTGCTCCGCAAGGTCCGCTAGATCAATTTTCGGTTTTGCCTATCCAAATTTTTAACTGGATTTCCCGACCACAGCAAGGATTTATTGACAATGCGGCAGCGGCCATTATTATTTTATTATTTATTACCTTTATCATGAATGGAATCGCGGTTTATTTCAGAAATAAATGGCAAAAAAAATTACAGTAATACAATGAGCGATGTTATGACAGAAAAAACCGAGGACGCTAAAACAAAAGCGCCAATTGCTGATAAATACAAATTGCAAACCAAAGACGTAAATGTTTATTATGGCGATTTTCAGGCCATTAAAGATGTTTCCATGAATATTAAACCAAGAAGCATCACTGCTTTTATTGGTCCTTCGGGTTGCGGTAAATCTACTTTTTTACGTTTGTTCAACAGAATGAACGATTATATTGAAGATTTTAAAATGGAAGGCAAAATTAAAATTGACGATAACAATATTTACAAAAACAAAATACAGCTGGAGCAATTAAGGAAAGAAGTTGGCATGGTTTTTCAAAAGCCAAATCCTTTTCCGAAGTCCATTTTTGAAAATGTTGCCTACGGATTAAAAATTCAGGGCATCAAAGACAAAAAATTGATAGCGCAACGGGTGGAAAAAGCGTTGATTCAAGCCGATTTATGGAATGAGGTTAAAGACAATTTGAGTAAATCTGCCTTAACCCTTTCGGGAGGACAACAACAACGTTTGTGTATTGCCAGAACATTGGCGGTTGAACCTTCCATTATTTTAATGGATGAGCCAACTTCAGCTTTAGATCCTATATCAACAGCAAAAATTGAAGAATTAATTCATCATTTAAAAGAAGAATACACTATTATTATTGTTACACATAATATGCAGCAAGCATCTAGAATTAGTGATTATACTGCATTTTTTTATTTAGGAGAATTGATTGAATTTGATAAAACGAGAAAGATATTTACAAATCCAGAAAAAAAACAAACAGAAAATTATATTACAGGTAGATTCGGCTAAAAAATAAAATTATGATAAATATAGAAGAACAAAGAACTGCTTTAAGTCAAATTTGTGAAGAAATGNTAATGCTGTGTCAAAAGCAATTTGAGAATGCTTATGAAACTTTTACAACTTTTGATACCGATTTAGCTGAAGATATTATTTTAAAAGAAACTCGGATTAACTCACTTGATTTAAAAATTGAACGAGATACAGATCAATTTATAGCTTTATACAATCCTGTGGCAACTGATTTAAGATTCGCCCTAGCTGTTCTTAAAATTAATTACAATTTAGAACGAATTGGCGACCAAGCTTACGATATTGCTAATCATACCATAGATTTAAATCAAAAACTAACNCACCAAGTAATTGATAGCCTGCAATTTAAAGAAATGTATGAAACCCTTGACAGCATGTTTAAAGATGTTGTAACTGCTTATAAAGATGAAAATATAAAGNCGGCCAGAAAAGTATTTAAAAAAGATAAGATTATAAATAAGATAAATGCCAATGCTTTTGAAATAGTTGCTGAAGATGCTCTCAAAAACCCAGAATTAATTCGACAGTATTTAATGGCACTTATAGTGATGAAAAAATTTGAAAAGATTGGTGATTTGCTTAAAAATATTTCAGAAAGCATTATTTTTTATATTGATGCAAAGGTGTTAAAACACAAGAAGAAGAAATAGGCATCTTAAATAAAAATATTGAAAAAGAGTGTTACTTTACACTCTTTTTTTCTGCTTCAAAATCTCCATTTTCAAATAATGAATCTTTTTCATTGTATAATAATTCTGCCACTTCAATCAATTTTTTAATCATATCATTTACATTTGCATAATCATTAAATAATGACGATGCCATTTCAACGGTTATTAAATCTTCCCTAATCAATTTATCAATGGCTTTATTGCTTTTTTTGTTGTTTTCTTTTGCCTCTTTTTTAAGTTGTGCTAGTTTTTCAGCATATTTGGTGGTGTTGTCTTGAGTTCTAAAAAGATAAATTACACGTAAAACTTTAATTACTTTTTTTCTAAAATTATTATATTCTAAAAATAAATATTGATTCTCCTGATTCAAAGCTTTGCCAACATTTTTATTTAACTCTTTCACATCCTTTATGCTTTCAACCATTTTTCGGTTTGCAATTTTTATTTCTGTAAGTTTATTATTTTGAAGCTCTGTAAGCT
>Ga0006257_1000370_pt1 | contig 11729 bp, 11 predicted proteins | sample Deesub45470m_DNA_FD_54937 | JGI IMG/M metagenome (GOLD analysis project Ga0006257, IMG submission 54937) | Deep subsurface microbial communities from North Pacific Ocean - 450_OLKR46/470m Metagenome | ecosystem: Environmental > Terrestrial > Deep subsurface > Unclassified | place: North Pacific... | reverse complement strand
TCGAACAGCTTGGGCACATGGTTCAGCGCCTTGCGCGTATCCCATCCCGTGACCGACGGCAGCGCGGCATCGGCCGGTTCATAGAATAGCTTGCCACGCCCGACGCCATAGGCATCCTTGATGCCCGGCACGCCCGTCTGCGCGCGGATCGCCTTATAGCCCATGTCGATATAGTGGCCGACCGCATCGACCGTTTCTTCAATATCGCTGCCATTGGCATGACCATAGACCATGATGCCGTCCCGGCTCTTGCCGCCCAGCAAGTCATAGAGCGGCATGCCCGCCATCTTGCCCTTGATGTCCCACAGCGCGGTGTCGACCGCGCTCACGGCGCGCATCGTTACCGGCCCGCGCCGCCAATAGGCACCGCGATAGAGATACTGCCAGATATCCTCGATTCGGCGCGGGTCCATGCCGATCAGGCAGGGAATGACATGGTCCTCCAGATAGGAGACGACCGCCAGTTCGCGCCCGTTGAGCGTCGCATCGCCAATGCCATAGACACCCTGGTCGGTTTCGATCTTGAGCGTCACGAAATTACGCCCCGGACAGGTGACGATGACGCGCGCTGATTGAATTTTCATGAGATACTTCCCTCACCAGTGGCCATAGTTGGCAATTACCGTTAGTGTCACTCTTGCCGATTTCAACAAAATTGGTAAGGCCTATTTTCAGGCGAGGGTAGAAAAATGATTGAGACAGGCAAAAGNGCCGGTGGATCGGTCCCGATGGACGGTACCGAGCGGCTATATCAGAAGCTGGCACGCCGATTGTTCGAGGATCTGGCGACCGGCCGCTATGCGATTGGCGACCGCCTGCCGGCCGAGCGCGAGCTGTCGGTCATGCACGGCGTCAGCCGTCCGGCCGTACGTGAGGCGATGATCGCGCTGGAAGTCCAGGGGTTGATCGAAGTGCGGATCGGGTCTGGTGCCTATGTCCGCGCGCTGCCGGGTGATCAGGACCGGCCGGGCTTTACCGTCACCGCCTTCGAACTGATGGAGGCGCGCCTGTTGGTCGAAGGCGAAGCGGCGGCGCTGGCCGCAGTCAACATCCGCGACGACGAACTGGAAGAACTCGACCGGTTGGTCCTGAAAATGTCGGAGGAAAATCTCCTCCCCGGCGTCAGCACTGAAGCCGATCGCGCCTTCCACCTGCTCATCGCTTCGGCCACGCGCAACGCGGTGATCCACAATCAGGTGGAGGAAATGTGGCGCTTGCGCTCGACCTCGCCCGACTGCGCACTGCTGCTCGAAAAGGCGCGCACCGCCAATATCCAGCCCGTGGTGGCGGAACATAGCGTCGTGCGCGATGCTCTCCATGCCCGCGATCCCGCCGCCGCCAGGGCCGCGATGCGCGCGCATCTAGGCTCGGTCATCGACCATCTGCTGTTCACGATCGAGGAAGATGCGATCGAGGACGCCCGCCGCACCATCGCTTCCACCCGTGCGCGCTATGCCCGCGCCGCAGCCCTATAGGTTTCGTTCATGCGTCCGCTGATTCTGCATCCAGACCGTCTCTTCCCGACCGATCCGTCCGTCCGGCCGATTGCGCGCCGCCTCTATGAAGCCGTCGCAGGCCTGCCGATCATCAGCCCGCATGGCCATACCGACCCGCGCTGGTTCGCGCAGGATCAGCCCTTCGGCAATGCCAGCGAATTGCTGCTGACGCCCGACCATTATGTCTTTCGGATGCTCTACAGCCAGGGCATATCGCTCGATACGATCGGGCTGGTGCCCAAAGGTGGCGAGGGCACCTCTGTCGATCCGCGCGCGGCTTGGCGCATATTGGCGGAAAATTACACGCTGTTCCGCGGCACGCCCTCGCGCATGTGGCTCGACTGGGTCTTTGCCGAGGCTTTCGGCCTGACCGTTCAGCTCGAAGCGGCCAGCGCCGACCTTTATTATGACACCATTACGCAGGCGCTGGCGACCGAGGCCTTCCGCCCGCGCGCGCTTTATGACCGCTTCAATATCGAAGTGATCACGACCACGGAATCGCCGCTCGACGATCTCGCCCATCACGCCGCGATCCTTGCCGAAAATAATACCGCCGATGGCTGGAAGGGCAGGGTGCTGACCGCCTACCGGCCCGATCCCGTCATCGACCCGCAGTTTGACGGCTTTCGGGACAATCTGCGCAAACTGTCCGACCTGACCGGCGAAGATGCGTTCGACTATAAGGGCTATCTCGCCGCCCACCGCCAGCGTCGCGCCTTTTTCGCCAGCATGGGCGCGACCTCGACCGATCACGGCCATCCAACCGCCGCGACCGCGGATCTGACCGATGCAGAGGCGCAAGCGCTGTTCGCCCGCGTGACCGCCGATAGCGTGTCCGATGCCGACGCCGAACTGTTCCGCGCGCATATGCTGACCGTCATGGCCGGGATGAGCGTCGAGGACGGCATGGTGATGCAGATCCATCCTGGTGCCTATCGCAATCATAATGCGTCGCTCTTCACCCGCTTCGGCCGCGACAAGGGGGCCGACATTCCGATGGCGACCGAATATGTCCACTCCCTGCGCCCCTTGCTCAGCCGCTATGGCAATGAAACAAACCTCACCATCATCCTCTTCACGCTGGATGAAACCAGCTATGCCCGCGAATTGGCACCGCTCGCGGGCCATTATCCCGCGCTCACACTCGGCCCGGCCTGGTGGTTCCACGACAGCCCCGAAGGCATGCGCCGCTTCCGCAACCAGATGACCGAGACAGCCGGCTTCTACAATACGGTCGGCTTCAACGACGACACCCGCGCCTTCCTCTCCATCCCGGCGCGCCACGATGTCGCGCGGCGGATCGACTGCGGCTTCCTTGCCCAATGGGTGGCGGAACATCGAATGGAGGAATGGGAGGCAGCCGAACTGGCGGTCGACCTCTCCTACACGCTGGCAAAGAAGGCGTATAAGCTGTGAGACTATCGCAAGAGACCATCGCCGCACTGAACGCGGACGTCGAACGGCCGGGCTATGACCGCGCGGCCCAGGCCTGCGGCATTGTCCATTTCGGCATCGGCGCTTTTCACCGCGCGCATCAGGCGGTCTATACCGACGATGCCATGGCGGCGGGCGACCGCGATTGGGGCATCACCGGCGTATCGCTGCGATCGGGCGATGTCGCGGAGCAGATGGAACCGCAGGACGGCCTGTTCACCGTGTCGGAACGCGGCAGTGGCAGCCCGCATACCCGCCTGATCGGCACAGTGCAGCGCGTGATCGTCGCGCCGCGCGATCCCGCGCTGCACGTCGTCGCGGCGCTGGCCAGCAGCAGCACGCACATCGTCAGCTTCACCGTGACGGAAAAAGGCTATTGCCGCACCCCCGCAGGCCAGCTTGACTTGTCCCTGCTCGAACCGGAACTGGTCAAGGGCGCAACCCCCAGCAGCATCTACGGCTTCCTCGCTGCCGGGCTGGCGCGTCGACGCGCGGCCGGCATCGCGGGCCTCACGCTGGTAAGCTGCGATAATCTCGCGGAAAATGGCACGGTCCTGTCGGGCCTGCTCAACGCCTATCTCGATCGCGTCGATCCCGGCCTCGCCGCCTGGTTCCGCCGCGAATGCGCCTGTCCCTCCACCATGGTCGATCGCATAGTGCCCGCGGTCACCGATGCCGACCGCCAGCAGATCGCCGACACCATCGGCCTGGAGGATGCCGCCGCCGTCATTACCGAACCCTTCCGCCAATGGGTGATCGAGGATCGCTTTGCCGGACCGCGCCCTCGCTGGGAAGTCGGCGGGGCGCAACTGGTATCCGATGTGCGTCAGCATGAAGCCGCCAAGCTGCGGATGCTCAACGGCGCCCACTCCGCGCTCGCCTATCTGGGCCTCGCCCAGGGCCATGACTTCGTGCATCAGGCGATCGCCGATCCGACCCTGCGCCCCTTGATCGAACGGCTCATGCGCGACGAAGCGGGCGTCAGCCTCGGCAGCGATCCCGGTCTCGACATCGACGCCTATTCCGCGCAACTGCTCGCGCGATTCGCCAATCCGGCCCTGCCGCACCGCCTCGCCCAGATCGCCATCGACGGGTCGCAGAAAATCCCGCAACGCTGGCTGGAACCACTCGCGATCAACTTGGCCGCAGGCCGCGCCTGCCCCGCAACATTGAAAGCCTTGGCCGCCTGGATGCTCCACGTCCGCGGCGACGCGCGGCCGGTGGATGATCCTATGGCCGCGCAGCTTGCCGCCCTATGGCAATCGGCGGGAACCGACGGCATCGTCACCGCCTTGTTCGGCGAACAGGGACTGTTCGCCGATCGCTGGACCGTCAACGACCAGAGCCGCGCTCTGCTCCAGACCGAAGTGGATCAGATAGCGTCAGCCTGATCGGCGTCCATTTCAATCGCATAATGGATGGGCTTGAAACTGCCGCCATTGGAATCGGGCGCTGAACAGGCGGTGAGGCCAATGATCAAGTCCATCTCCGCGCGAAACCGGATGTGATCACCCGCCTTGCTGACGGGCGGCAACACGCGCAGCTTGCCGTCCGGCGCAACCGGCACGTTCATGAAGCAATTAAACGCCACCGGAATCGCATCCGGCTCGATCCCATAGGGAGCCAGCGCCTCGGCCAGATTGCCGAAGCAGCCGCGATGCGGCTCCAGGTCGGGATAAAAATGGTGGAACGTGTCGATGGAGCAGGGCGTCAGCAGAAAATCATGACGGCCCACCGTATCCGCGATGATAGTCAGCATCACCTGCGACCGATTGGAATAGAGCGCATGCCCGGTGGTCAGGCTGATCGTCTCGGCATAATCCAGCGTCCGTCCGGACGAGATGACCTCCCGCACATCGGCTGCATTATAGGCCAACAGGTCAGCCACCTGCTCGCCCTTGGGGTCAGTCACCGTCAGCACGGCCCCACGCGGTAAACGGAACGCCGCACCGCTCCGCTCAGCGATCACATGCACGCCATCGGTCATGCTTTCTCTCCATGATATTCAAACGGCGCGACCCATTGGTCACCCACCGCGCGCCCGGAATATTGCCGCGCCTCGCTATTTTCGCCGTGCCGCTCCAGCATGGGGTTGCGCGACCCGGCCAGCGCTTCGTCGCGCACCAATATCTTCTCGCGCATCGTCTCATATTTCCCTTCGGCGCGTAGTTGCTCGAACTGATCATGCAGGTTGAAGATCAAGGTGGGGTATTTGAACCGGCGCGCTGGCCTGCTGGCGCGCGGATGCAAGCCGACGATGAAATAGGCTTCGCCCCCGAAACTCAGCGAAAAATGCGGATTGGTCGGATCGGCGCTGACCCGCTTGTCATAATCCTGACCCCGCCACGCATCCTTGTCGCTCAGCGATTGCACCCGGTCCCACAAGGCATGCTCGAACGCTTCTTCCGACAGATCGTCCGGCCCTTCGAACACCGCCGCAAAGCTGCGGAACAGCCCCGGCTGGTCCTTATACGCGCTGGTAAAGCCCAGCAACGCATCATGCACGCGCAGGTCATCCCATGCGCTGTCGATGCGATTGCACGCCAGCGTCACCAAATTGCCCCGCGCCAGCGCAGCCTTCGCGCCGACGCAGGGGAAGGCGGGCGCCACGATATGGTCCTGCAACTCGGCTTCGAGTTGGACTTGGGACTTATGGGTCCAGGGAAACATGCTGCATTCCGTTTCATTGTCTGCGTCGGGCGGAGCAGGCGCTCCCGACTGGGGCGACCCGCTTTCAACCGCTCGGCTGTCCGTTTGTTTCGGCTGCGATAACGTCTCGACCCCAAAATTGGTCGCACCCGTCGCACGGGAATCGGACTGATACAGATTAGTGCGCCCCGCCTGGCGTCGCGTCTGGGTCTGGGCTGGGCTCATCGGGATCGCGCCCGCGGCTCCGGTCGAGCAGCCGCATCGCCGGTGTCACGGTCAGCCCATGCAGCAGGATCGACAGCACAGCAACCAGCCCGACGATCGCCCACAGCCGCTCGCCCGTCTCCAGCGGCATATGATTGAGCCCATAGGCCAGATAATAGAATGACCCGACGCCACGAATGCCGAAAAAGGCCAAAGTCAGCTTCTCCGGCCATGCCGCGCGGAACCCGATCATCGCCAGTAGACCCGCCAGCGGCCGAACGATCAGGATGATGGCAAAGGCCGCCGCCACATCCGCCCACCGCAATGCGCTCAGCAACCCGTTGGCGAGCGCGCCGCCCAGCAGGATCAACACCACCATCATCGCCAACCGTTCGATCTGCTCGGTGATATTATGCATGGCATGGTTGAAATCATGGTCATGCTGCGACCGCCGCAGCGTCAACGCCGTGACGAAGACAGCCAGGAAGCCATAGACGTTGATGATTTCGGTCAACCCATAGGAGACGAAAGTGGCGGCAATGGCGATCAGGCCATCGCCCGTCTTCGATAATTTCGTTTCCGCCGGAACATGATAGGTCAGCCAGCCGAAGACCTTGCCGATCACCCAGCCGCCCGCGACACCGCCGCCAATCTCCCATAACACACTTTCCAGCACCCATTTCTGCGCCCATGGCTCACCGACCGAAGCCGCGAGTCCCAGCGCCAGCGCCAGATTGACGAAAGGAAAGGCCAGCCCGTCATTCAGCCCGGCTTCGGACGTCAGGCCGAACCGCACCTCATCTTCCTCGCCCGTCTTGGGCGGCCCCACCTGCACATCGGCGGCCAGCACGGGATCGGTCGGCGCCAGGCTCGCGCCCAGCAGCAGCGCCGCCACCCAGGGCAAGCCCCAGTCCCCACCCGCCGATCGCGGTGATCGCCACGATGCTGATCGGCATGGTGACGATCAGCAATCGCCAGGTCACCCCCCAGCGCCGCCAGCTGAACGACCGATCCAGCTTCAACCCCGCGCCCATCAGCGCGATGATCACGACGAATTCGGTGAAGCGTTCGGTAATGTCGGGATAATCCAGCGGCATCGGCCGCAGCGTGACGGCGGGAATGGAAAAAACGGCCGCACCGATCCCGATGCAGATGATCGGCAATGACAGCGGCAGCTTCTTCAACGCCAACGGCAGCCAGGCGACCAGGGCAATCAACATCCCCGCGCCGGTCAGCCAGAGGATATAGGGTTCGGGCGCGGAGAAATGGAGCATCGTTGCGTAACGGTCGGCGCGCCCAACCGTTCATCTCACACCCTTGCCCTCAGTCTTTTTTATTGCCCACGCCTTTCATATAGCGTTCCATGCCCTCCAGATAGGCCGGGTTGAGCATCAGCGCGCTGTTCGCCATGCGCTCGACATGCCGCCCCATGGAGGGGCCGACCTCGGCCGCCAGTTCGATCGCGATCTTGGCCGCGCCCATCTGCTCGGCATTCTGCTTGGTCAGGTGGCGGCAGAAATCCAGCGCCGCTTCGTCAAACCCTTCATCGGGCAAAACATCATGCACCAGCCCCATGACGAGGGCGCGGTCGGCATCCGCCTTCTGGTTGCCCATGATCAGCCAGCGCGCCCAATGCGGCCCGCAGATGCGCGTCAGGCGGCTGACGCCATTGGACGCGGGCAATACCCCGAACAAGCCTTCGGGAAAGGAAAAGGCAGCGGATTTCGCCGCCAGCCGGAAATCGCACGACAGCGCCATTTCCAGCCCACCACCGACGCAGGTCGCATGAATGGCGCTGACGATCGGCTTTTCGATATGCTCCATCTCGTCATAGATGCGCTGCATGCCGTTGAGGTTGAGCCGATGATTTTCGCGAATGCCCGACGGGGTGCGCGGATAGTCAGGGTTGGTCCCGCTTTTCAAATCCGCGCCCGAACAGAAATAGCGCCCGGTCGCGCGGATCAGCATCACCCGCAATTCCGGCGTATCGCGAAAGCGCAACAGCGCTTGTTCGAACAGCGCCATCGTCTGCGCCGACAGGGCGTTCAACTTGTCGGGCCGGTTCAAAGTTACGATCAGGATGCCGTCCTGGTCCTGCGTGAGCAGATGCGGGGCGTCGCTCATATCGTCATCCTTCAGGCGCGGGTGCGCGGCAGGCCCAGCGCGCGCTCGGCGATCATGGAACGATGGACCTCGCTTGTCCCACCATAAATGGTCGCGCCCTGCGCGTGGCGGTAGAACATGTTGATCTCCGCCGCCGCCCCCTTGCGCTTGGACAGGGACAAGGGCGCGGTCAGGTCCAGCAAGTCGCGCGCATCGCTCTGGAACTTCTCGGAACTGAACATCTTGGCCATCGGCCCATAGGCCAGGTTCGGCTTCTTCTCCATGCTTGCCCAATTGGCGCGGAAGGCGATCAGTTCGGATGCCCACAGATTGGCCGCGGTGCGCGCCAGCCGCGCCTGCGCCCCGGCGTCGGCGATCAACGGCTGGCCATCGCACTGTATCTCCCGGCACAGCGTTTCGGCCGCATGCAGCATCGCGCGCTGATATTTGGCAAAGCCGCCACCATGCTCCAGTTCCAGGCTCGCGCTCATCGTCCGCACCCCGCCGTCGACCGCGCCCAGCCGCCAGCTATCGGGTATCTTCACTCCGTCATAGAAGGTGATGTTGGTGCGCTCGTCCTGAAAAGTATGGACCGGCTGGATCGTCACGCCTTCGGCCTTCAGCGGCACGATGAACATGGTCAGCCCCTTATGCTTGGCCACGTCCGGGTTGGTCCGGCACAGCATCAGCACATAGGTCGACAGGTTTGCCCCGCTGGTGAACATCTTGGTCCCATCGATCCGCCAGCTACCATCGGCTTCCTGCGTCGCGCGGCACTGCGCGGCGAACACGTCGGACCCAGCGCCCGGCTCGGAATAGCCCAGCGAGCAGATGACTTCGCCGCGCATGATTTCGGGCAGGATCGCCGCCTTCAATTCCTCGCTGCCAAAGCGATGGACGATCAGCGCGACCATCTGCGTAACATTCGCAGCCGGATTATTATAACCCTCCGCTTCGAACGCATCCATCGCGGCGGTCTTTTCATAGGCGGAAAGCCCGCGCCCGCCGACATCCTGCGGCAAGCCCACATAGAGCAGATTCTGCGCCGCCAATTTGCGGTTGAGGACGGGGTTATAGCCCTCCCAGCTATAATGAAACGCCTCGCGCATTTCCGGCGTCACATGGGCGGCAAAGAAATCCTCTATCTCCTGGGTGATGGCGCGCGCGTCTTCGCCCAGATCGAAATTGACCGGCATGTCGCCCGCATCAGGCAAGGCCGCCTGCTCGCCTGCATAGAGTCGTCGCCCGGCCTCGCCGATCAACCGCTGCGGATCGCCCAGCAACAAAGGCCAGGCCTTGGCGCGCAGGTTGAACAGGAAAATATCATATTCGGTGGTCAGGCCATAACCGCCAAATGTGTGCAGCGCCTGTGCCACCGCCCGGCCCGCCGCATCGCTGTTCCACCAGGCGGCAATGCTGATCGCCGCTCCCGCCTCCGGCGCGCCATCGGCAATGTCGCGGATCGCCTTCCACACCAGGAACTTGCCGCCGTCGACATCGCACAGCAAATCGGCGAGGGGGTGGGAAATCCCCTGAAATTGGCCGATATACTGATCGAACTGCTTGCGCTCGCACGCATAGGCCGCCGCCAGCTTCAACGCCTCGCGCCCGATCCCGGCTAGGCCAGCCGCGATCAGCAGTTTCCATTCCTCGATACCGCTGGCGAAGGTCGCAACGGCGTCCGCGCCGGACGCCAGCACGACCTGCGGCAAGGCGCCAAGGTCGATTTGTGCCATCGGCGTATCGGCCAAATTCTCCTCCGCCACGCGCGCGCCGTCCGGCACGTCGATCAGAAGGATGTCGTCACCCCGCCGCGCCACGACAGCCTGCACCACCTGACCTCCGCCGATCCACTGCACCGGCTGCGTAGCGATATCATGGAAGGCGATGCTCGCGACCGCTTCGCCCGCCATGACCCGGCCGAGCAGGTCGGTCGCCGCGTCGCCGCCCAGCAAAGCCAGCATCCGCGCCACCACCAGTGTTTCGGCCAGCGGCCCCGACACCAACGTCCGGCCCGCTTCCTCCATCAAAAGGACGGCATCGAACAGGCCAAGCCCCAGGCCGCCTGCTTCCTCCGGCACGCGGATCGACAAGGCACCCAATTCCGCCAAACCCGTCCACAGCGCCGGATCGAAACCCGAAGGTGCCGCCGAGCGCACCCGCGCGATGCTGCTATGTTCGTCCAGAAAGCGCACGAACATGTCGCGCATCATTTCCTGGTCGTCGGTCAGGTCGAAATTCATGGGACTATGCCTCTACTCTCAATCCTCCCCCGTAAGGGGAGGGGAACATGGTGGGCGTGTCTGCCCACTAACCCTGCGCAGGCGCGGACCGGCGCATCATGACGCTCAGGTCCACCTGTCCGGTGGCGACTCCGCCCATGAAACCGCCATCGACCGGAAAAACGACGCCATTGACGATGCTCGCCAGATCGCTGTTGATCAGCACCAGCCCCGCCGCTTGCTCTTCCGGCGTCGAATAGCGCCCCATCGGCTCGGCGGCGGCCGCGACCACATCCTTGCCCGACGTCGCCTCGAACGCCGCCATCATCGGCGTCTGGGTGGGGGACGGCAGGGTGCAGTTGATGCGGATGCCCTGTTTGATCAAATGTGCGCCCATAAACTGGGTCCATACGATCACATTCTCCTTGGAGAAGCTGTAGCCCTCCTTGACCGTGTCCATATTAGCCTCGCACCAGGCGACCGCCGCGTCGAACCCCTTGGTGGTGACGAATTCCATATTGGTCGGAATCCGGCGGCTCCACCCCAGCCCGCCGGTGGACGCGATGCTGACGATCGCGCCACCCGGTCCCATCAGCGGCAAGACCTGCTCGGTCAAATGACGCAGGCCGATGAAGTTCACCTTCATCACGTCCATCGCCGGAAAAGATTGCGGCAGCCCCGCACAGTTGAACAGCGCGTCCACCTTGCCGCCAATGCCCGCCACAGCGGCGTCGATCGAGGCCGGGTCGCGCAGATCGACATTGTGGAAGGACGCCAGTGGCAGCGCGCTGTCCTTATAGTCCAACCCATGCACTTCCGCGCCCAGGCTTAGCAACAGTTTAGCGGTCGCTTCCCCCATGCCCGAAAAGCAGCCGGTCACGATCACGCGCTTGCCTTTGTAACCCAACAGGTCGCTCATCATACTCTCCGATTATATGGGAATGTCAGGCCTTGGCCGCCGGGGGCCAGCTGATGCGGCCATCCTCTTCTTCAACGAAGATAATGCGTTCGGGGCAGGCCCGCGCGCCATTTCTGGCGGCCTTCTCCATGCCTTCGGGGACAGTGAAGCCCTCGGTTTGGATATAGCCGTCATCGTCCAGCGGATAGAGGGTTGCGGACACGGCGGCGCAGCGGGCGTTGCCCACGCAACCGGCCTTTTCGATGCGGATCTTCATGCAGCCACTCCAGCGATACTTGTCTTCCTTAGAAAGGAGATTGGGAGACCGATCAACATGTCCAACTGCTCAATCGCTGCCACGATACGCAAGGGAGGCGTCCGGGCCAGCAATCGTCCGAGCGGTATATGGGCCGGGGCCGCGCGACGCATTTGCCTTTAGGCTCCATGCGCGCGAAACCGGGATAAACGATAAACAGACTTGCCGGAGACTTGCATGGATCACGCCCTCAGCCCCGCCGCCCCGCAGCCCGCCCATGTGCCCGATGCGCTGGTCTATGATTTCGACATCCATGCCGATCCCGGCCTGCTCGACGATCCGCATGTCCGCATCATGGACCTGCTGCGCAACGCGCCGCCGGTATTCTGGACCCCGCGCAATGGCGGCGGCTGGATGATATTGACGCATGCCGCCAATTATGAGGCGTCACGCGATACCGAAGCCTT
>Ga0006257_1000360_pt1 | contig 11927 bp, 10 predicted proteins | sample Deesub45470m_DNA_FD_54937 | JGI IMG/M metagenome (GOLD analysis project Ga0006257, IMG submission 54937) | Deep subsurface microbial communities from North Pacific Ocean - 450_OLKR46/470m Metagenome | ecosystem: Environmental > Terrestrial > Deep subsurface > Unclassified | place: North Pacific... | reverse complement strand
GCAAGACAAGTGGTAGGTTTTAATTGTAAACAAGTGGTTTTAATAGACCAAGCAGAGTCCGACTTATACAATCTTCAACAATATTTTTGTCAAAAAGACATCAAAAATAGCGTTTCTATTGTTGCCGATGTTCGGAATAAAAAAAGAATGAATGCTATTTTAAAGCAATACCAACCAACCATTATTTTTCATGCAGCTGCTTATAAACATGTTCCTTTTATGGAAGAAAATCCGTATGAAGCCGTTTGTATCAATGTTAAGGGCACAAAAATCATGGCAGATTTGGCGCTGAAACACAAGGTTGAGAAATTTGTGATGGTATCTACAGATAAAGCTGTGAACCCTACCAATGTGATGGGGGCAACAAAACGAATTGCTGAAATGTATATCAACAGCCTTAAAAATAAAGGAATAACTAAATTTATTACCACGCGTTTTGGAAATGTTTTAGGTTCTAACGGTTCTGTAATCCCGTTATTTCAATCTCAAATTAAAAAAGGAGGACCACTTACGGTAACAGATAAAGAAAATAACACGCTATTTTATGACCATTCCTGAAGCTTGCCAATTGGTATTGGAAGCAGGAGCAATGGGTAAAGGAGGTGAAATATTTGTATTTGATATGGGCGATTCTATCAAAATTTATGATTTAGCCGTAAATATGATCCGATTGTCTGGATTGCGTTTTCCACAAGACATAGATATTGAAATTTCAGGCTTACGGCCCGGTGAAAAAATTGAGGAAGAATTGTTAGCCAATGGTGAAAATACGACTGCAACATATCACGATAAAATTATGATTGCGAATATAAAGGAAATGGATGCCAGTACCATTCAACAAATGATTTATGATTTATGCAGTTTGAATAAAGAAATAAATGAAGAGCAAACAGTTGCGAAAATGAAGGAAATTGTACCTGAGTTTATTTCGAACAATTCAAGGTATGAAGCGTTGGATACATAAATGAAAAGGGTATCAGAAACGAATTTAACCAACGATTTAATACAATGCACCATTTGATTATTGTGAGAATTCTTTGCCCACTTTGATGAAACTCATAACAGGATTTGTGTAGACTAAAAAACAGCTATACAATTTTGATTTAAAGAATTGTAGTCACACTGAGCTTGTCGAAGTGAATTAAATTATTATAAAATAGAATGTTTGGGTTTTGGAAAATTAATTTGAACGAATATTATAATGAAAATGATAAGTCTTCGACAAGCCTGTCTGCCGACAGGCAGGCTCAGACTGACAAACGAAATTAGTAAGTGTAAAATAATAAAAGAAAAAAGTAACCCGTTGTGCATTTTATTAAAAAACAATAGTTCTCGATACAATTTTTTATCAAAAATCACTCGAACTGACGTTGCATTAAGTTTAAATAGCCAAAATGCACAACGAGTAAAAGTAATAAATTTGTAAATTAGTATCCTAGTTATTCAAATGTATCTTTTGAAAGGATAAATATAAACAGCATATATAATTTAAAATATGATTAAAAAGAGCTTTAAATACGTTTCATTACTTTGCATAGTATTGGCACTTACATCTTGTGTTTCATCAAAAAAAATGATTTATTTTCAAGATGTTGAAAATCAGGAAGTACAAGCTTCATTTTTAGCGTATGAACCTAAAATTCAAATAGGAGATATTTTAAGTATCAACGTGTCTGCCATTAATGCAGAAGCTGCATTGCCGTTTAATCTTGTTGAAAATTATGGAAATGCAAACTCAAAACCTATTACCTATTTGATAAATATAGATGGGGAACTGAATTTTCCGGTACTTGGTTTTATAAATGCAGAAGGTCTTACTACGAAGGAACTAACCAATAATTTAACAACCGAATTAATACCTTACCTTAAAAAACCGATTGTAAATATTAGATTGGTGAATTTTAAAGTGACCGTATTGGGTGAAGTCAAAACACCGGGTACCTATACCATTCCTAACGAACGCATTTCAATTATAGAAGCTATTGGTTTGGCGGGTGATTTAAACATTCAAGCAAGAAGAGATAACGTGCTATTGGTGCGTGAACAAGAGGGAAAAAGAACTTTTATGAATATTGATTTAAGTAATAAAAAGTTGTTTAATTCCCCTTATTTTTATTTGGCACAAAATGATGTCATTTATGTTGAACCTAATAAAACAAAGATTAATTCGTCAGCCATTGGTTCAAATACAGGTACTATTATTTCAGCGATATCAATTTTTATTTCAGTGATAGCATTAATAATTCGATAAAATAGAGGGTATGCAAGAAGGGAATTCAAATAACACATTAAATTTTGACAACGAATCAATAAATTTAAGAGTCGAAATTGAAAAATATGCCTACCATTGGAAATGGTTTGTATTGGGGGTAATAATTGCTGTATCTAGTGCTTTTTTGTATTTGAGATATACCCCAAATCAATACGAAGTTTCTACAACTATTTTGATAGATGATAAGGAAAACGGGGGATTGGCGTCTGAACTTTCAGCTTTTCAGGATATTGGTCTACTGGGAAACAATTCCATTTCAATAGACAATGAAATTGAACTGTTAAAATCAAGGAGTTTGTTGGAAAGAGTAGTCCACGACTTAGAAATTAACGTAACGTATTTTAGACAAGGCCGAGTGATCCAATCAGAATTGTATCAGGACGGGATTCCTATAAAAATAAACTTTTTCCCTAAAGATTCGCTGCTTTTTAATACGGATACTACATTTACGGTTATTGTGAAATCGAACACTCATTTTGTATTAAAAGATGCCAATGGTAGTTTAATTTCAGAACAGGTATTTGGAAAAAGTATCTCTACAAAGTTTGGTAATCTTACAATTACACCAGCAACAACAAAAGCATTTAAAAACGAAGAGGAAATTATTGTTAAAATAACCCCTTTAAAAACGGTAATAGATGGCTATAGAAATGCCATTCAGGTACAACCTGCAAATAAAAATTCAAGTGTTATTAAATTAAGTTTAAAAGATCCTGTTAAATTAAAAGCACAGGAAATTTTAGACAATTTGGTAAAGCAATATAATAATGATGCGGTGGAAGATAAAAGTATCATTGCAAAAAGCACCGACGAATTTATAAACCAGCGATTGGAAATTATTGCGAAAGAATTAACAAGTGTTGACAAAGGAGTAGAGGAATTTAAAACGCAAAATAAACTGACGGATATCCCTTCGGAAGCGTCGTTAACCTTACAATCGAATGTTGATATTAATAAAAGAATCTTAGATGTTACTACTCAGTTAAAACTGGCCGATTATGTAAATGAATATGTAACTTCCAATGAAAATGAATTAATTCCTTCCAATCTGGGTTTTGAAGATGCTTCATTAAACCAAAGTACGGTTTTGTATAATCAATTGATGTTGGAAAGGAATCGTATTTTAAAAAGTTCAAGCAAGTTAAATCCGGTAATTGTAAATTTAGATGAGCAAATTGCCCAATTTAAAGGAAGTATTGCCCAAAGTTTGTTGAATTTAAAATCTTCATTGGGCATTTCATTAAATGCTTTAAAAAATCAGGAATCTCGTTTAAATTCTAAGATTTCAGCTGTTCCAAAGCAGGAACGTGAATTTAGAGACATTCAACGGCAGCAGCAAATTATGGAATCATTATACTTGTACTTGTTGCAAAAACGTGAAGAAAATGCCATTACTTTGGCTGTAACAGTTCCAAATGCAAAAATAATAGACCAAGCTTATGGAAGTACGATTCCGGTATCTCCAAAACGTAACATCATTTATTTAGCGGCTTTATTATTGGGTTTAATAGTACCGTTTAGCATTATTTATGTGCTGTTTTTGTTAGATAACAAAGTGCACAATCGTAAAGATGTAGAGGCAGTTGTGAAGGCGCCTATACTTGGAGACATTCCAAAATCCAATTCAGAAGAAAAAATAGTGGTTTCAGAAAGTGATAGAGAAGGTACTGCAGAATCATTCCGTCTCCTAAGAACAAATATTAACTTTATGCTTTCTGGAGAAACTCAAAAAGGGGCAAAAATTTTGTTTGTTACCTCTACCATTAGTGGTGAAGGAAAAACGTTTATTGCTATAAATACTGCTGCCGTATTGGCTTTATCTAATAAAAAGGTATTGGTGGTTGGAGCAGATATTCGAAAACCTAAAATTGCAGAATACTTAAATATTAAAACCGGTAAAGGGTTAACACATTTTTTAATGGATAAAACATTAAAAGTGACTGATGTTATTGAACATGTAAAGGAAACTAATTTTGATTTAGTGCCCTCAGGTATTGTAGCACCAAACCCTTCAGAATTATTAATGAATGGTCGTTTTGAAGAAATTTTGGCTTATGGTAAAGAACATTATGATTACGTTATTGTAGACACTGCACCTGTGAACATTGTAACAGATACTTTATTATTAAGTCATAAAGCCGATTTATTTATGTATGTGATACGTGCCAATTATTTAGATAAACGAATGTTAGAAATTCCTAAAAATTTGTACAATGAAAAAAGAATTTCGAATATGGCTTTACTGGTAAATGATACTGATTTTGAAAATGGCTATGGTTACGGTTATGGCTATGGCTACGGTTATGGTTACAGAAAAGAAGATAAAAAGCCTTGGTGGAAAAGAATGATTGGATGATTGAAATACTAAGGAAAGTATTAGTGTTCTGTCATTGCTAAATCTATATTTGTCACACTGAGCTTGTCGAAGTGTCATTGCGGGACTAATGTAAAGAAAACGCTAGTAGCTATTTTTAATGAAGGTCCAGATAGAGCGTTGGAAAAGTAAAATGAAGCAATCATCTTTTGCGGTATAAATTCCCCTCTTGAGACCTGTGCTGAGCCTGTCGAAGTAGGGGTTAGGGGTGTGTTTTTCAAAATCATACATATAATCCTCCAATGCCAGTATAACATTTTCCATTTCTTTTAATACTTGTTCATCACTAAACCGCAAAACCATAATCCCCAATTCATTCATGCGTTTTTCTTTTATAGTATCTTTTTCCTGAACTTCAAGTAACTGATGTGAATAACCATCTATTTCTATCCCTAACCGGAGTTCATCACAATAAAAATCTAAAATGTAATTATCTATAGGTTTTTGTCGGTGAAAATCGTACCCGTAGAAAGATTTTCCTTTTATTTTTAACCAAAATATGATTTCTGATTTTGTGGAGTTTTTGCGTAGCTCTTTTGCAAATAGCTTAAGCTTCGGATTGTAGGGTATGATTTTTCTTTTATTCATAGCGTAATTTTTTACAATTTAATGAATTTAGTGTTAAATACACACCCTTAATCTTCGTTCGACAAAGCATACCAAGTTTTTTTTAAGAGGGGATATTTTGTTGAGTGTTTTCTTACACACCCCTAACCCCTAGTTCGACAGGCTCACTACAGGTTCTCAAGAGGGGAATTTTTATTTGTTTTATATTGAAGCCTGCTTACCACAGGCACAGGCAAGCAATCTGTTTCTTAACAATAAGAATCCTTCCTCGTTTGTTCTTTAAATAACTAAAACAGCACATTATTTTTTAAAATAGGCTCAATTAACTTTAAAATTTTAGGATCGTTGATGGTCTCTAAATAATTTAATTGTCTGCTGTGGTGTGTATCAGTTCCAACAAAATCTATAAAACCGTCCTTTAAAAGTTGAACAGCCATATTTTTTACATCTTTACCATAATAGTTTGAAAGCGAAAGCAAATTTAATTGAAACAAACACCCTGCTTCTTTGAGCTTGGTATATTCTTTATAGTTTTGAAAAAAGAAAGAATACCTTTCAGGATGCGCTAATATTGGTTTGTAGCCTGCAATTTGAATTTTAAATAAAAGGTCATACAAATGAAGCGGTACATTGGTATAGGAGATTTCAACCAACAGCAAATTATCTTTTATTGTACATAAATTCTTAGCTTCTAATAGAGTGCTGAATTGGTCATCAAGCATGTATTCTGCACCAAAAGTAAGGTGCATATCAATTAATCCTATAGCGTTTAGATGTGCTTGTAATTCGTTCAGTTTGTTTTCAATAATTGCAGGAGTGTTGTCCCAAATTCCACTCATAATATGAGGAGTGCAAATCACATGATTGATGCCATAACCTTGCATTCTTTTCAGCATTACAACCGATTCTTCCAAGCTTTTTGAGCCATCATCTATACCTGGTAAGAAATGCGAATGGATATCAACAAAATTTTTAGGAAACAATTCTGTGATTGGTATTTTTTTATTTTTAAAAAAGGAAAACATATTTAGATTTAGAGTTGCGCCAACTCCTTTAACTTTTCAATAGTTTTTAGAGGGTTATCGCTTTTAAAAACAAAACTTCCTGCTACAAAAGCATCTACACCTGCTTCTGAAAGTTTTTCAATGTTAGCATCGGTAACGCCACCATCAACTTCTATCAATGCTTTTGAGCCTGCAAATTCAATCAATGATTTCAATTGCTCCACTTTTTTGTAGGTGTTTTCAATAAAACTTTGTCCACCAAAACCTGGGTTGACACTCATGATAAGTACCAAATCTAAATCGCCAATAATATCTTCTAAAACGGCAATAGGGGTGTGTGGGTTTAAAGAAACACCAGCTTTCATACCTTGTGCTTTTATTTCTTGAACAGTTCTGTGTAAATGGTTACAGGCTTCATAGTGAACCGTTAAAATATCGGCGCCCACTTTTTTGAAATCTGCAATGTATCTATCCGGATCAACAATCATTAAATGAACATCCATTGTTTTTTTTGCATGTTTTTTAATGGCTTTAATAACTGGCATTCCAAATGAAATGTTGGGTACAAATAAACCATCCATAACATCAATATGAAACCAATCGGCTTTACTGTTGTTTACCATTTCAATATCACGTTGTAGGTTACCGAAATCTGCGGCTAACATGGAAGGAGCAATAAATTTATTCATTTCTAAAGATTGTTTTTGCAAATATAGGAAAAAGTCCCTTTCCTTTGGAGATGGATTTAGGGTGAGGTTAAAAGAAAAACGCTCGAAATTTCGAGCGTTTTTTGTTTGTTATCCTAAATATGTTTTCAAGATTTTACTTCTTGAAGTATGTTTAAGTCTTCTAATTGCTTTTTCTTTAATTTGACGAACGCGTTCACGAGTTAAATCAAAGGTTTCACCAATTTCTTCAAGTGTCATTGGATGAGCATCACCCAAACCAAAATACAATTGAACAACATCAGCTTCTCTTGGCGTAAGCGTTTCTAAAGCACGTTCAATTTCAACTTTTAATGATTCGTGTAACAAGGCTCTATCTGGATTTGGAGATTCACCTGTGTTTAAGACATCGTATAAGTTAGAGTCTTCACCTTCAATTAAAGGAGCATCCATAGATACATGACGGCCAGAATTTTTCATAGATTCTTTTACGTCATTCACGGTCATGTCTAATTTCTTTGCAATTTCTTCTGCAGAAGGAGGTCTTTCATTTTCTTGCTCTAAAAATGCGTACATTTTATTGATTTTATTGATAGAGCCAATTTTGTTAAGCGGTAAACGAACAATACGAGATTGTTCTGCCAATGCTTGTAAAATAGATTGACGAATCCACCAAACAGCATAAGAGATAAATTTAAATCCTCGAGTTTCATCGAAACGTTTTGCAGCTTTTATTAACCCTAAATTCCCTTCATTTATTAAATCGGGCAATGTTAAGCCTTGATTTTGGTATTGTTTTGCAACAGATACCACAAAACGCAAGTTTGCTTTTGTTAATCTTTCTAAAGCGGCTTGGTCACCGGCTTTAATCTTTTGAGCTAATTCTACCTCCATTTCGGCAGTAATCAAATCAACTTTTCCTATTTCCTGTAAATATTTATCTAATGATGCGGTTTCTCTATTGGTAACCTGTTTTGTAATTTTGAGTTGTCTCATGCTAGTAGCTAAAATATATTCGTTGATATTAAGTGTACATTATAGTATACGTAGGAATTTTAAAAATGTTACAAAAAGTGTTCATATTTATGATTAATTAACTGTTTTTAACAAAAAACAGTGTTTTTAAAGGTAAAATTGTCATCCTGAGTGCAACACGAAGGATCTTTTTCAAAGCAACCGGATTCTTCATTCCGTTACCCTTCAGGATGACAAGAATGATATTACAATTGTTTTGTGTTCCTGAGTGCAACGAAGGATCTCTTTCAATTCGCAAAAGGCTAAAAAAAAGCCTCTCATTTCTGAGAAGCTTTTTACTAATTATAATTTTGAGAATTAATCTCTTCTTTCTCTAGGTTTACGATCTCTGTCGCCACCACGATTATCTCTTCCGCGATTATCACGTCCACCTCTATCATCTCTATCTCTTGGCGGTCTTTCCACAAAACCTTCAGGTTTAGGTAACAACGCTTTTCTAGACACTTTATCTTTACGTGTTTTTGGGTCTTTTCCGAAGTATTTTACATCAAAAACATCTCCCATTTTTACCACATCAGTAACATTATCTGTACGTTCCCAAGCCAATTCAGAAATGTGTAATAATACTTCATTTCCAGGGGCTTCATTGTATTCTACTACTGCACCAAAATCAAGTAATTTAATCACTTTTACTTCGTAAACGCTTCCTACTTGAGGTTTGAACATTAAAGAATCAATTTTAGCCAAAACGGCATCAATTCCTGCTTGGTTAGTTCCTAAAATCTCAACAATACCTTCTGTAGTAATAGGATCTTCGTTAATAACAATGGTACAACCAGTTGTTTTTTGTAATTCTTGAATTACTTTTCCACCAGGTCCAATTAAAGCTCCAATAAAATCGTTAGGAATTGTTTTCGTTATCATTTTTGGAGAATGTGGTTTTACATCTGCATTTGGTTGTGCAATTGTTTCTGTAATTTTCCCTAAAATATGTAAACGTCCATCACGTGCTTGTTTTAAAGCACTCACTAAAATCTCATAAGAAAGTCCTTTAATTTTGATATCCATCTGACAAGCAGTAATACCATCTTCCGTACCTGTAACTTTAAAGTCCATATCCCCTAAATGATCTTCGTCTCCTAAAATATCACTTAAAACAGCATAACGATTCCCATCAGAAATTAATCCCATAGCAATACCTGAAACTGGTTTTTTCAATTGAACACCAGCATCCATTAATGCCATAGTCCCAGCACATACAGTAGCCATTGATGATGATCCATTAGATTCCAATACTTCAGAAACAACTCTTACTGTATATGGACAATCTGAAGGAATCATTCCTTTTAATGCGCGTTGTGCTAAATTTCCGTGACCAACTTCTCTACGTGAAGTTCCTCTTAAAGGACGTGCTTCACCTGTTGAAAAAGGAGGGAAGTTATAATGCAAGTAAAAAGATTCTTCACCTGAAAACGTTGGCATGTCAATTTGGTTAGACTCTCTTGAAGTTCCTAAAGTAACAGTTGCCAATGCTTGTGTTTCACCTCTTGTAAAAATGGCTGAACCATGTGTTGATGGTAAATAATCAATTTCACACCATATTGGTCTGATATCAGTTGTTTTTCTTCCGTCTAAACGTAAACCTTCTTCTAAAGTTAAGTTACGTACAGCACTTTTTTCAGCTTTTGAATAATATTTAGATATTAAAGCTCCTTTTTCTGACAATTCTTCATCGGTAAAAGTAGCTTTTACTTCTTCTTTAATGGCAGCAAATGCAGCACTACGTTCATGTTTTGCACTTCCTGCTTTCGCAACATCATATATTTTTTGGTATGAAAAGTCGTGAATTCTTTGTGCCAATGCATCATCACTAGCTTCAACGTCATATTCACGAGTTTCTTTTTTTCCAAAAGATTCAGCCAATGCAACCTGAGCAGCACATTGAATTTTAATAGCTTCATGTGCAAATTTAATAGCCTCTGCCATTTCTTCTTCGCTGCATTCATCCATTTCACCTTCAACCATCATCACAGAATCTGCAGAAGCGCCAATCATCATGTCAATATCTGCTTCTAATAATTGTGCTCTACTTGGATTGATAATGAACTCACCATTTACACGTCCCACTCTAACTTCAGAGATAGGAGTTTCAAAAGGAAGGTCACTTAATTGTATGGCCGCAGAAGCTGCTAAACCAGCTAATGCATCTGGCATGACATTTTCATCATGAGACATTAATTGAATCATCACTTGTGTTTCAGCGTGGTAATCTTTAGGAAATAAAGGTCTTAAAACACGATCAACTAAACGCATTGTTAAAACTTCTCCATCACTTGGTCTTGCTTCTCTTTTGAAGAAACCACCAGGATATTTACCTGCTGCTGCAAATTTTTCTCTGTAATCTACTGTTAGCGGTAAAAAGTCGATTCCTGGACTTGCGCTATAGTTAGAAACGACAGTACATAATAACATGGCGTCTCCCATTCTAACAACAACAGAACCATGTGCTTGTTTTGCTAATTTTCCTGTTTCTAAAGAGATAGTTCTTCCATCTCCTAATTCAATAATTTGTGTATGTACCTTAGGTATCATAAATAATTTTAATTTTTTAATTAAACAATTGGTTTTAGTTGTTGTGTTGTGTCTTTACCAATGAAAAGTTTAATAGATGCTTTCTTTTGTATTCAATTTAAATAAAAAAGAGGCAATAATTGCCTCTTAATTTTTGTGAAATTATTTTCTTAGACCTAATTCCTTAATGATTTCACGGTATCTAACGATATCCGTTTTAATCAGGTAGTCAAGTAAATTTCTTCTTTTACCTACTAATTTAACCAACGCGCGTTCCGTATTAAAATCTTTACGATTGTTTTTCAAATGCTCTGTTAAATGGTTAATTCTGTAAGTGAATAAGGCAATTTGACCTTCAGAAGAACCAGTATTTGTTGCTGATTCTCCATGTTTAGCAAAAATTTCTGCTTTTTTTTCTTTTGTTAAGTACATGCTAACATTAATTTTAATTAATAATTTTTATGTATAAATACCAAGAAAACCTCGGTAAATAGGGCGCAAATATACTATTATTATTTTGAAAAACAATGGATTAAAAAACAACTTAATTAATTTTTAATTTTTTAAATTAAACCTTTGTTAACAATTAGTGTCTTATAAACATTAAAAGTTAATTTATTGTTAAACCCTAAAACATCATAATCTTATGAAAATTTTAAATTTAAAAACAGTAACCCTATTAATTGTTGTTAGTTTATTTATTACAAGTTGTAATAAAAGCGATACAATAACTGAACCTATTGCATCTGATGAAGCAATTGCTATGGCAGAATCAGAAGATATTTCTGATGAAGTCAACAACTTTATTGATGATTACTTTGCTGAAGAAGAATTAGTGCCAATAGCATATAGTGGAAAAGGTGAAGGAAGCGAAGTAATTTGTATGAGTAAAACAGTAGTCTTTGACAATACTACTAAAACGGTAACGCTTGATTTTGGTGAAGGTTGTGAAACACCTAATGGAAATTTTATCAGCGGAAAAATTATTTTTAGGTATGCTATTGATAGAGATGTACAATCTTTTACAATTACCTATACTTTTGAAAACTTCTTTTTTAACGACTTAAGTGTTGAAGGAGAAAATTCTATTGTTCGTGTGAAATCAAATGAAAATCAAAACCCTCAGTCAACCGTGAATGTTGATATTAAAGTAACTTGGCCTGATGGAAATTTTGCTTCAAGAAAAGGAACGAAGGTAAGAGAATGGATTGAAGGTTATGACACAAGAACTTATGGAGATAACGTGTTTTTAATTACAGGTAATTGGACTGCAACATTTAAAAATGGAACTGTGATATCAGCAACAGTAATTGAGCCTTTAAGAAGAGAAATGGCATGTCGATTTTTAGTGAGCGGTATTGTTGAATTACATAAAAACGAGCATTCTGGCACTTTAGATTTTGGAGATGGATCTTGCGACAATAAAGCAATGTTCACCACAGAAGCAGGTGATGAGATTGAAATTACTTTAAGAGGAGGAAGAATGAAATAATTTAGAT
>Ga0006257_1000354_pt1 | contig 12006 bp, 13 predicted proteins | sample Deesub45470m_DNA_FD_54937 | JGI IMG/M metagenome (GOLD analysis project Ga0006257, IMG submission 54937) | Deep subsurface microbial communities from North Pacific Ocean - 450_OLKR46/470m Metagenome | ecosystem: Environmental > Terrestrial > Deep subsurface > Unclassified | place: North Pacific... | reverse complement strand
GGTGAACATAGCACAGTAAAATCATCTTTTATTTATGGAATTGCTTTAGCCCATATTGTTCATGTTGCAGCAGGGGTCATTGTGATTTTGGTTGTTATATTTAATCATTTTAATAAAAAATACACTTCAGCAAATTTCTTAGGTTTAGAACTTGGTGCCATCTTCTGGCATTTTGTAGATATTCTTTGGATATACCTGTTTTTCTTTTTCTATTTTATAAAATAATAAAAAATATGTACTTTTGGCGAAACTAAAATTAAAAATCAAAAACTAAACTTATATGGAAGCAACTATTGCTACAGAAACTGATGGAACTTCTTGGGGTGGTGGAAACAATAAACCTTTAGGCGCAAGTTATGGTAAAATGATGATGTGGTTCTTCATTTTATCCGATGCCCTTACTTTTTCAGGGTTTTTAGGCGCTTACGGTTTAATGCGTTTTAAATTCAATGATTCATGGCCAATAGCTGACGAAGTTTTTACACATTTCCCCTTTTTACATGGCGTACACGCACCAATGTATTATGTAGCGTTAATGACCTTTGTTTTAATATTTTCATCGGTAACCATGGTGTTAGCTGTTGATGCTGGTCATCAAATGAACAAAGCGAAAGTTACCTTTTATATGTTTTTAACCATTATTGGAGGCGTCATTTTCTTAGGCTCACAAGCCTGGGAATGGAAAAATTTTATTGGAGGCTCTTATGGTGCTATTCAATTAAACGATGGTAAAATTATTCAATTTGTAGATGCNTCAGGACATCAAGTTGAATTAGAAAAATTTGCAAAATCTNCTCATTNAGAAAGAACTCAACTTACCNGAAATAAAGGAGTTTGGTTTATGGAAGAAGCTTCTTTACCNCCTTTTTCTGTAAGTGAAGTTGTTGAAGGATTTAAAGCGCATCCAGAAATTACAATTAGAACAGAACAAATAAACCCTGAAACAAAACAAAAAACAATTATCCCAAAAGCGGAAGCAATGGCTTATTTAAATGAAGCTAAAATGGTGGTNAAAGGNGCAAACTTAAAAGTGAATGAGTATGGTAAAACGTTGTTTGCCGATTTCTTTTTCTTTATAACAGGTTTTCACGGGTTTCATGTTTTTTCAGGAGTTTTAATAAATATCATCATATTTTTTAATGTAATTATTGGAACGTATGAGAAAAGAGGAAATTATGAAATGGTTGAAAAAGTAGGGTTGTATTGGCACTTTGTAGATTTAGTTTGGGTATTTGTATTCACTTTCTTCTATTTGGTTTAATTCATTAAAAGACATTAAAATGGCACACGCACAAAAACATACATCACACACAAAACTAATTTGGAAAGTATTTGGAATTCTTTCGGTAATTACGATAGTTGAAGTTGCTTTAGGTATTGTTAAACCAGATGTTTTGCATTTAACTAAACTTTTAGGAACAAGCCCACTGAATATTATTTTTCTTGTATTAACCCTAGTAAAAGCATATTATATTACGTGGTTTTTCATGCATATGGCTGATGAGAAAAAAAATTTAAGAAGAGCTGTAGTTTGGACTGCACTTTTCCTAATAGCTTATTTAGCAGCACTATTATTAATTGAAGGAAGTTATATAAATGATGTTCTAGGGCCATTAACAAAGTGGAATTACTAACACATTAAAATATTTAAAGGAAGAAGGTGGTTTATTAAACCACCTTTTTTTATTTTTGTAAAAAATAGAATGAAAAAATTCTGGGTACTTTTCGGCTTATTTATNTTACCATTGGTATTTTATATTTTCCTTTCAAAAGGAATTTATAAGTATTCTAATTTACCAATACTAACAGAAAATGTAATTGATGTTAAAGATATTTCATCAAACTCAACTGCTTCTTTTGCTGAAAAACTTACCGTAGTTTGCTTTTTAGGAAGCGAAATAAATACAGCCAAAGCAAGTTTGTTTAATTTAAATCAAACGGTTTATAAACGTTATTATCAAAAACCATTATTTCAAATGGTTGCTGTTCTGCCAGAAGGAACAGAAATTGAATACAGCAAAGTTATAGAAGAACTTTCTGCATTTACAGATATTAAAAACTGGCATTTTGTATATGCAAATTCAGCAAGCATTAACAAGCTTTTTAATAGTTTTGAAACTCCTTTTAAATTAAATGAAAACTTGTATTCACAAAATACTTTTATTGTAGATATGGATTTGAGGTTACGAGGCAGAAAAGATGATGAGGATACTTCTGGAGGAAAATTATATGGTTATAATATGAGGTCAGTTTCAACATTAAAAAATAAATTAAAAGACGATATTGATATTATTTACTATCAGTTAAAAAAATCTGCTGAAAAGCAAGAACGTAGAAAACGAGAAATTTAAGTGCCATGAAAAAATATTCATATATAGGAGTTGCTTTTATCATTTTAATTTTTGGAATCTATGCAGTTCCAAAAATTGTAAATCGCTTCAAAAACAACGATGTTATTAAAAATGATAATAAGGTTGAAAAAATCATTAAACATGATTCTATTTCGAAATTAGTTACCATTAACAAAGTTCCTTCATTTGAATTCACCAATCAGGACAGCGCTTTAATTTCAAATTCATTTTATGATGGGAAAGTATATGTTGTTGAATTTTTCTTTACAACATGCCCAACTATTTGTCCAAAAATGAATGAGAATATGGTGAAAATTCAAAATAAATATTATGGAAATTTAGATTTTGGTATTGCTTCATTTAGTATTAATCCAACACATGACACACCAAAAATTTTAAAAGAATATGCTAAATTACACGGTGCTACCTTAAAAAATTGGAATTTTTTAACAGGAGATCAGGAGAAAATTTATGAATTGGCAAATAGTGGTTTTACGCTTTATGCCGGGGAAAATAGTGAAGCTGAAGGTGGATTTGAACATTCCGGAATGTTTGCCTTAATTGATAAAGATGGTAATATTCGTTCAAGATTAGATGATTTTGGAAATCCTATTGCTTTTTATGACGGATTGGATGCAAAAGGAGTTCAAATGATACTAGAAGACATTGCAATACTCTTAAAAGAATAATGGAAACAGAAATTAAAAAATATAATAAATGGATTGTTATTTTATCAGTTACAATTCCATTGGTTGTTGCCATATTATTTGGAGTTAAATTAGATGTGCAATTACCTGTATTTTTACCACCTATTTATGCTACGATTAACGCATTAACTTCAATTATTTTAATACTTGCTGTATGGGCAATCAAAAATAAAAACGTGAGGTTACACGAAAAGTTAATAAAAACGGCTATTGTTTTTTCTATAATCTTTTTGGTTTTGTATGTTGCTTATCATATGACATCAGAATCCACAAAGTTTGGTGGAGTAGGCGCCATAAAAACGGTTTATTTTATACTTTTAATTTCTCATATCCTTTTGTCGATTCTTGTAATTCCTTTTGTGTTAATCACTTACGTTAGAGCTATAACAAACAACATTGAACTTCATAAAAAAATAGCAAAATATACATTTCCTTTATGGTTATATGTTGCTATTAGTGGCGTGCTGGTTTATGTAATGATTTCACCATATTATTAAAATGAAGAAAATAGCAGTAATCATAGTATTTTTTTTTACACAATTAATGAATGCACAATGTGCTATGTGTAGAGCCGTTGTTGAAAGTGGAAATGCATCAGAAGCGGAAGCATTAAATACAGGAATTGTATATTTAATGATATTTCCATACATTTTAGTCGGTACCTTGTTTTACTTTATCATAAAAAATAGAAGAAAGAATAAAATTTAACATTTCTATAAGTAACTTAAAGTGTAACAAATCTTAATTTTAGTCGTCAAATACAAAATCGGCATAACTAATCAAACTCAATTTTATATAATGAGAAAAATAATATTCAGTATTTTGGCATTCATGTTTTTTATAACAGTAAATGCACAAGATAAAAAATGGACATTACAAGAATGTGTTAATTACGCATTAGACAATAACATTTCAGTAAAGAAAAGTGAGCTAACAATTGAATTAAGAAATGAAGATATTGTTAGTAGTAAAAGTAATTTTTTTCCGAGGGTTTCGGCTTCAACTTCTCAAAACTTAACATTTGGTTCAGCTCAAGACAGAGTAACTTTTCAAAGAGTCAGTGCCACAAGTCACTCTACAAGTTTAGGGATAAGTGCCGGAATAACTGTTTTTAACGGTTTTAGAATTTTGAATCAAGTTGAACAAGCAAAAATTGGATTTGAAGCTAGTAAATATGATTTGGAAAAATTGAAAGATGACATTTCATTATTGGTGGTAAATTCTTACTTAAATGTATTATTTAATAAAGAGAATCTTAAAATTTCCCAATCCCAAATGGAGGTGAGCAGAAAACAAGTTAATCAAGTTTCAAAACTTGTTGAAGCAGGNGCCCAGCCAAGATCAAACTTACTAGAGGTTGAAGCAAATTTTGCCAATGATGAACAAAAGGTGGTAATTGCTCAAAATTCTTTAGATTTGGCTTTATTAGATTTAGCACAAACTTTACAATTGGATTATATTGACTTTGAAATTGAAGACATTGTGCTTGATACNCCTTCAGAATTATTAATGTATAGTGACGCTTTACCGATTTATAACTTTGCTGTTGCCAATAGAAGTGAAATTAAAAGCGCCATGTTAAATGTTGAAAGTGCAGAAAAAGGAATAACAATTGCTAAATCTGGATTTATGCCAACATTATCTATGAATTATAATTTTGGATCCGCAACTTCATTTTTAGATTTAGCTTCTATATCGAATAGAGCATTTTTCTATCAATTAGATGATAATAAAAGTAATACTTTCACACTTTCTTTAAATATCCCAATTTTTGCAGGATTTCAAGTGAAATCTAGCGTAAATTCTGCTAAAATATCTCACGAAATAAGCAAATATAATCTAGAAGATTCTAAACTAGAGTTAAGAAAAATTATTGAAAGAGCCTTTATGGATGCCAAAGCAGCGTTAAAAACTTTTATTGCCTCAGAAAAAAATGTTGCTTCGCAACAAGAGTCTTTTAAAAATTCACAGGTTAGTTATAACTCTGGTGTAATGACATCCTTTGATTTTGAACAAGTTAAAAACAGATTGGTTAGCGCACAGTCATCACTTATCAATGCTAAATACGATTTTGTTTTTAGAACTAAAGTGTTAGATTTTTATGCTGGAAAATCTCTAATTGATTAATTATAAAAAAGAATCATAATATTTAAACATTCAACTTAAAAAGTTGGATGTTTTGTTTTATACCTATTGATTTAAGTATATTTGCCTAATAAAAATAAAGAAATTGGCTTTCATATTAAACATAGAAACTGCTACAAAAAACTGTTCTGTTAGCATTTCAAAAAATGGAAAAACCATTGCTTTGAAAGAACTGAACGAAGGTGGTTATTCACACGCTGAAAAACTTCATGAATTTATAAAAGAAGTAGTGAATGAAGCAGGAATTAAGCTTTCTAACCTAAAAGCAGTAGCTGTTAGCAAAGGACCGGGATCTTATACAGGCTTAAGAATTGGAGTTTCAGCAGCAAAAGGCTTGTGTTTTGTGTTAGAAATCCCATTAATTGCAGTTAATACATTACAATCTTTAGCGCAATCAGTTGTTATTTCTGAAGGATTTAAAATTCCTTTATTAGATGCTCGAAGAATGGAAGTTTATTGTGCTGTTTATAATTCAACTAATGAAATTCAAGCTAAGGTTACTGCGGAAATAATAGATAAAGATTCTTTTAAAAAGNATTTAGAAGCGCAGAAAGTTTATTTTTTTGGAGATGGAGCGGAAAAGTGTAAAGAGATTATAATACACCATAATGCCATTTTTATTGAGGGTAAATTTCCTTCAGCAAATGAAATGGCAATGCTTTCCTTTGAGAAATATCAAAATAATGAATTTGAAGATGTAGCTTATTTTGAACCTTTTTATTTAAAAGATTTTGTGATTTTAAAATCCAATAAATAGCTTAATTTAAAGAATTATAAAACGTAAATAATTGGATTAAATCTTCAGTATTTAAAAGCCTCAATTATTCAATAAAATTAATAGTATTCCAATAATTGCGGGAATGGATTGTATATAAAATAATTTATGTTTTTTGGTTGTTAAAGCGCCATATATACCAGCAATAGTTACGCAAGATAAAAAGAATAAAGCAATTGAATCTGAATGAATTGAATCAACAATCGACCAAATAAGNCCAGCGGCTAAAAAACCATTATACAACCCTTGATTTTTAGCCAACGTTTTTGAAACTTTTGCTTCTTCTAAAGTTAATCCAAAAACTTTTAATCCTTTTGGTTTGTCCCAGTAAAACATTTCCAAAATCATAAAATAGATGTGTTCAAAAGCAACCAATGTCACGAAAAAAATTTGTAAAAATTTCATATTTTAAAATTTAATTTTTAATTGACTTAATGCTTTGTTTGTGTCTCTTACAGGAAGCTTACAAGCACCGTCAACACAAACATAAATAAGAGTTTCTTTTTCACTAAATCGTCCTTCCATTAATGGGAGCGTACTTTTTTTAGAGTTGCCAGCAATTAATTTGTTTGGAATATAGTGTTGATTTATCTCTTTCAATTTGATTAAAGCTTCTTTTCCTGAAATGGCAATTTCGTAATAATCACCTACAAAATAACTCATTAACTGAAGCCAATTTGAATAACCAGATCCATATTGTTGTGCCTTTTCTTTAACATTTGAAAGCATTTGTTTACTAACTTTTAAATAATAATTGTTTGAGAAATAATGACTTAATTTGAATAAATTTTTTGCCATAATAGAGTTTGAAGCAGGTATAACATTGTCTTCAATTTCCATTTTCCGAGTTATTAAATCTGGATCTTCATTAGATGTAAAATAAAACATGGAGCTTTCCGTGTCAAAGAAATGATCAAAAGTATAATCTGTTAATTGTTTGGCTGAAGTAAGCCAATTTTCATGAAGTGTGGCCTCATATAATGAAATGAATGCATCAATTACGGTTGCATAATCTTCTAAATAACCGTTTATATTGCTTTTCCCATTTTTGTAATTATGGTTTAAATTCCCATTTTCTTGTAGTTGTTTTGTGTAAATAAATGTAGCGTTTTTAATAGCGATATCTAAAAAGTGTTTATCATTAAAAACGGTATATGCATCTATAAAACCTTTTAACATAAGGGCATTCCAAGATGTTAAAGATTTATCGTCTAGTCTAGGTTTGTCTTTTTTGGTTCTTTCTTTTAAAAGAATTTTTTTCCAAATAGCCACTTTATTATCTAGTTCTTTAATTGAAATAGCATGTTTTTTTGAAATTTCATAGGTGTTTTCTTTTCGAATAAGCACATATTTATCGTGTTCCCAATAACCATAATTATTTAAATTGTAATAATCCGAAAATAAATCAAAATCACTTTTCAAAATACTTTTCAAAACTGCTTTTGTCCAAACGTAGTAAGCCCCTTCTTCTAATTTACCTTCAGCATTTTTACTATCGGCATCCAAAGATGAATAAAAAGCACCTTCATTTGTGGTTAGTTCTTTTTCTATAAATTCCAGCGTTTCATAAACTGTTTTTTTGTACAATTCATTTTTTGTTGCTTGGTAGGCTTCTGAATATAAACTTACCAATTGCCCATTATCGTACAACATTTTTTCGAAGTGAGGCACATGCCATTTTGCATCAACCGAATAGCGAGCAAAACCGCCACCTATTTGATCGTGGATGCCACCATGAGCCATGTTGGTTAATGAAGTATTTACATAATTTAAGACTTCTGTATCATTTGCTTGCACAGCATATCTCAACAAAAATTGATAATTGTTTGGCAAAGGAAACTTAGGAGCACCTTTTCTTCCACCTAAATCAAAATCAAAGTATTGTTTCCAATTATTTACTGAGGAATTTAAATTGGAAATGGTATATGATATTTCATTTCTATTCAACTTAACTAAATCTGAATTTTTTACACCTTCTGTTAGGTTTTCAGCATATTCAATAGCTTTTTCAGGTGTTTCTTTATAAAGTTTTGCAAGTTGATTCAATGCGTTTATCCAGTTATCTTTTGGAAAATAAGTTCCTCCCCAAACTGGTCTTCCGTCAGGCAAGGCAATACAATTTAATGGCCATCCACCGCTACCAGTTATTAACTGAACTGCAGTCATATAAACTTGGTCAATATCAGGTCTTTCTTCTCTATCTACTTTAACGCATATAAAGTTTTTATTCATGATTTCTGCTACTTCCTCATTTTCAAAACTTTCATGTTCCATGACATGACACCAATGACAAGATGAATATCCTATAGAAATTAGAAGTAATTTATTTTCTTTTTTGGCTAGCTCAAGAGTTTCTTTATTCCATGCATACCAATCAACAGGGTTATGAGCATGTTGAAGTAAATATGGGCTTGTTTCATTAATTAAGCTGTTGGTGTATTTGAAATTTTGCATTTTATTTTCGGTTTGACTTTTACAGCTTATAAAGGAAATTAAGACAAAAAGGATAATTAGCTTATACATTGCTGTTTTTTTCAAAAATACACAAAAAAAGAAAAGCGCTTTAAAAAAGCGCTTTATAATAAATCTTAAATGAGTTTATTTAACTTCAAAAGTAATTTTAACATTTACTCTAAATTCTTCAACGTTGCCATTATCAACAACTACACTTTGAGATTGCACAAATGCAGATTTAATATGATTTACACTTTTTGCGGCATGTGCTACTGCTTTTCTTGTAGCATCTTCCCAACTTTTGTCTGAACTTGCCATTACTTCTATTACTTTCATTACTGCCATGATAAACGATTTTTATAATTAATAATACCTAAATATACAATAATTATTGAAAATTTTCTGACAAGTCTTTCTAACAATTGTATTTTTGTTTATAATTCCAACATCTTAAATTATAATTAACTTACTGCTTCTATAATTCTTTTAATAGCTTCACGCAATTAAGTTTCTAATGGATGTTATAAAAATATTATTCAAAGTTGTTGCTACAAAAATATTACCGGTTACATGTTGCCATTAATATAGATGTATGTACATAAAAATTCTAAAATTAGTACGATTTTTAATTTGAAAATAAGATAAAACACCGTGATTTAAACTGCGTTTTTTAGTTTTTTTTTTAAACTTTTTTAATGAATAAAGAATTATAATCCATTCATTAAAAATGATATTTTAATATCCATTAAATCGTCTATATTTACAGCAAATTCAGTTTATACAAAGTCAACAAAAGAGTGGTATATGAAGCTTTTTTTTATACAGTTAATGTTAGAATTTAAATTACCGTTAGAAAACCCGGTACTGATATTTTCTTTAATACTGTTTATTATCCTTCTCTCACCAATATTGTTAAGAAAATTAAATATACCAGGTATTATTGGTTTGATAATTTCAGGGGTGGTTATTGGTCCTTTTGGACTTAACATTCTAGAAAAAAATTCTGCGGTAGACTTATTTTCAACCATTGGTTTGCTTTATATTATGTTTATTGCCGGACTTGAATTAGACATGAATCAGTTTAGAGCAAATCGAAATAAAAGTATTTTATTTGGTTTTTTTACTTTCATATTTCCATTGATTATTGGATTTCCAGTCTGTTATTATTTTTTGGAGTACGGCTTTAATGCAAGTTTACTTATCGCAAGCATGTTTTCAACTCATACACTTGTTGCCTATCCTATTGTCAGTAAATTGGGAATTTCTAAAAATCAGGCTGTGGCCATTACGGTTGGCGGAACCATTCTTACAGATACCGCTGTACTTATTATTTTAGCTATAATTATAAGCAATAGCGAAGGGAACCTGAATCAAGACTTTTGGATCAGATTAGGCATTTCCTTAACTGTTTTTTCAGCTATTATGTTTTTTGTGATTCCAAGAATAGCAAAATGGTTTTTCACGAAACTCGAAAGCGAAAAACATTCGCATTATATTTTTGTGCTTTCAGTTGTTTTCTTTGCTGCATTTTTGGCTGAAGTTGCAGGTGTTGAACCAATTATAGGTGCATTTGTTGCAGGATTGGCACTTAATAAACTTATTCCTAATTCTTCAGCATTAATGAACAGGATAGAGTTTATAGGTAGTGCTTTATTTATCCCATTTTTTCTGATTTCAGTTGGAATGATAGTAGACGTAAGCGTTATCACAAAGGGTTCAACAGCATTGATTGTTGCAGGAACATTATCGATCGTCGCTTTATTTGGAAAATGGTTTGCCGCCTTAATTACCCAATTCGTATTTAGGTATTCGCCAGCACAACGGCAGTTAATTTTTGGCCTTAGCAGTTCTCATGCCGCTGCAACACTTGCTGTAATATTAGTGGGTTTTAAAGCTGGAATTTTAGATGAAAATATCCTTAACGGAACCATCATTTTAATATTGATTACATGCATTGTTGCTTCTTTTGCAACGGAAAAGGCCGCGAAAAAAATCGTTATTGAAATGGAGGACAATCCTTCCGGTTTAAATAAATCTAACAGTTTTAACAATGAGCATATTCTTATTCCAATAGCAAATGTTGAAAGTATTGAAAAGCTGCTCGAATTTTCAATTATCATCAAGGAAAAAAAAGCAGCAAATCCGGTGTCAATATTGTCGGTGGTTTCCAATAATGATGAAGCGGAAATAAACATTCTGAAAACAAGAAAGAAACTCGAAGAATTTGTGAAGCAAGCTTCTGCATCTGAAACAAAAGTCAATATTATTACCACTATTGACCACAATTCGGCAAGTGGTATTTCACGTATTTCAAGAGAAATTATGGCCGATATTATTGTTTTGGGATGGCCTCATCGTGCAGATTTGATAGACAGACTGATTGGTGAAAAAGTGGACAATATCTTAAACAATATCAATAAAACTATTTTTATATGCCATATTGAAAAACCTTTGGTATTTCAGAAGAGAATTGTAATTGTTATCCCTCCTTTGGCGGAACACGAAAATGGATTTGAATTGTGGTTTACGAAAATGGTGAAACTGGCACAAGAATTAAGTATTCCTATTTTGTTATGCTGTAATGAAATAACTCAAAATTACGCCAACAAACTAGTAAAAAAAGCAAGATTAACAGCTTTAATTGTACCTTATTTATTTGAAGATTGGGATGATTTTTTCCTAATTTCAAAAGCCATCCGCCAAGATGATTTGTTTGTATTGGTTTGTGCACGAAAGGGTGCTGCTTCTTACATGAATTTGTTCGAAAATTTACCATCTAAACTCGAAAAATATTTTGAGATAAACAGTAAAATTGTTATTTACCCACAGCAATTTACTCAAAGATTTAGTAACGAACGCTATAATAATATTACGCCTGAACCTTTGAGTATAGGAATTGAAACCATTCAAAAAATTGGACGAGGTATTGGAAACATTTTTAAAAAAGATGACCTTGAATAAAGTGTTTAAGCTAATGACAATAAAATAGTAAACGAAACAATGAAATTAAAAGAAATTACTCCATTAAAAAAACAGCTGGTTAAATTTACCCTTATTGGGCTTTTGGCTGTTTCAGTTGATTTTTTGTGCTACTTCATCCTGCTAAATTTACTACCAGAAAAACTATTCCAAACCATTGGAAATGAAGCAGTATCCAAAAGCATTTCATTTATGTGTGGAATGACCGTGACGTATTTCCTTAATAAATTTTGGACTTGGAAAAAAAAGGATCGTTCCAAAAAAAGAGTGGTAAAATTTGTGATTTTATATGGTGTTGCATTACTCATAAATGTGAGCACCAACTCGGCATTGTTGTATATTTTGCACCAATATAGAAATTTGGTTGATTTGCCATTTAAATATTTTATCGCTTTTGTGGGTGCTTCTGGCCTTAGTGCTTTTGTGAGTTTTATGGGACAAAAATTTTGGGTATTTAAAACATCCAATACAGTTATAGTGGTAAATTGAATATTTACAAAAAAAGGCAAATACAATTTGAAATTAATAAAAGCATAAATAAAGAGTTACAGATCATCTGTTTTAATCTACAGAACCAAAAAACCGAGCAATTTGC
>Ga0006257_1000346_pt1 | contig 12145 bp, 9 predicted proteins | sample Deesub45470m_DNA_FD_54937 | JGI IMG/M metagenome (GOLD analysis project Ga0006257, IMG submission 54937) | Deep subsurface microbial communities from North Pacific Ocean - 450_OLKR46/470m Metagenome | ecosystem: Environmental > Terrestrial > Deep subsurface > Unclassified | place: North Pacific... | reverse complement strand
TATAATTATCTACAAATCAGTACTTAAAGATAACAAAAATCAAGGAAATACTCAAATATAAAGCATAAAAAAAACCGTCTCTAGTTGTGAGACGGCTTCATCTTGAAAAATTAAGATTTCTTTTTAATAATTTCTTCAACTATGATTTTTTCAACTTTTACTTTAGTCCCTTCTATTCTATCACTAGAAAGTTTATCTTCTACTTCTTCTTCAGTTCCTTCAATAATTTTAACATCCGTTAAAACTTCACCATTTTCAGTTGTAGTTGTTGCAACAGTTGCTTTAACAGTTCCATCATCGTTTTTAGTCATTTCAATTTTTACTTCTTTAGAAATTTCTTTAACAACAACTTCAGTAGCCGCTTTTTCATTTGAATAATCAGCCACTTCAACAATATCTAATGCAATACTAGGTGCAATTACTAAAGCAACAACAGACATTAATTTTAATAATATATTTAAAGATGGCCCTGAAGTATCTTTAAAAGGGTCTCCAACTGTATCTCCAACAACTGCAGCTTTGTGAGCTTCAGTTCCTTTTTTACCTTGCTCTTCAATCATTTTTTTGGCATTATCCCACGCACCACCAGCATTTGATTGAAAAATTGCCATTACAACCCCTGTTGTTGTTACACCAGCTAATAATCCTCCTAACATTTCTGCTCCACCAATAAACCCAACAGCAACTGGAACAACCAACGCTAATAAACCAGGTAAAACCATCTCTCTAATTGAAGCTTCTGTAGATATTTCAACACATTTTTCATACTCAACATATCCATCTGCTTCATCAAAAATAGCAAGTTCTTCTTCAGAAAAATTAGTTTTATCAGAATCATGTTTTCTCATTACTTCAAGTGCGGCATGAAGTTGCGGAATATCTCTAAACTGACGACGAACTTCTTCAATCATAGCCATTGCAGCTCTTCCTACTGCTTTCATAGACAAGGCAGAAAATACAAATGGTATCATTCCTCCTACTAATAAACCAGCCATAATTTTTGGTTGAGAAACATCTATGGAAGTTACATTTGCAGTTTTCATAAAAGCTGCAAATAAGGCAAGAGCTGTTAACGCAGCTGAAGCAATTGCAAATCCTTTACCAATTGCAGCCGTTGTATTTCCAACAGCATCTAACTTATCTGTACGTTCACGAACTTCACTTGGTAAATCAGCCATTTGAGCAATCCCTCCAGCGTTATCAGATATTGGTCCATACGCATCTACAGCTAATTGAATACCTGTATTTGCTAACATCCCAACAGCCGCAATTGCTATACCATATAAACCTGCAAAGTGATGTGACACTATAATTGCAATAGCGATTAAAAGTACCGGAAACATTGTTGACATCATTCCAACACCTAAACCAGCAATAATATTGGTAGCTGATCCTGTTTCAGATTGTTTTACAATTGACAGTACTGGCTTGGTTCCTGTACCTGTATAATATTCAGTAGCTTTACCAACACAAAAACCAGCTACTAAACCTGTTAATGTTGCATAAAAAACACCCATAGCTCCAAAAGGTAAACCTTCTATTGATTCTGGTAACATTTCATTTATAATAAAATAGGAAGCCACAATCATTAGTGCTCCCGATCCAAATTCTCCTAAATTTAATGCTTTATGAGGTGACCCTCCTTCTTTAACTCTAACAAAAAAGGTACCTATAATTGACATTACAATACCAACCGCTGCTAAAACCAATGGTAAATACACAGCTCCTAATCCACTAAAATTTGGTGTAAATATAAAAGCTCCTAAAACCATAGCACCAATAATTGAACCAACATAAGATTCAAATAAATCGGCACCCATTCCGGCAACATCTCCAACATTATCTCCAACATTATCTGCAATAGTTGCAGGGTTTAATGGATGATCTTCAGGGATCCCAGCCTCAACTTTACCTACTAAATCTGCACCAACATCGGCAGCTTTTGTATAAATACCACCACCTACACGTGCAAATAAAGCTATTGATGAAGCCCCTAATGAAAAACCAGAAAGCACATTTAATACCATTGGAATATTTTCTGCACCAGGCCACATATATTGGTAAATCATAAATAAACCACTTAAACCTAAAACGCCTAAACCAACAACACCCATTCCCATCACTGAACCACCCGAAAAAGCGACTTCTAAAGCTTTTTCTAATGATGTTCTTGCCGCTTGTGTTGTTCTCACATTTGCTTTTGTAGCTGCTCTCATCCCTATAAAACCAGCTAATGCAGAACAAATAGCTCCAATAATAAATGATAAAGCTACCATCCCATTAGAACCAGCTTCATTCTCTCCTTTAAAGTATAATAAAATTGCTACTGCTATTATAAAAATTAAAAGTATTTTATACTCAGCTTTTAAAAAAGACATTGCTCCATCGGCAATGTGTTTTGCGATTTTTGTCATTTTCTCATTTCCCTTGTCTTGTTTTGTAACCCAAGTATTTTTTACATATACAAATAAAAGTCCTAATACTCCAAACAAGGGTAAATAATTCACAATAATTTCCATTCTTAATTTTAATTTAATTAGTTAATTTTTTAACGGGGCTAAAAATAGTAATTTCAAACGTTTTCGCAAGATTTTTATATAAAAAAAACCTTTCATTTCTGAAAGGTCCTTTTTAAGGATTTTTATATGGTAAATGTTCTCTTTTTCTTATGCTCACTATTATCATATCTGTCTACACATTCATGATAAATTTTAATAGCTTCTTCTGCATTTCCCCAGCCACCAACATCAACTTTTTTTTCTTCTAAGTCTTTATATACTTGAAAAAAATGTTCTATTTCTTTTACTTGGTGCGGATTCATGTCAGAAATATCGGTTAGCTGATTCCAAATTGGATCAGATATTGGAACACATATTATTTTTTCGTCTGGACCTTTTTCATCAGTCATATGAAAAACTCCAATGGCTTTTACTTCCATAACACACATTGGAAATGTTGGTTCGCTTCCTAAAACTAAAACATCTAAAGGATCCTTGTCTAAGGCCAATGTTTCCGGAATAAATCCATAATCTCCAGGATACATCATTGATGAAAACAGCATTCTGTCGAATCTAATTTTGTGCAAAACAAAATCATATTCATACTTGTTTCTACTTCCTTTCGGAATTTCTATTAATACATCAAATGTCAACTTTTTCTTTGCTTTAGCAGTCATCCTTTTTTTATTTATTTTTTGCAAAAGTACAAAAATCAATTAGCAACAACAATTTAAAGAATCTCTAATTTTAGAAATGAAATCCGAACGCACCTTTTATAGCAAAATTGTTTGTTCCTGGCATGTTTCTATAATTTCCTCTCCAACTAAAATCTATTCTAAACACTTTAAAAATATTTCCAACACCCACGCTATATTCAAAATAACCCTTCGTTGGTGCTACATAATTTATATTGGAAGCATTTAATGCTTGGTTTTTATCAGATATTTCTCCCCAAACACTTTTTACACCTACAATTTCCCTTAAATTTAGTTTTCTTAATAATGGAACTCTTGAAAAGAACTTTCCATTAAAACTATGTTCAACTTGAAACGAAGCATAAGTATCTGTTACAAATTCGTAATAATTTAAGAGTGAGTAGGTATTTTCAATGGTAAAATATGATTGATTCCCTGGCACCACATTTAAAAGTCCGAGAGGCACTTCACCGAAAGTTTTTCCAGCTTCAATAGTAGCAAACGTTCTTCCAAAACCTCCAATTAGTATCGGTTGACGATAGTAAAATTGCACTTTTTGATAATCGAAATCGCTATTGAATAAACCTTTAATTCCTTTAGAATAATTTAAAAACAATGTTGAATACGTATCTGTAACTTCATTTCGTTCAACTCCGTACCCAATGGTTTTTCTGTTTGGTGTATATCGAATTGAAAAATCAATTTCAGATTGTACCAAATCTGATGCTGTTATATTATTATTTATATCTGTATAATAATCTAAATTAAAAGTTTGTGGTGAAGCAGATTTTAATGTTCTATAGGAAGCCCCAATTCTAAATTCTAAATTATGTTTTGGCTCCATTGAAATAAAAAGATTCGATAAATTTATAGCCGTTAGCTTGCTGTTGTCTCCGCTTGAAAATAAAGATGATGATGCAAAACTACGTCCTAATACATCATTAGTTGTTGTTAAACTTACGCCAATTTGTTCAATATCTCTTCTGTTACCTGCACCAATAATAATTCTGCTTTTTGGATTTACCATCCATTTACCCGAAACACCGTATTTAAATTGATTGTCTTTAAAACCATAAGCTGTATATCCTTGTAAACGCCAAGGTTCATTACCTCCTAAAAATGTTCTACCACCAACACGCAAACGCCATCCTTCAACATCGTTTTTTCCAAAAGTTGAAAAAATAGGTCCATAATCAAAATTATTAAATTCAACATAACCTGACCCTAAAATTGATACTAAGTTGTATATTTTTTTAAATTTAGGAACTGTTCGCAATGTATCGAGCATTTTATAAATTCCCAACTCATTTTTATTTAACTTTTCTTGTCTGCTTACACCCCAATACTCCTCTTTTTTATTGTAAATATTTTCATCGTAAATATTTATTTCTTTGGAATAAAACTTGTCATCTTTAACTTTGTCAAAGGCATAATCTTTATACATCGTAGTCCTTTTTCCATAGACTCCTTTTGATTTATCCTTTTTACTTAAACTAAAATCAGACAACATATAATCCCGTTTCAATAAAAAAACCGAATCATTAAGAACTTCAAACTCTTGCTCAATATAAATATCTTTTACCCAGTTAATATTAGCACTTCGAACGGCTTGCATATTTATTTCTTTAATAGCAAACGTGGAATCATTTACCCAAAAATCGCCCTTAAAAGTGAGTTCGTTTTTTCTTCTAGGATAGTATAGAATATTGTAACACCATTTATTTCCTATAAAAGCACTGTCGGCTAAAACATAATTATATGTTGAAACGCCTGCGGCTTTTGAAATTGGACTCACAAAACTTTTGTCGAATATTTTAATATAACTATCGTAAATATTATAATCTACATATAAGTCTTTAATAAACGCTATTACATTTTGGTTGGAATTAAATCCAGAATTTTTGTTGGCAATTAAATCTTCTTTTAGTTTTCTTCCTCCTTTATTTTTTCCGTAAGAATTATAAACAGATTCATTGATAAAAATTGGTAAAAAGGCTTTCCCTGTAATGTGTGAAGTATCAATACCCTCAAAAACAAATTCCATTCCTTTAAATAGTTTGCTTTTCATCATAGAACTATCTACATTATTCATATCAAATTCAAGTTTTTCATACTTTTCGTATTGATATTGATCAAATAAGTAGATTCCATTTTGACGCTTTTTAGCCCAAATTTTTTCTAAAATAGCAATTGCAGGATTTCCTTTTTTCTTTACTTTTCCACTATAAATAAACACTTCATTTAACTGTGAAGCTTCTTCTTTTAAGGTGATTGTTAAATTAAAATCTCTGCTTTTTACTGGGAAAATTTTTGTTTCATATCCCAAAAAGGAAACTTCGATTTTCGTAAATGTGGTATTTGCTTCTAAATAGAATTTTCCATCTTCATCTGAAACTGTTCCAATTGTAGAACCAACAAACATAATATTTGCAAAAGGGACAGATTGATTTTGTTCATCTTTTACAACACCACTTATTTTTACTTGAGCAAAATTTGTAAAAAAAGAAATAAAAAATATAAAACTAAGTAAATAAACTTTTCTAATCATAATAAAAAAATCCTTTCAAGTTAATTTGAAAGGAATTTATAAGGCAAATTTTATACCATTATTTTTTATACATCACATCTTTAACTGCCTTTACAACATCATTTGCATTTGGCAACCATTCTTCTAACAATACAGGTGAATATGGTGCTGGTGTGTCTGCTGTTGTAATTCTTCTAATTGGCGCATCTAAATAATCGAATACATTTTCTTGAACTTGAAATGTTATTTCTGAAGAAACACTAGCAAAAGGCCAAGCTTCTTCTAAAATTACCAATCTGTTTGTTTTTTTAACCGAAGTATATATGGTTTCAAAATCTAAAGGTCTTATCGTGCGTAAATCTATGATCTCTGTAGAAATACCTTCTTTTTCTAAAATATCAGCTGCTTTGTATGCTTCTTTAATTATTTTTCCAAAAGAAACAATTGTTACATCTTTCCCTTCTCTTTTTATATCAGCAACACCAATTGGAATAATATATTCTCCTTCTGGCACTTCACCTTTATCACCATACATTTGCTCAGATTCCATAAAAATAACTGGATCATCATCTCTTATAGCTGCTTTTAACAACCCTTTTGCATCATACGGATTTGAAGGAACTATTACTTTTAAACCTGGCGTATTTGCAAACCAATTTTCAAATGCTTGTGAATGTGTTGCTCCTAATTGCCCTGCAGAACCTGTAGGGCCTCTAAAAACAATTGGGCAGTTTAATTGCCCGCCAGACATTTGTCTAATTTTGGCTGCATTGTTTATAATTTGATCAATCCCAACTAGTGAAAAATTGAATGTCATATATTCAACAATAGGTCTATTCCCATTCATCGCCGAACCAATAGCAATACCCGTAAACCCTAGTTCTGCAATTGGAGAATCAATAACACGTTTTGGTCCAAATTCATCAAGCATTCCTTTTGATGCTTTATAAGCTCCGTTATATTCAGCAACTTCTTCACCAATTAAGTAGATTGTTTCATCTCTTCTCATCTCTTCGCTCATTGCTTCACAGATTGCTTCCCTAAATTGTATAGTCTTCATATATCTTAATTTTAAGATTTGCAAAAGTAAGCATTTCAAAATTTACTTTCAAAAAAAAAATATTTATTAATAACTTTTACTATGCGCGCATAGTATTTTTAAAAAAAATTAGTACTTTCGTAGAAATTAATAAAAAAGCTATCTAATTTTATAGCAAATATTCAAATATATAATACCATGAAAATATTAGTTTGTATTAGTCACGTGCCAGACACTACTTCAAAAATAAATTTTGCAGAAAACGATTCAAAATTTGATAGTAATGGAGTGCAATTTGTGATAAACCCTTATGATGAATTTGCGTTGACCAGAGCCATGTGGTTTAAAGAAAAACAAGGAGCTACAGTTACAGTTGTTAACGTTGGAAACGCAACCACTGAACCTACCTTGCGAAAAGCTTTAGCTATTGGAGCTGATGATGCTATTAGGGTAAACAAAGAAGCTACAGATGGTTTTGCTGTTGCAAAAGAACTGGCTGAAGTTGTAAAGAACGGTGGTTATAATTTAGTACTTGCCGGAAAAGAATCTATCGACTATAATGGTGGAATGGTTCCTGGAATGCTTGCTGCTTTGTTAGATTTTAACTTTGTTAATGCTTGTATTCGTCTTGAAATTGAAGGTGATAAAGCAACCATTTCTCGTGAAATTGATGGTGGTAAAGAAATTCTTTCTTCAAACTTACCATTAATAATTGCCGGACAAAAAGGATTGGTTGAAGAAAAAGATCTACGAATTCCAAATATGCGTGGTATTATGATGGCACGTCAAAAACCTTTATTGGTTGTTGAGCCTAAAACTAATGAGAATGCGACTTCTATAGCGTCATTTGAAAAACAAGCGGCTAAATCTGCTTGTAAATTAGTTGACGCTTCAAATATTGATGAGCTGATCAGCTTATTACATAATGAAGCCAAAGTATTATAGATTATTAAAAGTTTGAATGATTCAATAATAAAATTATTTAAACAAATAAAAACTTATTTTAGAATAATCTTTAGAAATTAAAAAAATCTAAAANCTGAATTCTAAAATCTAAAATCATAAAAATATATGTCAGTTTTAGTTTTTGCCGAATCATCGGAAGGAAAATTTAAAAAATCTGCTTTTGAAGTGACTTCTTACGGAAAGAAAGTTGCCGAGCAGTTGGGAACCAACTTAGTAGTATTAACAATAAATGCAAGCGAACCTAAAACTTTAAATAAGTATGGCGCTGAAAAAGTATTAACTGTTTCTAACATAAAAACATTTAATGCTAAAATATATGCAAACATCATAAAACAAGCTGCTGAGAAAGAAAGTTCAACAGTTATTGTTATAGATTCAAACGCAAACGGGCTATATATTGCTCCACTTGTAGCTGTTAATTTAAATGCTGGTTATGCAAATAATGTAGTTTCTTTACCAAGTTCAACAAGTCCATTAACGGTTAAAAGAAAATCATTTTCAAACAAAGCCTTTAATTTTACTCAAATTTTAACGGATGTAAAAGTAATCGCTTTAGCAAAAAATTCATATGGAGTTTTTGAAAACGAAGTTTCAGGTAAACTTGAAGAATTTTCGCCAACAATTATAGAAAGTAATCTTACCTCAATTTCTGTTGAACAAACCAAAGGTAAAGTGACAATTGCTGATGCTGATATTGTAGTTTCTGGTGGAAGAGGACTTAAAGGACCTGAAAACTGGGGAATGATTGAAGAATTAGCTAAGGTTTTAGGTGCAGCAACTGCTTGCTCTAAACCTGTTTCTGATTTAGGTTGGAGACCTCATAGTGAACATGTTGGGCAAACAGGAAAACCTGTTGCTTCAAATTTATACATAGCTATTGGTATTTCTGGAGCTATTCAACATTTGGCAGGTGTAAATTCCTCTAAGGTAAAGGTGGTCATAAATACCGACCCTGAAGCTCCTTTCTTTAAAGCTGCTGATTATGGTATTGTTGGAGACGCTTTTGAAGTTGTTCCTAAATTAATTGAAAAGTTAAAAGAATTTAAAGCAAATAACGCATAATTTTATTAAATTGTGCCTCCATAAGGCTGTCTAATGATTGGGCAACATTGTCCTTTGATTAGACGGCTTTTTTTGTTAATTTTAACCTATGAGTTTAGTTCGATTAAACATAAAAGGCATTTCCTATAGTCAAACACAAAGCGGTGCTTATGCATTGGTATTAAGTGAAGTTGACGGAACCAGAACTTTACCAATTGTTATTGGAGCCTTTGAAGCACAATCAATTGCAGTTGCTTTGGAAAAAGAAATAAAACCACCTCGCCCACAAACACACGATTTATTTAAAAATTTTGCTGACAGATTTCACATTATTATCAAACAAGTAATCATTCACAAATTAGTTGACGGTGTTTTTTATTCTAGTTTAATTTGCGAACGTGATAAAATTGAAGAGATTATTGATACCAGAACTTCTGATGCAATAGCCTTGGCAACACGATTTAACGCTCCAATTTTTACATATGAAAATATTTTAGATCAGGCTGGTATATATTTAAAAATAAAAGATGATTTAACTTTAGAAAAGGAAAATTTAAGCATTGAAAAATTAATTGAAGAACCAACTAAAGGAGCCTCCCATTCAAAATTAACCTTGAAACAATTAAACGAAAAATTAAATGAAGCTATTCAAAAAGAAGATTATGAATTAGCTGCAAGCCTAAGAGATGAAATTACTAAACGAACTTCAAAATAATTTTTATATATATGCTTAAAAAAATAAGTTTATCTGCCCTATTCTTTTTCAGTATCATTTCAACAAACGCACAGGAAGTAATTCAAGACACACTTATAGACAACCAAGGATTTTCAATAACATCATTATGGAGAGGTGTTTTGGGTATGGTTTCATTAATTTTTATAGCTTATTTATTTAGCAGTAACAGAAAAGCAATTAATTGGAAAACTGTTGGTGCAGGTTTAAGCGCACAGTTACTTATTGGAATAGGTGTTTTAAAAGTGCCTTTTATTCAAAATATATTTGAATTTGTTGGAGGTATTTTTACAAATATTTTGGATTATACCGCAGCGGGAAGTCAGTTTTTATTTGGCGGATTAATGAATATAGAATCTTTCGGATTTATTTTTGTTTTTCAAATTTTACCAACCATTATTTTCTTTTCTGCATTAACATCTTTATTATTTTATTTAGGAGTTATTCAATTAATAGTAAAAGGAATGGCTTTAGCACTAACTAAATTGTTAAAAATCTCTGGTGCTGAAAGTTTATCCGTTGCAGGAAACATATTTTTAGGGCAAACTGAATCTCCATTAATGATTAAGGCATATTTGGAACGTATGAATCGCTCTGAAATTTTATTGGTAATGATTGGCGGAATGGCTACAGTTGCTGGTGGTGTTTTAGCTGCTTACATTGGGTTTTTAGGTGGAAATGATCCAGTACTTAGATTACAATTTGCAAAACATTTATTAGCAGCATCTGTGATGGCTGCTCCTGGAGCTATTGTAATTTCTAAAATACTCTACCCTCAAACAGAAGAAATTGACACCAACGTACATGTATCACAAGATAAAATAGGTTCAAATATATTAGATGCTATTGCGAATGGTACTACAGAAGGGTTAAAGTTAGCTGCAAATGTTGCTGCTATGTTATTGGTTTTTGTCGCAATTATTGCTATGCTAAATGGTATTTTAGGATGGGTAGGAAATATTACCAATCTAAATGATTGGATGGCCGCCAATACGCCATATCAGCAATTTACTTTAGAAGCTATTTTAGGAACTGTTTTTGCGCCTTTAATGTGGTTAATTGGGGTTGCAACTCAGGATATCATGTTAATGGGACAATTGTTAGGTGTGAAGCTTGCCGCAAGTGAGTTTATAGGATACATACAATTGGCCGAATTAAAAAATATGGCTAACGCAACTCATTTTACATTTAATAAATCTGTAATAATGGCAACCTATATGTTGTGTGGTTTTGCTAATTTTGCTTCTATTGGAATTCAAATTGGAGGTATTGGTTCATTGGCACCAGGACAACGTAAAACGTTATCGGAATTTGGAATGAAAGCTTTAATAGGAGGTTCAATTGCTTCATTACTTTCTGCCACAATAGCTGGAATGATTATTGGGTAAAAGCCCCCTAACCCCCGAAGGGGGAAATTGCTATTAGCTAAAGGGTAAAAGGTGAAGGTAGAAAGTTTATATTATGAGAAATTTTAGAGATTTAACTATTTGGAATGATTCGAGAATTCTTGTTAAGGAAATGTATATATTCACTCAAGAATTACCTGACTCTGAGAAATTTGGCCTTATTTCTCAAATTAACAGATGCTCAATTTTAATACCAGCTAATATAGCTGAAGGGTGTGCAAAAAACTCCAATAAAGATTTCGGAAGATTTCTCCAAATAAGTCTTGGCTCTTTATATGAGTTGGAAAGTCATATAACTCTTTGTCAAGACTTAGAGTTTTCAAATAAAAATAATTAATTGCGATCCAATTTTAGAAAAAATTCAAATACTTCAGAAACAAATTGCATCATTAATAAACAAATTATAAATTCACAGCTTTTAGCATTAACCTTTAAGCAATAAGCAAATAATGAAACAATACTTAGATTTAATAAAATACGTACAAGATAAAGGTGTTTTTAAAGAAGATAGAACAGGAACTGGAACAAAAAGTATTTTTGGTTATCAGATGCGTTTTGATTTAAGTGAAGGGTTCCCAATGTTAACAACAAAAAAACTGCATCTAAAATCTATTATTTATGAACTGTTGTGGTTTTTAAATGGCGATACTAATATTGAATATCTAAATAAAAATAATGTGAAGATTTGGGATGCCTGGGCTACTAAAAATGGTGATTTAGGTCCTGTTTATGGACATCAATGGCGTAACTGGAATAGTGAGGGAATTGACCAAATTACTGAAGTTATAAACACTATTAAAACAAATCCAGATAGTAGAAGAATGATTGTTACAGCTTGGAATCCCAGTGTTTTACCAGACACCTCTATTTCTTTTTCAGAAAATGTTGCGAATGGAAAAGCTGCTTTACCTCCTTGCCATGCATTTTTTCAATTTTATGTTACTGAAGGGAAACTATCCTGTCAGTTATACCAACGAAGTGCCGATATTTTTTTAGGAGTTCCTTTTAATATTGCTTCATATGCTTTATTAACAATGATGGTTGCACAAGTTTGCGATTTAAAACCTTGTGATTTTGTTCATACTTTTGGTGATGCGCACATATACACTAATCATGGCGAACAAATCAATTTACAACTTTCGAGAGAACCGAGAGCATTGCCTCAAATGGAAATAAATCCAACTATTAAAAATATCTTTGACTTTAGCTTTGAGGACTTTAACTTGGTTGGCTACAATCC
>Ga0006257_1000341_pt1 | contig 12258 bp, 10 predicted proteins | sample Deesub45470m_DNA_FD_54937 | JGI IMG/M metagenome (GOLD analysis project Ga0006257, IMG submission 54937) | Deep subsurface microbial communities from North Pacific Ocean - 450_OLKR46/470m Metagenome | ecosystem: Environmental > Terrestrial > Deep subsurface > Unclassified | place: North Pacific... | reverse complement strand
TTTTTTTTAACGCGACTTATCAGGAAGGGGCTAAACCGTTTTAACCTTACGGGCTAATTCTCGGTTTATTCTCGGGACGAGAGAGAGAGCGCAGAGCCACAAGAACCCCGCCAATTTTTTTAGTCTGATAATCAACGCCGATTTTAAACTCAGCTTCATACATGCCAGCCTCAGGCGCAGGCGCATCCTTAGGCATAGTCAATTCACCGACTTTTATTTCGCCTGTCTCAGCGTCAGTAATGACACATTGGCAAATAATCATTGAGTAAGCAGAACCGGATTTTTTACCGATACCGCTTTTCTGTTCACTGGATAAAACTTGAAGAGTTTGTTTCATGGCATAGCCCCTTATTTAAAATTGAGTAAAGAACAACGAGCAGCAGTTAACGGCGTCATTTTCATAATTGCGGCACAACGCAAAGAACGAAAAGAACGAGGAAGAGGAGACGTTAAACTAGCGCGAGTAATAACGCGGCTTGACCGATGAAATAAATCAAGACACTGGTCGAAACGAGAAACAGAAGAAAGACGGATGATTTTCATTTTTAGCCCCTTAGAATTTTATACCGGTATAAATTAATACCGTGAACAGATTGTAGGGATATATTTATACCTTGTCAACATATTTATAACGGTTTATTTTAAAAACATACCAAAAGGAGAAAATCATGGAAGTCGTGGAAATAATAGAACGTGCAAAGAAAAAAGCAGACCTACCGAGCGATTACGCACTAGCAAAAGCAATTGGCATTGAAAGACAAGTAATCAGCCAATGGAGAGGAGGAAAGCGCCACCCAAGCAATGAAGAAGCAGTACAACTAGCGACACTGGCCGGACTAGATGAAATGCAGGTAATAGCAGAAATTGAGCTAAGGACAGCGAAGAACGAGAAGAAAAAAGCGTTTTGGCAGCACTACATTGAAAACCGCAGCATAACGGCATGTATAGCCATGACCACACTGGCAATCGGCATTATTGCAACACCAGAACCAGCAAGCGCAAACGTTTTACAGTTGCAAAATTATGACGAAAACAAAACAATAATATACATTATGCGCATAAAATATAAGTTATTGATTTTAAAGGCTTTAATCCTAAAATATAAGCAATGTGCTACATTAACGCATGAAAAATATTTCCGCCCTGCTATTTCCTGACGATACGCCCGTATCGGAAACAGAAGTAAACGACTGGCTAAACGAAATCCCCAACCTGTCCGCCCTACCATCACGCCGCGAAGCCTACCGGAAAGCCTACAACGTGGACGATAAAATCAGGAGAAAAAAGCGGACAACTGATAACCCAGACCAGACAACGCCGGAAGCCCTACAACCAGAAACAAAAGATTATTGATTTTCTTCAATTTTCGATTTTCCGCCCTCAGGACAGCCAATTCAGAATTAGCAACATTACACCGCCCCGCCAATTCAGAAACCCGCGTTTTATAAAATTCTAAACTTTCCATATCAGCACCCTTTTTTAAAACGGACATAACCCACCCCCTGAAATCCAAATATTCTGCCAATCATCCGAAGCCCAAACGCTCAAATCAGACGCACCGCGACCATGTACAAGGTCATGCGATTCAATAATCGCATCACGAAAATTAGTTGCACCAAGCCAAAATTTATAGACCTGAACACCGCAAATATTTTTTGAATGCCAATAGCGCTTAGAATGATGTTCTGCGCCTTCAAGCTCCTTTCCGAGATACTTAGTCAGATACCCCGCCAGCTTTTGCACTTTCCACTTTACAGACTTGCCCTGACGACCGGAGAAACGCGAAGGCGCACGAACATTTATTGCGCCCTTAGTATTTTCGCCCACATCTTCAGAACCGCCACCGATAGCAATATACCAACACTTGCGAATATAGTTTAAAGGCTGACGACCTTTTACCGCCAGATGAAGATGCAACGCGCCCCGCTCTTGTGTCTCACGCACCGCGCAGTATTGCCAAGCCGGAAACCGTGCAACCATCATACGAACGAACCTTTTAAAATCAGCCTTCAGGCGGTCTATATCCTGCATATTTTCACGATAAGTTAAAGTCAGCATATGGTCAGCAGCCAACGCCTTGATGGTATGGCGCACCTTTTGACGAGAACGACGAACAGAACGCGCAAGATTAGCCGCCCGTTTTTCATCCTCCGATAATTCAGGCTTATCATCACGCCGAGCATGTAAAACCGCACCGAAAGCCGTATTAAAAGGCGCATTCGTTTTATGATGCGACAAAGGAGGAGGAAGCGTTACGGCAAACTCAAAAGCACCAGAATCAAACGTGGTAAGTTTTGCCCAGTACGAAGGCGCAACGCCTTGACCGTTAGAGATAAATTCTATATTGTCCGACATGTTGATTGACTCCTGAACAGTTAATTAACCGCCCCTGTTAAGTTTGCGAGACTTCAGGGGCTTTTTTACGTCCTACTTTTTAACAAAAACCATCTTTTACCGAGTGCATGTTCTTAAGTGTCCTAGTTATAAATTTAGCGGCTACGCCGCAATTGGCGCGGCTTACGCCGCGCCTACTCACAGCGCATCACGAAGGAGCAACAGCAGGAGCGACGACCGAGGGGCTAAAGGCGTCTATAGAAGGGCGCGCCTGATTGACAGGGGCAGCATAAGGATTGAACTGTGAACCGTGCGCAAGGTGGTCTATACAAGCACCTATAGTCATATCGTGAACACGCGAACCCTGTTGAGTGTAGCAACGACAATCGGTAGCACTTTGAATACAGGCATGAATTGACGGCATAGCGACAACCTGTCGCAAATGCGAAAACGCCGCCGCACTTTCAGGACGACCCGCGACGACAGGCCGAAACTGCTTTAAATACTCTTCAGATTGTAGAGCCATATCATCAACAGATTGAACATCAGGAACACCAGACGCAGCAACAACCGAACCAGAAGAAACGAGCGCAGAATCAGCAGGCTTTACAGAAGCCTGACCACGCGTAAAACCTTTAAACGCGAAATATCCAGCCGCAACAATTACCAAAACCGCGCCATACATTGCATAGATATAAAACGGTTTTTTATGACTTGTACCAAGGACTTGCACGGTTGACTTGTAATGAGGAAAAACATGACGCGGCAGCTTGTAAGATGAATGCGCAGAAAGCGCCTTTTCTGACTTAGATTCTGAATCTTTACACTCCGGCCACTCAAAGCGATGGCGACCGCGCCAGCCATCAGTTAAATGGATATGCTGACCCGCCAACATACGGACGTTTGAATGTAACAAACGCTCTTTTTGAGTAATCAGAAAAACATGGACACCGAAATGGCGATGATATTCAAACATCTGGATACAGAGAGGAACAGCAGAACCAGAAGGACGCGGACGCAAGTATCGTTGAGCCTCATCAACAACAATCACAGACGAGGGAGAAGCCCACAGAAACCACAAATCGAAGGGAGTTTTAGCAGTTGCACGAGCTTCAAGGAATGCAGAATAAAGCGGATTTTCTGGCAGCCATACCGCGTACTCATCCGAATCTACTTGAGAACGCGGCACAAAATCAGGCCGTTTTAATTCTTTCAAATCCGGAAATTCGTAATGCTCCAGTTTTAAATCCGCAATCCCGTCCACGAATTTTTCAAGACCGAACCACATAGACGATTTATCAAAATACAATAAATCCAGAGCGTGAGCAGTTTTACCATTGCCGGGCGTGCCCGTAAGAATCGTTAACATTTTTTAGCCCCTTGAATCGCATTATTGAATCTGTGACAACGCCTTGAGTTGCAGCATTGAAAAACGGGCAACAAACGCAGCAAGAATAATACCCATTGCCTCAGGCACACCAGACAGACCGAGCAAGCCCGAAGCCGTAGAGCCTATCGCGCCCCAGTTGCTCAAAATATTAGTTTTTATTTGCGTCATCACCGCATCCAAACCAACATAAGTAACAACGCCAAAACCAAGACCGCCCAAAACACGTTGAGCGATAGGAACAGAAACAGAAGCAAGATATTGACCGAAAGACGACATTTAGACCCCTAAGCGTAAGGACGACCACGGAAAACAATCGCGCCAGCAGCAAGCCACGCAAAAGCAAGAATCAACGGTTTAAGCATACCCATAAACGTACAAATCCCCGAAAATTCAAAAAACTTACCACCGCCGACCGCTACAGGAGCAGGACACATAGCCAGCCCACCAATGGCAATAGGGGAAAGCGATACAGACAAATCCTTAGTCGGCAAAGGCTCAAGAGGAACATCAGAAAGGTTTGCATCATTAGAACAAGCCAGCGCATCAGGATTAGTAACACACAAATCAGCAGTTGCCGAAGGCTGGACAGTGGGCGCAGATATTAAATTAGTCGTACCGGACGAATTGACTGTATTGGTAATGGTTTGAGGCGTGTTATTTGTGACATTAACTGTATTAGTTGACAGAACAGGAGCGAGAGAACCACCAGCCGAAACCGCTGGAATATCCAAAACATTTTGCACAAGTTGAGAAGAAGTATTGCCCAACGCATCCACGCTTGACGACTGAACCGAAAAAGGCGAACCGATACGCAATGCATTAGAAACAGTCTGCGCCGCCGCATCAGTCGCAGCAATCTGCGCACCAACATCTTGATGCGCCATTATTGAGAGAGCCGCCAAATCAGCAGCAACACCAGCAAATCCGGCAGATTGAGCATTAGTAATAGCAGCAAGAGCCGCCGCCATATCGCCCGCAGTAATTGGGGTAGAAGGAGGAACGACAGCGACCTGACCCCAAAGGCCGGTATAGTGCCAAGAGCCATCAGGCCATTGAGCCTGACACCCGCCCCCCGTAATCTGACTAGCAACACATGACGATGCATAAAGTTCAACGCATGAAGCCTGACAAGCAGAATTAGAAAGCGGCAAACCAGCAGAGGGATTTTTTAGAAAAGAGCCATCAGGAGCAGGCGTTACACCTTGCGCAGCAAGCGCAGAATATAACGCCGCGCCAGTTTGACCAGCTTGCGCAAGTTGAGCAATCGCAAGAGCCGCACCAATAGGGCCACCAGCAAGAGCAGTTGCGCCCGCCCCTAATAATTGAGTACCGAGAGCCAAAGCAAGTTGACCCGTCACAGGCGTTTGTTGAGCATAAACACCGGAAGCAATCGCAATACCGCCAGCCGTGACCGCCGCAGTTGCTTGACTCATCGACGCAGGAGAACCGGCAGGAGCGGCAATTGTAAGAGCCGTAGATTGCGAAATAGTCGCACCACTTGACGACCAAGACGGTGAAGAAGCAACGACCCCGCCCGCATTATTGAAAGTGGCAGCAAGCACAGGAGAACATGACGCAAGAAGAACAGCGGCACTGACAAGGCAAAGCCTTGTTTGCTCAAAATTAAATATTGAACGGTAGATCTGTTCAATATTAAATTTTCGAGCCGATATCAACGCCCACCCCAGAAGATAATAGCGAACGGAATAACCACGACCAAAAAGCCAGCAAGCCAGACGATAGAATCAGGGATTGTCATATCAATGCAAAAGCCGACGAATGGCAACAAAACCCCACGCAGTAAGCATTAAACCAGCCGCAGCCGCGCCAAATTCAATACCAGAGGTGAACGCAGCCGGATTGTATGAAGTCGCAGCCGGAACAGTGGCAACCCCACCAGCAGCAGCAGCGACAGCAGCAGCAGCAACAGCCGCATCATGCGCAATTAAATCAGCAGGAGTAAAAACAGCCCAATCAGTAGAAGGGCATACCGTGACATTGAGACTAATATACGAAATCGTGCCCCATTGAGAAACAGCAGGTACACAGGTAAGCGAAAAAGCCGGAACCGAGAAAGAAAGCAGGAAAAAGAAAAAAATATTTTTCATTTTTTTTGAAAGGGCGACACGCCGAAGAATGCCGCCCATTTTTTTTACAACGCGCGACGCGCAGCTTTGACGCCATAAATCAGGACGCTAACAGCAAAAACAGCCGCACCGATAGCAGCAACTTGACCACCAACGACCAAAATTTCAGTAAGAGCGAGAACCGGCATTTTAAATACTCCTTTTCAATTTTCGACAGATACGCGCCGAACCGTACAAGGGGAATCCCCCGCTTGTTTGCTATCCCGAGCAATTTTTTAGAGGAAGCCCGCAGACCGTAGAGCCGAGGGGCTAACCACAGCCCTATATTGACCCACAGACCCCCACTAAAAACCCCTTTTATCCCGAGCGTATTTTTTTTTAACGCGACTTATCAGGAAGGGGCTAAACCGTTTTAACCTTACGGGCTAATTCTCGGTTTATTCTCGGGACGAGAGAGAGAGCGCAGAGCCACAAGAACCCCGCCAATTTTTTTAGTCTGATAATCAACGCCGATTTTAAACTCAGCTTCATACATGCCAGCCTCAGGCGCAGGCGCATCCTTAGGCATAGTCAATTCACCGACTTTTATTTCGCCTGTCTCAGCGTCAGTAATGACACATTGGCAAATAATCATTGAGTAAGCAGAACCGGATTTTTTACCGATACCGCTTTTCTGTTCACTGGATAAAACTTGAAGAGTTTGTTTCATGGCATAGCCCCTTATTTAAAATTGAGTAAAGAACAACGAGCAGCAGTTAACGGCGTCATTTTCATAATTGCGGCACAACGCAAAGAACGAAAAGAACGAGGAAGAGGAGACGTTAAACTAGCGCGAGTAATAACGCGGCTTGACCGATGAAATAAATCAAGACACTGGTCGAAACGAGAAACAGAAGAAAGACGGATGATTTTCATTTTTAGCCCCTTAGAATTTTATACCGGTATAAATTAATACCGTGAACAGATTGTAGGGATATATTTATACCTTGTCAACATATTTATAACGGTTTATTTTAAAAACATACCAAAAGGAGAAAATCATGGAAGTCGTGGAAATAATAGAACGTGCAAAGAAAAAAGCAGACCTACCGAGCGATTACGCACTAGCAAAAGCAATTGGCATTGAAAGACAAGTAATCAGCCAATGGAGAGGAGGAAAGCGCCACCCAAGCAATGAAGAAGCAGTACAACTAGCGACACTGGCCGGACTAGATGAAATGCAGGTAATAGCAGAAATTGAGCTAAGGACAGCGAAGAACGAGAAGAAAAAAGCGTTTTGGCAGCACTACATTGAAAACCGCAGCATAACGGCATGTATAGCCATGACCACACTGGCAATCGGCATTATTGCAACACCAGAACCAGCAAGCGCAAACGTTTTACAGTTGCAAAATTATGACGAAAACAAAACAATAATATACATTATGCGCATAAAATATAAGTTATTGATTTTAAAGGCTTTAATCCTAAAATATAAGCAATGTGCTACATTAACGCATGAAAAATATTTCCGCCCTGCTATTTCCTGACGATACGCCCGTATCGGAAACAGAAGTAAACGACTGGCTAAACGAAATCCCCAACCTGTCCGCCCTACCATCACGCCGCGAAGCCTACCGGAAAGCCTACAACGTGGACGATAAAATCAGGAGAAAAAAGCGGACAACTGATAACCCAGACCAGACAACGCCGGAAGCCCTACAACCAGAAACAAAAGATTATTGATTTTCTTCAATTTTCGATTTTCCGCCCTCAGGACAGCCAATTCAGAATTAGCAACATTACACCGCCCCGCCAATTCAGAAACCCGCGTTTTATAAAATTCTAAACTTTCCATATCAGCACCCTTTTTTAAAACGGACATAACCCACCCCCTGAAATCCAAATATTCTGCCAATCATCCGAAGCCCAAACGCTCAAATCAGACGCACCGCGACCATGTACAAGGTCATGCGATTCAATAATCGCATCACGAAAATTAGTTGCACCAAGCCAAAATTTATAGACCTGAACACCGCAAATATTTTTTGAATGCCAATAGCGCTTAGAATGATGTTCTGCGCCTTCAAGCTCCTTTCCGAGATACTTAGTCAGATACCCCGCCAGCTTTTGCACTTTCCACTTTACAGACTTGCCCTGACGACCGGAGAAACGCGAAGGCGCACGAACATTTATTGCGCCCTTAGTATTTTCGCCCACATCTTCAGAACCGCCACCGATAGCAATATACCAACACTTGCGAATATAGTTTAAAGGCTGACGACCTTTTACCGCCAGATGAAGATGCAACGCGCCCCGCTCTTGTGTCTCACGCACCGCGCAGTATTGCCAAGCCGGAAACCGTGCAACCATCATACGAACGAACCTTTTAAAATCAGCCTTCAGGCGGTCTATATCCTGCATATTTTCACGATAAGTTAAAGTCAGCATATGGTCAGCAGCCAACGCCTTGATGGTATGGCGCACCTTTTGACGAGAACGACGAACAGAACGCGCAAGATTAGCCGCCCGTTTTTCATCCTCCGATAATTCAGGCTTATCATCACGCCGAGCATGTAAAACCGCACCGAAAGCCGTATTAAAAGGCGCATTCGTTTTATGATGCGACAAAGGAGGAGGAAGCGTTACGGCAAACTCAAAAGCACCAGAATCAAACGTGGTAAGTTTTGCCCAGTACGAAGGCGCAACGCCTTGACCGTTAGAGATAAATTCTATATTGTCCGACATGTTGATTGACTCCTGAACAGTTAATTAACCGCCCCTGTTAAGTTTGCGAGACTTCAGGGGCTTTTTTACGTCCTACTTTTTAACAAAAACCATCTTTTACCGAGTGCATGTTCTTAAGTGTCCTAGTTATAAATTTAGCGGCTACGCCGCAATTGGCGCGGCTTACGCCGCGCCTACTCACAGCGCATCACGAAGGAGCAACAGCAGGAGCGACGACCGAGGGGCTAAAGGCGTCTATAGAAGGGCGCGCCTGATTGACAGGGGCAGCATAAGGATTGAACTGTGAACCGTGCGCAAGGTGGTCTATACAAGCACCTATAGTCATATCGTGAACACGCGAACCCTGTTGAGTGTAGCAACGACAATCGGTAGCACTTTGAATACAGGCATGAATTGACGGCATAGCGACAACCTGTCGCAAATGCGAAAACGCCGCCGCACTTTCAGGACGACCCGCGACGACAGGCCGAAACTGCTTTAAATACTCTTCAGATTGTAGAGCCATATCATCAACAGATTGAACATCAGGAACACCAGACGCAGCAACAACCGAACCAGAAGAAACGAGCGCAGAATCAGCAGGCTTTACAGAAGCCTGACCACGCGTAAAACCTTTAAACGCGAAATATCCAGCCGCAACAATTACCAAAACCGCGCCATACATTGCATAGATATAAAACGGTTTTTTATGACTTGTACCAAGGACTTGCACGGTTGACTTGTAATGAGGAAAAACATGACGCGGCAGCTTGTAAGATGAATGCGCAGAAAGCGCCTTTTCTGACTTAGATTCTGAATCTTTACACTCCGGCCACTCAAAGCGATGGCGACCGCGCCAGCCATCAGTTAAATGGATATGCTGACCCGCCAACATACGGACGTTTGAATGTAACAAACGCTCTTTTTGAGTAATCAGAAAAACATGGACACCGAAATGGCGATGATATTCAAACATCTGGATACAGAGAGGAACAGCAGAACCAGAAGGACGCGGACGCAAGTATCGTTGAGCCTCATCAACAACAATCACAGACGAGGGAGAAGCCCACAGAAACCACAAATCGAAGGGAGTTTTAGCAGTTGCACGAGCTTCAAGGAATGCAGAATAAAGCGGATTTTCTGGCAGCCATACCGCGTACTCATCCGAATCTACTTGAGAACGCGGCACAAAATCAGGCCGTTTTAATTCTTTCAAATCCGGAAATTCGTAATGCTCCAGTTTTAAATCCGCAATCCCGTCCACGAATTTTTCAAGACCGAACCACATAGACGATTTATCAAAATACAATAAATCCAGAGCGTGAGCAGTTTTACCATTGCCGGGCGTGCCCGTAAGAATCGTTAACATTTTTTAGCCCCTTGAATCGCATTATTGAATCTGTGACAACGCCTTGAGTTGCAGCATTGAAAAACGGGCAACAAACGCAGCAAGAATAATACCCATTGCCTCAGGCACACCAGACAGACCGAGCAAGCCCGAAGCCGTAGAGCCTATCGCGCCCCAGTTGCTCAAAATATTAGTTTTTATTTGCGTCATCACCGCATCCAAACCAACATAAGTAACAACGCCAAAACCAAGACCGCCCAAAACACGTTGAGCGATAGGAACAGAAACAGAAGCAAGATATTGACCGAAAGACGACATTTAGACCCCTAAGCGTAAGGACGACCACGGAAAACAATCGCGCCAGCAGCAAGCCACGCAAAAGCAAGAATCAACGGTTTAAGCATACCCATAAACGTACAAATCCCCGAAAATTCAAAAAACTTACCACCGCCGACCGCTACAGGAGCAGGACACATAGCCAGCCCACCAATGGCAATAGGGGAAAGCGATACAGACAAATCCTTAGTCGGCAAAGGCTCAAGAGGAACATCAGAAAGGTTTGCATCATTAGAACAAGCCAGCGCATCAGGATTAGTAACACACAAATCAGCAGTTGCCGAAGGCTGGACAGTGGGCGCAGATATTAAATTAGTCGTACCGGACGAATTGACTGTATTGGTAATGGTTTGAGGCGTGTTATTTGTGACATTAACTGTATTAGTTGACAGAACAGGAGCGAGAGAACCACCAGCCGAAACCGCTGGAATATCCAAAACATTTTGCACAAGTTGAGAAGAAGTATTGCCCAACGCATCCACGCTTGACGACTGAACCGAAAAAGGCGAACCGATACGCAATGCATTAGAAACAGTCTGCGCCGCCGCATCAGTCGCAGCAATCTGCGCACCAACATCTTGATGCGCCATTATTGAGAGAGCCGCCAAATCAGCAGCAACACCAGCAAATCCGGCAGATTGAGCATTAGTAATAGCAGCAAGAGCCGCCGCCATATCGCCCGCAGTAATTGGGGTAGAAGGAGGAACGACAGCGACCTGACCCCAAAGGCCGGTATAGTGCCAAGAGCCATCAGGCCATTGAGCCTGACACCCGCCCCCCGTAATCTGACTAGCAACACATGACGATGCATAAAGTTCAACGCATGAAGCCTGACAAGCAGAATTAGAAAGCGGCAAACCAGCAGAGGGATTTTTTAGAAAAGAGCCATCAGGAGCAGGCGTTACACCTTGCGCAGCAAGCGCAGAATATAACGCCGCGCCAGTTTGACCAGCTTGCGCAAGTTGAGCAATCGCAAGAGCCGCACCAATAGGGCCACCAGCAAGAGCAGTTGCGCCCGCCCCTAATAATTGAGTACCGAGAGCCAAAGCAAGTTGACCCGTCACAGGCGTTTGTTGAGCATAAACACCGGAAGCAATCGCAATACCGCCAGCCGTGACCGCCGCAGTTGCTTGACTCATCGACGCAGGAGAACCGGCAGGAGCGGCAATTGTAAGAGCCGTAGATTGCGAAATAGTCGCACCACTTGACGACCAAGACGGTGAAGAAGCAACGACCCCGCCCGCATTATTGAAAGTGGCAGCAAGCACAGGAGAACATGACGCAAGAAGAACAGCGGCACTGACAAGGCAAAGCCTTGTTTGCTCAAAATTAAATATTGAACGGTAGATCTGTTCAATATTAAATTTTCGAGCCGATATCAACGCCCACCCCAGAAGATAATAGCGAACGGAATAACCACGACCAAAAAGCCAGCAAGCCAGACGATAGAATCAGGGATTGTCATATCAATGCAAAAGCCGACGAATGGCAACAAAACCCCACGCAGTAAGCATTAAACCAGCCGCAGCCGCGCCAAATTCAATACCAGAGGTGAACGCAGCCGGATTGTATGAAGTCGCAGCCGGAACAGTGGCAACCCCACCAGCAGCAGCAGCGACAGCAGCAGCAGCAACAGCCGCATCATGCGCAATTAAATCAGCAGGAGTAAAAACAGCCCAATCAGTAGAAGGGCATACCGTGACATTGAGACTAATATACGAAATCGTGCCCCATTGAGAAACAGCAGGTACACAGGTAAGCGAAAAAGCCGGAACCGAGAAAGAAAGCAGGAAAAAGAAAAAAATATTTTTCATTTTTTTTGAAAGGGCGACACGCCGAAGAATGCCGCCCATTTTTTTTACAACGCGCGACGCGCAGCTTTGACGCCATAAATCAGGACGCTAACAGCAAAAACAGCCGCACCGATAGCAGCAACTTGACCACCAACGACCAAAATTTCAGTAAGAGCGAGAACCGGCATTTTAAATACTCCTTTTCAATTTTCGACAGATACGCGCCGAACCGTACAAGGGGAATCCCCCGCTTGTTTGCTATCC
>Ga0006257_1000330_pt1 | contig 12567 bp, 12 predicted proteins | sample Deesub45470m_DNA_FD_54937 | JGI IMG/M metagenome (GOLD analysis project Ga0006257, IMG submission 54937) | Deep subsurface microbial communities from North Pacific Ocean - 450_OLKR46/470m Metagenome | ecosystem: Environmental > Terrestrial > Deep subsurface > Unclassified | place: North Pacific... | reverse complement strand
GGATCGCATCCCAACAAGCCTTGGATAAATTCACCCATCTTCACGTCGATCAGCGCGAACAGGTCCGTCTTCGCCGGATAGAGCGTGTTGTCCAGATCGAAGATCCAGGTGTCGACATGGTCCAGTGCGCCAAGCATGGCCGCGCCCTAATCTCGTGCGCAGGGAAGGGCAAGGGGGCGAGCCGTATCACACCCCCCTCTTCGTCGTCATCCCCGCGAAGGCGGGGACCCATCTCCCCACCTCTCATCTCAGATCGACGTGCCAGCGACTATCAGGCGTAAACCATCAACATCCCAGCGGCTCGCCGTCATGATAAAAAGCCTGCACCGCCTGCCAGGCGTCCTCCGCCGTCTCGACCCATGTCAGCAGGTCAAGGTCAGCATGCGAAATCACACCTTCATCGGCCAGCGCCTCGAAATCCACCACTCGGTTCCAGAAATCCTTGCCGAACAGCAGGATAGGGATGGGCTTCATCTTGCCGGTCTGGATCAGCGTGAGCAGTTCGAACATCTCGTCGAACGTGCCAAAACCACCGGGGAAGACAGCGAGCGCGCGGGCGCGGAGCAGGAAATGCATCTTACGCAGCGCGAAATAGTGGAACTGGAAACTCAGCTCCGGGGTGACGAACCGGTTGGGGGCCTGTTCGTGCGGCAGGACGATATTCATGCCGATCGTCGTCTGGCCGACATCTTGCGCGCCGCGATTGGCCGCTTCCATGATCGAGGGGCCACCGCCCGAACACACCACGAAATGGCGGCATCCTGCTTCGTTCACCGGATATTGCGCCGCGATCCGCGCCAGCGCACGGGCTTCCTCATAATAGCGCGCCTTGGCCGCCAGATTCTCCGCAATTTTCCGCTGTTGCGGCGTGGTCGCCGCGTCGATCCGCGCCTGCGCCTGGTCGGGTTCGGGAATCCGCGCCGATCCGTAGAAGACGAAGGTCGACTCGATCCGCGCCTCGTCCATCAACAACTGGGGTTTCAACAATTCCAGCTGGAATCGCACCGGGCGCAAATCTTCGCGCAACAGGAATTCGGTATCCTGAAAGGCAAGGCGATAGGCCGCGCTTTGGGTCTGGGGGGTGCCGGCCTGCTTGGCCGCATCGTCGGCCTCTTCGCGGGCCGGGCGGAATTTACGTTCTTCAATCTCTTTCTTAGTCATCCCCACGATTTAAGGAGTGAAGATGACATTGCCAAGCCGGATTACCGACAGAACCCTCCTTTGCCGCCCATGTCGAAATGAAAATGATCGTGATGCGCCGCATTATAATCGGGGCTCAGCACCGTGTTGAACCGCTTGCAGGCGCTGGCGTGAACGGTTTTGAGGAATTGCCGCGTATCCCGGTCGCCCTGCCAGCCCTGCTGCACCGAAATCTTGCGGCCATCGGCCAACACGAAGGCGGCAATGTCGATCGCATTGCTATGGGCATGTTCGGACAATTTGCCGCTGCCTGCGATCGGGCGGCAATTATAGGTGCCGAACGTTTCGATCCGCACGATTTCCGCCCCCAATATGCTGCGCGCGGCCGGTTGCACGCCATAGCGTGCCCAAGCGGCGAAATTGGCGGCCAGGTTGCACGTCATCGCGCCCAAATTGGTAGCGGGCACGCCGATGTCGAGCAGCTTGACGCTGTTCAACGCGCTGCATCCGCCGCCGAAGGTGCGGTCGGGCAGGGGGGTGAAGGCCACGTCCTGCGATTGCAGCTTCGCAAAACATTGGCGCGCTTCCATGGTCGGCACCACGGCGGCGCGCACGGGTTTCGACGCGCGTTCGACTCGTCCGCGCGGCACCAGATCGCCGCCGCACGCACTCAGCATCATCGCCATGGTCACGGCCAGGGCCGCGCCGCGCAATAGGGTCATATCGCTCGCCTGCTTTTCCATGAGTCGTCACTGTAGCAGCCCGAATCTTTACGATAGTTAACGCCGCGATCAGCTCGTCCCGTTTTCGCAACACCCTTGACAGGCCCGCCGAAATCTCTACGGCGATCGACGGGCCACGCGGTCCCAACGCCGCGCTGCTCTCTGTAAGGAGACGCTACATGACTGATTTGACTGCCGTTGACGCCACCATTGCGCGTGCGCAAAAGCCCGCCACCCGTCCGGCCCGCCCCTTCTTTTCTTCAGGTCCCTGCGCCAAGCCACCCGGCTGGAGCGCTGACAAGCTGGCAACCGACTCGCTCGGCCGCTCGCACCGCGCCAAGATCGGCAAGACCCGCTTGGCCTATTGCATCGACCTGATGCGCGAATTGCTCGGCCTGCCCGACACCCACCGCATTGGCATCGTACCCGGCTCCGACACCGGCGCTTTCGAAATGGCGATGTGGACGATGCTCGGCGCACGCCCGGTCACGACTCTTGCCTGGGAAAGCTTCGGCGAAGGCTGGGTGACCGATGCCGCCAAGCAGTTGAAGCTCGACCCCACGATCATCCGCGCCGACTATGGCAAATTGCCCGACTTGGACGGTGTGAACTTCGCGCATGACGTCCTGTTCACCTGGAACGGCACCACGTCCGGCGTGCGCGTGCCCAATGCCGACTGGATTCCGGCCGACCGCGAAGGGCTGACCTTTGCCGACGCGACCAGCGCGGTGTTCGCCTATGACATCGACTGGACCAAGATCGATGTCGCCACCTTCTCCTGGCAGAAGGTGCTAGGCGGCGAGGGTGGCCATGGCGTGCTGATCCTCGGCCCCCGCGCGGTCGAGCGGCTCGAAACCCACACGCCCGCCTGGCCACTGCCCAAGGTGTTCCGCCTGATGGCCAAGGGCAAGCTCGCCGAAGGCATTTTCAAGGGCGAGACGATCAACACCCCCTCCATGCTCGCGGTCGAAGATGCGATCTTCGCGCTCGAATGGGGCAAGTCGTTGGGCGGTCTGCAGGGCCTCATTGCCCGCTCGGACGCCAATGCCGCTGCGCTAGGCAAGATCGTGGCCGAACGCGACTGGCTTGGCCATCTCGCGCTCGATGAAGCCACGCGCTCGAAGACCAGCGTCTGCCTGACCGTCGCGGGTGCCGACGAAGCCTTCATCAAGGCCTTCGCCGCCCTCCTCGAAAAGGAAGGCGCAGCCTATGACATTGCGGGCTATCGCGATGCCCCAGCGGGCCTTCGCATCTGGTGCGGCGCGACCGTGGAAACGGCTGATATCGAAGCGCTGGGACCATGGCTCGACTGGGCCTACGCGACCGTGAAGGCTGCCGCTTAACTTCTATTTTTACTGTTATTCCCGCGAAGGCGGGAACCCATCTCCCACCCTATCGACAGGTGCAACGTCGGGAGATGGATCCCCGCCTTCGCGGGGATGACGGACGTGATTTTTCCAAAAGGATCAAATCCATGCCCAAAGTCCTTATTTCCGACAAGATGGACCCCCGCGCCGCCGCAATCTTCCGTGAACGCGGTGTCGAGGTCGATGAAATCACTGGCAAGACGCCCGAAGAACTGATCGCGATCATCGGCGACTATGACGGCCTCGCCATCCGCTCCTCGACCAAGGTGACCAAGGCGATCCTCGACGCCGCCACCAACCTCAAAGTCATCGGCCGCGCTGGCATCGGCGTCGACAATGTCGACATCCCCTATGCCAGCGCCAAGGGCGTGATCGTCATGAACACCCCGTTCGGTAATTCGATCACCACCGCCGAACATGCCATTGCGCTGATGTTCGCGCTCGCGCGCCAGCTGCCCGAAGCCAATGCGCAAACGCAGCAAGGTCTCTGGCCCAAGAACGGCTTCATGGGCGTGGAAGTCACCGGCAAGACACTGGGCCTGATCGGCGCGGGCAATATCGGCTCGATCGTTGCCAGCCGCGCGCTGGGNCTCAAGATGAAGGTGGTCGCGTTCGATCCGTTCCTGACGCCCGAACGCGCCATCGAAATGGGCGTGGAAAAGGCCGATCTCGACACGCTGCTCGCCAAGGCCGACTTCATCACGCTGCACACGCCGCTGACCGACCAGACTCGCAATATCCTGAGCCGCGAAAATCTGGCCAAGACCAAGAAGGGCGTGCGCATCATCAACTGCGCGCGCGGTGGCCTGATCGACGAAGCCGCGCTGAAGGATGCGCTCGATTCGGGCCAGGTCGCGGGCGCCGCGCTCGACGTGTTCCAGACCGAACCGGCCAAGGATTCGCCTTTGTTCGGCACGCCCAACTTCATCTGCACCCCGCATCTGGGCGCATCGACCGACGAAGCGCAGGTCAATGTCGCGCTGCAGGTCGCCGACCAGCTGTCCGACTATCTGCTCGACGGCGGCATCACCAATGCGCTCAACGTGCCGTCGCTGTCGGCCGAGGAAGCCCCCAAGCTCAAGCCCTATATGGCGATCGCCGAAAAGCTGGGCAGCCTGGTCGGCCAGCTTGAAGGCGACGCGATCACCGGCGTTGCGGTCGAAGTTGAAGGTCATGCCGCCGAACTGAACCAGAAGCCGATCACGGCGGCAGTGCTGGCAGGTCTGATGCGCGTCTATTCGGACACGGTGAACATGGTCAACGCGCCTTTCCTTGCCAAGGAACGCGGCCTCGACGTGCGCGAAGTGCGCCATGACCGCGAAGGCGCTTATCAGACGCTGATCCGCGTCACCGTCACCACCGAAAATGGCGACAAGTCGGTGGCCGGCACGCTGTTCGGCCCCACCAGCCCGCGTCTCGTCGAACTGTTCGGCATCAAGGTGGAGGCCGATCTCGACGGCACCATGCTCTATATCGTCAACCAGGACGCGCCCGGCTTCATCGGTCGTCTGGGTTCCACGCTGGGCGAGGCGGGCGTCAATGTCGGCACCTTCCACCTCGGCCGTCGCAACCAGGGCGGCGAAGCCGTGCTGCTGCTCTCGGTCGACGGCACCGTCACCGAACCACTGCGCTGGGAAATCTGCAACCTGACCGGCGTGAAGCAGGTCAAATTGCTGCGCTTTGCGTGAAGCCCTAAAGCCCTCTCCCCTCCGGGGAGAGGGTTGGGAGAGGGGGAGCAACGGTGCGGCTAGATCCCACACTGAAGCAGCGTGCCAAACATATGCGCGCCAACCCCACCCCCGCCGAACAAAAGCTATGGCTCGCCCTGCGTGCCAACCGCTTCGAAAATCAGCAATTCACGCGCCAGACGATTATTACCCCCTATATCGTCGATTTCGCCTCAAAGGCCGCGCGCCTCATCATCGAAGTTGATGGGGATACACATTCCGCCAAAGATCGCTATGACGCCCGACGAACCGAGTTTCTGGAATCGCTGGGCTATACTGTGATCCGTTTTACCAATCCCGATGTCATGCACAATATCGAGAGCGTGTTGGGCGTGATTGCGCAGGCGTTGCATACTCCCCCTCTCCCCAACCCTCCCCCCAAGGGGGAGTGAGCTAAGGTATGACCATGATCCCGCCCGGCCTTCTTCCCGAAGGATTATCCGACCGCCTGCCGCCCCAGGCCGAAGCCTCCGCGCGCCTCGCGCGCCGCGTGCTCGATACGGTGGCGACCCATGGCTATGAGCGGGTCATGCCCCCGCTCGCGGAATTTGAAGATACGCTCACCCAGCGCCTCAAATCCATGCGCGCGCAGGATCTGGTCCGTGCGGTCGATCCCGTCTCACAACGCAGTCTGGCGCTCCGCCCGGACATGACGGCGCAGGTCGGCCGCATCGCCGCCACGCGCCTCGCCGCCGCGCCGCGCCCCTTGCGCCTGTCCTATGCCGGGCCGGTCATCCGCCTCAAGGCCAACCAGTTGCGTCCGGAGCGCGAGAAATTGCAGGTTGGCGCTGAACTGATCGGCACGGACAGCGTCGCCGCCGCGGTCGAGATCGTCAATGTCGCGATCGAAGCGTTGCAGGCGGCGGGCGTCACCGGCCTCACCATCGACTTCACCCTGCCCGACCTGATCGACATGCTGGCTGCCGGGCCACTGCCTTTGGCGGCGGGCGAGTTGGAAGCGGTGCGTACCGAACTCGACGCCAAGGATGCCGGTGCCCTCGTCGCACTTGGCCCACAAGCCGCCGCTTATCTGCCGCTCATCGAAGGGACCGGCCCGTTCCACGCCGCGATGGAGCGCCTGGAAGCCTTCAACGCAAGCCTGGGCGGCGCGATCGACAGCCGCATCGCTGGCCTGCGCGCTATCGCGAAACCGATCGGCTGGGACATTACGTTGACGCTCGACCCGACCGAACGACACGGCTTTGAATATCAGAACTGGTTCGGTTTCTCGATCTTCGCCGAAGGCTTCATCGGCGAAATCGGCCGGGGCGGCAGCTATGCGATCTGCCATGCCAATGGGCAGGATGAACCGGCGATGGGCTTCTCGCTCTATCCCGATCCCTTGATCGACGCAGGCTTTGGCAGCAAGACGCCAAAACGCCTGTTCCTGCCGCTGGGGGCCGATGCGACCCGCGCCGCCGAACTGCGGGCAGAAGGCTGGCACACCGTCGCGGCGCTGGTCGGGGACGAGGATGGCGCGACCCTGCGCTGTTCGCACTGGCTCGACGGCGCGGAACTTCGCCCCTTCTGACTTGACTTGGAGGCCGCAGCGGGGCTAACCGCCGCGCGAACAGGGCGACTTTGCGCCCAATCGATCCCACCGGCATGCCGAGTCCCGTCGAAGGGCATGGCCGGTCCGCGCGGCGGGCGGAGGACTGTATCTGTGGCAAATGTAACCGTGATCGGCGCTCAGTGGGGTGACGAGGGCAAGGGCAAGATCGTCGACTGGCTGTCGGAGCGCGCCGATGTCGTCGCCCGTTTCCAGGGCGGTCATAATGCGGGCCACACGCTCGTCGTCGGCGAGAAGGTCTATAAGCTCTCGCTGCTGCCTTCGGGTATCGTGCGAGGCACGCTATCGGTGATCGGCAATGGCGTGGTGCTGGACCCATGGCATTTCCGCGATGAAGTCGCCAAATTGTCGGCGCAGGGTGTCACCATCACGCCCGATAATCTTCAGATCGCCGAAACCTGCCCGCTGATCCTGCCCTTCCACCGCGACCTCGACGGGCTGCGCGAAGATGCCAGCGGCGCGGGCAAGATCGGCACCACCCGGCGCGGCATCGGCCCGGCCTATGAGGACAAGGTTGGCCGCCGCGCCATTCGCGTGTGCGACCTCGCGCATCTCGACGATCTTGGCCCACAGCTTGATCGCCTGACCGCCCATCATGACGCGCTGCGCACCGGCTTTGGCGAGCCGCCGATCGACCGTGCCGCGCTGATGGCGGAATTGACCGAAATTGCCGATTTCATCCTGCCCTTCGTCAAGCCGGTCTGGCTGACGCTCAACCGCGCCAAGGCGGCGGGCAAGCGCATCCTGTTCGAAGGCGCGCAGGGAACCCTGCTCGACATCGATCATGGCACTTATCCCTTCGTCACCTCGTCCAACACGGTGGCGGGTACGGCGGCGAGCGGCACCGGCCTTGGTCCCAACGCGGCGGGCTTCGTGCTGGGCATCGTCAAGGCTTACACCACCCGCGTCGGCTCCGGCCCCTTCCCGACCGAGTTGGAGGACGCCACCGGCCAGCGTCTTGGCGAGCGCGGCCATGAGTTCGGCACCGTCACCGGGCGCAAGCGCCGCTGCGGCTGGTTCGACGCCGTACTGGTGCGCCAGTCGGTTGCCGTCTCCGGCGTTACCGGCATCGCGCTCACCAAGCTCGACGTGCTGGACGGGTTCGACACGCTCCAGATTTGCGTCGGCTACAAGATTGGCGACCAGACGTTCGACTATCTGCCCGCCCATGCGCAGGACCAGGCCAAGGCCCAGCCGATCTACGAAAGCATCGAAGGCTGGCACGACACCACAGCGGGCGCGCGCAGCTGGGCCGAATTGCCCGCGCAGGCGATCAAATATATCCGCCGGATCGAAGAGCTGATCGGCTGCCCGGTCACGCTCGTCTCCACCAGCCCAGAGCGCGAGGATACCATCCTCGTGCGCGATCCCTTCGCGGATTAAGCGCGATGGCGGAGAAGTTCGAACGGCACCGGCAGCCCTGGACCCAGGACGAAATCCAGAAGCTGCACACGCTGGCCAAGAAGGGCATGGGGCTGAAGGCCATCGCCAAGGCGCTGACCCGCACCGAGGAATCGACCAAGGCCCGCGCCAAGGAAGACGGACTGAACATCGCTAAACTGCGGTGACTCCGCTGTTCCCCGGCGGAGGCCGGGTTCCAGTCCCGTGGTCAGAACAGGGTCAAGGCGTTCGCCGGTCACCGCCTTTCGGCAAGGTTACGATTGCCCGCCATGGCCGCGATGATGTTGTCGGGCACGATCGCGATGAAGGCATTGATCCCCTGCGGTGCGTCGCTGCCCCGGCTCAATATCGCTTGCGCCCCCAGTCCCGCATCGCTCAGCATCGCGCGCGCCGTGACAGGATCGATACCCGCGCCTGGCCGCAACAGGTCGACCACCAGCAGGCTGACCGCCACCGCGATGGCCGACACGATGAAGGTATAGACAAGCGTGCGAAGCCCGACGCGCCGCAAGGCCCGAATCTCGCCCATTTCCGCAATCCCGACGATCAGTGCCGATACCAGCAATGGGATTACCAGCATGAACAACAGCCGCAGGAAAATCTGGCCGATCGGCCCGGTGACATAGGTGGTGACGCCCATGACCCATGAGGCATCGGGTGCCGCCATATAGACGGCAAGACCCGATAGCAGGCCGATGCCGAACCCCGCGAGCATCTGCCATTGCAGCGATAGCGCTGCGCTTTTCCGGCTGGTTTCGGCGCCTGTCGTGGGTGTCGTGCCGGTCAATGGTTCATCCTTTTGGGCTACCGCTCCGGGTCAACCACTCGGTCGGGGTGCCGGTTGCACGACGGTCCAGTCATTGCGCTATGGTATCGAGGGAGCTTTTACCCGCCTCTCGCGTTGGCGCGGTCCATTCTCCCGGAGACCCCCATGATTGTCGATCCCGTTCCTTCCATGCGGCGCATGGCCTCCGAAGTCTGGAAACCGCTGACGATATTGTTCGTCTGGGACTGCGTCGTCACTCTCACTTATTATGTACTGCCCTTCAAGGCGCCCTCGCTGCCGCTGACCATCTTCGGTTCGGCGCTGGCGCTGTTCCTGGGCTTTCGCTCCAATTCCGCCTATCAACGCTGGTGGGAAGGGCGGGTGCTTTGGGGCGCGATGATCAACGCCTCGCGCAGCCTCGCGCGCGCGACCCGCAATTTCCTGCCTGACCCCGATGGCCGCGACATGAAGCGGGAGATCGTCAAGCGCCAGATCGCCTATGTGAACGCGCTGCGCTGCCAGTTGCGGCGGCAGCCTCTCGATGAGGATGTGACGCGCTTTCTGGAGGAAAAGGACAAGGGGTTGGCGCTGGCACGGACCAACGCCGCCAACGGCCTGCTCGACAGCACTGGCCGCCGTATCGACATGGCACGGCGCGCAGGCTGGATCGACACGATCCAGCAGACACAGATGGAAGCGGTGCTGGTCGATATTGCCAATGCCCAGGGCGGGATGGAGCGGCTCAAGAACACACCGTTGCCCGTGCAATATCGCTACCTACCGACGATATTCACCCATCTTTTCTGCATCTTCCTGCCGATCGGCCTGGTCGAAACGCTGGGCCTCGCCACCCCGCTCGGCTCGACCGTGGCAGGCCTGATGTTCCTCGCCGTCCTGCGCATCGGCGACGATCTGGTCGATCCCTTCGCCAACACCGTCCACGACGTATCGATGAGCGCGATGTGCCGCACGATCGAGATCGACCTGCTGCAATCCATCGGCGACCCCGCCCTGGAACCGTTCAAACCGGTCCGCGGCTGTCTATGGTGATGGCGGTCGGCAACGGCACCAGCTTGCAGTCACGCGGGTAACCGCAAGCCGCCTTACCGCTCACGGGTGGCGCTGAAGGTGACTTTGGGGTGGCGTTCCTGTTGGTAGCCGATGTCCCAGGCGCTTCTGGCCATGAAGACGAGATTGTCGTCGCGGTCCTTGGCCATATTGGCATTGTTGTAGGACACCATTTCCTTGATCGCCGCGTCGTCGCCGCCGATCCAGCGGGCGGTGTCGAAGGGCGAGGCTTCCAGCACGGCCGCAACCTTATATTCGGCATCAAGCCGCGAGATCAGCACTTCGAGCTGGAGCTGGCCGACGACGCCGACGATCCACTGGCTGCCGATTTCGGGATAGAAGACCTGGATCACCCCCTCTTCGGACAGGTCGTCCAGCGCCTTGCGCAATTGCTTGGTCTTGGTCGGGTCTTTCAACTGCACACGGCGCAGGATTTCGGGCGCGAAATTGGGCAGGCCGGTGAAGCGCAGGCCCGGCTTCTCGGACAGCGTATCGCCCACGCGCAGCGCGCCATGATTGGGAATGCCGATAATGTCGCCGGGGAAGGCCTCGTCCGCCAGTTCGCGATCCTGCGCGAAGAAGAGGATCGGCGAATGGACGGCGAGCGGCTTGCCGGAGCCTGACGGCGTCAGCTTCATGCCGCGTTTGAACTTGCCCGATACCAGGCGCATGAAGGCGATGCGGTCGCGATGCTGCGGGTCCATATTCGCCTGCACCTTGAAGATGAAGCCGGTGACTTCATTGGCGTCGGGTTCGACCGCGGCGGGTTCGGCCGGTTGCGCGCGCGGCGGCGGCGCATGGGCGGCGAGCGCGTCGATCAATTCGGTGACGCCGAACAATTTGAGCGCCGATCCGAAATAGACCGGGGTCAGGTCNCCCTGCCGATAGCGGTCGAGGTCGAAGCTGGCATAGCCGCCCTGTGACAATTCCGCTTCCTCGCGCAGCCGTTCGAGCGCGCGGGGGGAGAGGAAGTCGCCGAGCTTGGGGTCGTCCAGGCCGTTAACCTGATGGCGGGTGCCGTCAAATTCCTTGGACGGGCCGGTCGGCTGCATCAAGCGGTTGGTGGCGAAGTCATAAATGCCTTCGAACTCGCCGCCCATGCCGACCGGCCAGCTCATCGGGCAGACGTCGAGCTGGAGCTGGTCGGCAACCTCGTCGAGCAGGCCGAAGGTTTCGCGGCCTTCGCGATCGACCTTGTTGACGAAGGTGATGATGGGCAGGTTGCGCAGGCGGCAAACCTCGAACAATTTGCGGGTCTGCGGCTCGATGCCTTTGGCCGCGTCGATCACCATGACGGCGCTGTCGACGGCGGTCAGGGTGCGATAGGTATCCTCCGAGAAATCCTCATGCCCCGGCGTGTCGAGCAGGTTGAAGGTGATGGTTTCGCCATCGCGGGTCCGTTCGAACGTCATGACCGAGGAGGTGACGGAAATGCCGCGCTGCTGCTCGATCTTCATCCAGTCCGATCGGGCGCGGCGGTTCGCCCCGCGCGCCTTGACCTCACCCGCCAGATGGATCGCGCCGCCTTCCAGCAGCAGCTTTTCCGTCAGCGTGGTCTTGCCGGCGTCAGGGTGGGAAATGATCGCGAAGGTGCGGCGGGATGGGATGGTCATGATGATTTTCTGGGTCGGGAGTAACTAAACCCGTTCACCCTGAGCGAAGTCGAAGGGCCATGCCGAGCGGAGGCGAGGCACTTCACTGCGTTCAGTGGAAGGCTTCGACTTCGCTCAGCCCGAACGGAAACTGAGTTGCGCCGTTACACGTCCACAAGGCTGACGTCCATGCGGAAGCTGCGGGCGTTGCCGGGGGGGAGGGCCATGATGCCCTGCTTGGCCCAGACGTCGCCGGTAAAGCCGACAAGGTCCGCCATCCCGGCCCAGGGTTCGACGCACAGATAATGCGCGCCGGGCTTTTGCCACAGACCAAGCCAGGGTGTGTCGGGGAAGTCGATCCGCAGCCGGGGCTGGCCGGGGACGCCCCAGAGGAGCGATCGGCTGGCGAGGTCGTCCCAGATCAGCGCGTCACCCGCGAACATGTCATGGGTGGGGGCGAGGCTGTTGCCCTCGACCGGGGAGGGCGCGTGTTCGTGGGCGATGAGGCCGGGTTCGTCGCCGACTTTGCGGATCGGCGCGGGTTCGGGCGCTTCAAAGACGATGTGATGATCCTCGACGCGGCCGCCATAGGGGAGCGGCCAGGCGAAGGCGGGGTGATAGCCGAAGGAGAAGGGCATGACCGCCTCGCCCCGATTGGCGACGGTGGCGGTCATGTGCAGCGTGGCGTCAGTCAGCGCGAACGCCATGTCGAGGCGGAAGTCGAAGGGATAGACGGCGCGGCTGGCGTCGTCCGCCTCCAGCCGGAATAGCGCGTTGTCGTCGCCCTGCTCCACGACCGCGAAGGCGCTGCGGCGGGCAAAGCCATGTTGCGGCATGGGATAGGCCTGCCCATCCAGCCGATAGATATCACCGCGCGACCGGCCGACGAAGGGGAAGAGCAGGGGGGCATGGCCGGTCCACCAGCGCGGATCGGCATCGGTCATCAGGTCGCGGCCCTCCGCGTCCCGAAGCGACCAGAGTTCGGCTCCCAAGGGGTTGATGGCGGCGGACAAGGCGGGTGAGGCGATGGCGATAAGGGCGTCGGACACGGGCGGCTCCTGGGCTGTCCCGCCCCCCATAGCGGTGCGGCATGGGCCTGTCTGCCCCGGCAATCGTTTCGTCTGGGAACTGAAACCCCTGGTCGCTGGTTTGGCGATCGGGAGAAATATCATGAAATCATTTATCGCTGCTGCCACCCTGTCCCTGCTGTTGTC
>Ga0006257_1000329_pt1 | contig 12582 bp, 8 predicted proteins | sample Deesub45470m_DNA_FD_54937 | JGI IMG/M metagenome (GOLD analysis project Ga0006257, IMG submission 54937) | Deep subsurface microbial communities from North Pacific Ocean - 450_OLKR46/470m Metagenome | ecosystem: Environmental > Terrestrial > Deep subsurface > Unclassified | place: North Pacific... | reverse complement strand
GTAGACGGTGTTTATCCACGGAAACGTTTCAGCGAGGCGCTCCAGCAGCCTGTGGTCCGTGAGCCGGACGCCCGTGTCGTCCTTGAGCTTGTAGACGGCTTTGCCCTCCATGACTGCTTCGGCATAAGCATGAGGATCGGAAACGAAGCGCAGCGCTGCGACACGCAAGGCGGTGTCGAGCTGCATTCGCACCATTGGCGCGGCCGCGTGGAAGTTGCGCGCTCGGATCATGGCTGTAAAGCCCTCGGGCAGCGCAATTGAACGCTTCGCGGCCGCCAAGAGGAGCATTCCGACTTGGTTCGTCGGCAAGCCGGCGCGCAGCAGGGCTTGGCCCTCACGCAGGAGATCGCCTTGCTCCGCGGTGATGCGATTAAGGCGCGCGTCTAGTGAGACCCAACTTGAACAGTGCTTTTGGAAAAGGCATTTTTGTTCAATGACATGCACGCACCGGCGCGAGTGTTACCACTACATTTTTGGGTTTGGTTGAGCTTGCAGAGGCTTAGGTTCGCGGCGGCAGTTCGCTGATATTGGCCGGCAGCGCGATGCCGGTTGCCTTGAAGACATTCCCCACCTGGCCCGAAACGTGGGTGCGGGTGGTAATGACCTTGCCGTCCTTTTCGATGGTGGCTTCCTGAAGGCGATCGAGATCGTTGAGGAGCGGCTGCCATTCGGGCTGCAGGCCCTTTTCCTGACACAAGCGGGTCAGTTCCTTGGCCAGCGTCAGAGCGAGGAACGAGACAAACACATGGCCGCGGATAGCGGCATCGGACTGATGGAAGATGGGACGGGTATCGAAGCTCGCCTTGGCGACGCGGAACAGGGCCTCGACCTGAAGCAAATCACGGTAGCGGATGACGGCCTGTAGCGGAGTGATCCTGGCATTGGTGCGCAGCACGCTGATGCCGTCGTAGCGCGCCTCGTCGGCAAGCTTGCCCATGTCGATCTCGAAGGTCTTGCCGCTGGCCTTGAGATAGCGGCGATAGGCCGAGTTGCCGACCAGGGCCTTGTCGCCCTTCTTCAACTGGGTCTGGAGGCCATCGATGATCGCTTGCCGGTCGGCCTTGTCCTTCCTTGCCTCAGCTTCGTTGAGCGTGACGACGTAGCGCTGGGCATCTGCGCCTTTGCCAACGCGCACTTCCTTGACCCACAGCTGGGTGTCTCCTGCCTGTCGCTCGAGGACCAGGGGTACCATCGGAGCAGTGTCGGCAAGCACGACATCGCGGATGACGTTGCTGGTGCGCTCTCGCGCACCCAGGATGTATTCCATCCCCAGCTCTTCAAGGGCGGCGATCGTACCGGCACTGATCATGCCGCGGTCGGCCACGACGCACGAGCGGGTTATCCCAAAGCGGGTACGCAGGCGCGTGACGATGGGCATGAGCACCTTCACGTCGGCCGTGTTGCCCGGGACCATCTCGGTGCAGATCGGACGCCCCTCGGCGTCGATCACCACGGCCAGGATCATCTGGGCAAGCTCGGGCCGGTGGTCCTTGGAATGACCACGCCGACCCAGCGTGTCGCCGCCTGCACCGTAGAACGAGAGCGACGTCGTATCCATGAACACCAGGCTGAGATCAGTGAACAGGTCCCGCCGGCGATCGAACAGCTTCTCCTCGATCACGTCCTTCACACAGCGAGGTGCCAATGCGCCTTCTGCCTTCTCCTCGATCTCCTCGCCGAGCCAGGCCATGGCGCGATAGAAGTGATGGAGGGCAAGATCCTCGCTGCCGTCGATGGCGTAGCTCTCCATCCAGTCCAGGCAGGCTCGGTCCGAGCCTGAGACGAACAGGCGGTGCAGTGTAGCGACAAATACGGCGCGCTCCACGGCAAAGCCGAACTGGCGCCCTTCCAGCACCTCTTCCAATACAGCATCGATGCCAAGCCGCTGCCACAGGCGCCCGAACAGCAACGGGCCTCCGATCCTGCGGGCTACGATCCGGCCTGCATCGATATCGGACAGAATGATGCTGCGCTCTGCGTGACGTGCGATCGAGGCGGCCAGTCTGTCGAGTTCGCCACTTGCGGCCAGCGCATCCTTGCGGCCCAGAGCCTTGATCGTGCGCTGGCGGACAGTTTTGCCCTCGCGCACGCTCTCGACCAGGTAAAGATAGCGGTGGCCGCGCGCGACTCGTTCGACGACATACATGGCCAGGTTGTTACTGCCTGTACTCGTAAAGATAAACCAAACGGCCAGTTACAGGCAAAATGTTGTTAGCACATCCGGTTTTGCCCCCAAACCCACGCCTAGCAAAATCAAATACTTACCAGCTCGCGTTCCCTGCGTGTTCCGCCGGCACTGTTCAACTTGGGTGAGAGGGGTGGTGCTGACTTCATCGGAGTCATCTAGCGCGCCGGCGGCATTCGGCGAATAGGTAGCGTGGGCGTGAATAAATGAATCTTTTCACACCCGCCATGCGTCTATGGCCGCGCAAACGACGAAGAGGGAGCCACGACCGCCCGACCTGCGACATTGCAATTGCTCGGAGCGGGTGTCGAGAATTGGTCGCAATCGTCCGGTTGCGGACTGATCGATATTGACTGTACTCGCTTGAAAAGATGACGCTCATTGGGATCGTCAATTGCATCCTTTGCATTGTATATTCATGGAGAGGGAAAGCCATCGTGGGCAGTTCCGATTACGCAATAAGGTCCGCACTTGAGCATTTGGTGCTGATTAAGATGCACCTTTCGCAGATGCGCATGACTTTAGCAGACATCGTCAATGTCGGCCATTCGCCACAGGGTGTCGTCTTCGTCCGATCCTCCATGCTCGACGTGCGCATGACTATTGAAGAGCTTATGCTGCTGTCAGTCTCGGCTCACAAAGATGTAGCGGAGGGCGCTGTACAAGCAATCCGAGGCAAATATCGGGCTGATTACAAAATGAGAAAGATGAAAGAACTGAATCCGAACTTTTTTCCAGACGCGATCGACGTCGTTCCGACCGATGAGCCGGGTATGGCAGGAAAATTTAAATCAGTTGATGAGCCTTACTTGACGGAAGAGCAGGCAAAAAAATTCTATCATCTTAGCGACAATGTTCTTCATGCTTCGCCGGTGTTCATGAGCGTCGAGGCGTTCGACCAGCATGTGTCGGAGTTGAAGAGCTTTTTGAGGCTCTCTGAGCGCTTGCTCCGAACCTTTGAAATCGACATATCTGGGGCAGGCTTCAACGTGATGGGCCACCTTCACCTCGACAGCGATGCTCTCCCGATGGTGGTTGAGGCACATTTCGCATAGCTGAAATCCGGACTGGTCCCTTTCGGTCACTGGGAAATTTCTCTGAGAGGCCGAGATGGGCGCGTTGCAGCCTGCCGGGGGTGAATTTTGAGAGTGACCGGTTTTCGCGTGAGCCGGCATTCCCGAAGCTAGCCGATTGCGCTCGGGCCGCTATCGTGCGTCCAAACGGTTCGTTAATGTGGCCGCACGATGAGAAGAGACCCACAATGGGCGCTTCCGACCGTTTGGGGCCGGCCCGGGCAGGCCAGGCGTCCCTGCTCAGTCCACGGGATCCGACGAGATCGACACCTCAAGCTCCACCAGCAGATACGGCCGGCGGCCATCCGCGCCGGCAGCCTTTCGTACTACCTGCACCTTTGGATCGCCCGTCCATAGACCGACGACGTCGTAGGTTAGCCACCTAGCTAGGCTACGGGATGCGAGCGCCACGAACTCGCGACGCAGTCCCACGGTCTTTCCACGGCTCGGCAGATGCTCGGCGACGAGCCTAGCCGGTATCATCTCGATCGTCCGGCCAGCGGATTCTGGCCCCATCAGCATGTAGAACGCCGCATCCGTATTCTTCGAGAGGTCTGTGAGCTGCTGCCTTACGATCTCGAAGCTATTCTTCCAGCGAGCATCCGGCCCCTTCTTGAGCTTCTTGACCTGGATCAGCGTCGCGCGGTGCGCCAACACCTTTCCGTCCCTCCGAGCCGTCATGATCACGCATACGTCGGTCGAGAAGGATGCGGTCGGATCGGTACCCGGTTGTCCCTCCTCGTGCTTGGAGACCATCCGGTCGTGGAGACTGAAAGAGATGTGGCGCCCACCCGGTCGCCTTCCCGCCACGGCGGCGATATCCGCCTCGACGACTCCGAGCGCCGCCCTGACGTCACCAAGCAGCTTGATCGTCAGCGGCTCCTCATCCTCGCGCCAATGTCCCTCATAGGAACCCGTGAAGGTCGCGGCCGCTTGTTCCACCGCACTCTCGATCGCCAACTCCACCCGCCTGTCGCCTAACCAGGTCATCGGGCTCGCGCGATGACGCTCGGCGAGTTTGGCCAGCCGCCGGCCGGAATCCAGGATTCCGGTCGGGAGAGGGCGATCAGGCTCGATTGGCTCTTCTGCTCCCATACGCCGGAGCGCGGCTGCCCGGAGACGCACCAGCGAAGAAGGGTGTACCGACAGGCTGTTCAGGACGCTCGATTCCTGTTCCAGGGACGCCTCGCAGATCGCGGCGGCGGCGGTCATGACGAGCTCATCGACCCGTTCCGATCCGTGCCAGAGGATGCCCTCGAGCAGTGCGAAGCGCATGTTATCCCCTTCGCCCGCGAGGCGGACGAGATCGGCCACCCATGCGGCACGGACCTCCGGTGTGCTTGCCAAGAGATCGAAGTCGGGGTGCCGCTTCCTCCATCGCATGGGCAAGCCGTCGAGGAATTGGATGAGATCGTCTTCTTCTTCGTCGTCTGCGTCCCGGAAAAAGCAGGCGGACTGTACGCGCCGCCACTCCCCGGAGCCGCGCGACTGTTTGAGAAAGTCCGGGATCAGCCGACTGACGTCGCTTCGCGGACTGCGGGTTGCCTGATGGATCAGCAGGCGCAGATCATGATCGCCGAACCGCAGGAGCCGAGCCAATGGCAGGTCTCGGTAGGACGGGTTCGACAGCAGTCGTCCGGTCATAGCGCTAGTCAGACGGGGGTAGCCCGCCAGATCCAGTGGCAGCCGATAGAAGAAGTGCGCGTAACCGTCGGGGTCCCTGAGAACAGCATCGGTCAGTCCATCGGCGTTCGCCGGCCATCCAGCCTTCAGCGATCGGAACACGTAATCCTCGATAATCGTACGATCGGCATAGTCCGCGTCCTTCAAGACCCTGATGGCATCGAGCACCGCGAAGGCCCGATCGGGTAACAGCTTGGGTTCCTGCCGCCCGTCAAGTACGCGCGCCTCGGCCTTGAGCGGCTCCACACCTTCGGGGCGCTCGCTTGGGAATTCGCCTTTGCCTTGTTTCGCTTCATCGAGAATCGACCTGAGCGCCGTGACCTCGTTCGTCTCTGAGCGCGTCTCGATAAGCTCGTTCTGCAAATCGGCTTGCTCAGATATATGTTCATCTGGTTGTTCGGCAGCTATGCGCTTGATGGTCGGTAGTTTGATCATGGGCGCGAGAACTCTTCGAACGAAGGTCCGTCATTCAGTCGAAACTCCACCTCGTAGCTTTTGAATGAAACGGATGGCACCGCGCTAAGCGCATAGTGGAGCTTGTCCTCCCCTCGTGCGGCGATGATCAGTCCCTCTACAGTCTCATCTTCCTGAGCAAGGTGGGCCTTAATCCATCCGATATAACGCAGTATTTGCCCGACGACCGCGTCGGACGACTTGTCACGCTTGAGCTCGATCACGAGCCATCTGGCCTCACGTCTATGTTTCGCCAAGAGGTCGATTCTGCCGACCGGGGTCGGAAACTCATATCCTGCCTCCGGTTCCCCGTCGCGAACGAACAAATCCCAGTCCCTAGACAGCTCGAGCCGAGGCCAGTTGTCGAAGAGGTAGTCGTGCAGGTGGCGTTCGATCGCGAAGCGGGCTGCAACTTGCGCGGTTCGGACATCAGCGATCGGCGAGGTTTCGTCCTGGACTTCAATTTCCTCCTGGTCGTCTGACAGATACCACCAAATCGTGTCGAGGGTCCAAAGGTCGACCTCGAGCTCCCTGGCTAGTTCATTTAGGACGGCATTGATTGCGGCATAGCGTACGCCGAAGCTTGCTCCGCGCGGCCAATCAGGCATCAGGTCGAGTTCGACTAGTCCGCTCTCGGAGGTGTTATTCCAGACGCCATACTTGTTCGGGTACGCCACGATCAGGATCGCAGTGATGATCCCCTTACCTAGACCCTTTATCTCGGTCGCGGCCCGGGTCCGTTCCTCAATCGGCCGGCTTTCATCGACCAGCGCGCCGAGAGCGGCGCGAGTTGCGGCCATGTCAGCGCAAATACGGTTGTTCTGTCGAAAAAGCCCAGACCAGTGCTTGTTGTTCTCGATCAGGAGAAACGAGCGCAGAACTTTCTCGTCGATCTGCTCAATTTGGCCAGGCTGGAACTGCGGGCCATAACGGTCGACGACGCTATCTCGAGATTCGAGAATCTCACGAATTTCTCCGTCCTTCTGCATTGCGGCCTTAGCGGCTCGCAGACGCCCAAGTGCATCTGCCGAAATCGTTCCGCTCATGGGTTTCTCCCCTTGTTGTAATTAGGTCGCGCGGGTTCTGGCCGCGTCGAGAATAGTCGGACGGGAGCGATAACTAACCATGCAGCCAGCCACCTCCCCAAATGAACGGCCAATCGCTTATACCAGTTCAGCATTGTCCTTTGTTTAAAGGTCAAATTGCGGCTGCTCAAACAGGCCGACGCGGCCGAGCGCTGGGTTTCTCGTGAATTGATAGTTCCAGTAAGGCGCAACGACTTCCTGATCGGACTTGTGATTTTCGATGATGATAAACTGAGCGCGGTCTTTGAGGCTGTCGAGATGCTTGTAAAAATGGCGCGCCACGTCTGCTCCGCGCAGGGCGATCTCATCATCCTCGAGTGCGCCATAAGGCGATTCTTCTTCCGCCGGCCGGAACGCGACCAAGGGTGAATCCAGGATCACGAAACCCGGGTGTGGGCGGTGGTGCTCCAGACAATAGACCAGCACCCCGACCTTAAAGGCGGCGTGCAGTAACGCGCGCACGCCGGCACCATTGTCGCGCCGCCGCTTGCCATCGACAACGATATCCTGATCATCCTTCGCAAAATGCAGGGCGTCGCCGCCGGGGTAATTCCAGGCCGTCAGCACGCTTTGGATCGATTTCGAGAGATCATGCGCCTCGCTCTGGGTGAGGTCGAGGTTTACGTCGATGCCGTCGGCCCGCTGGCGCACGCGGACGGATTGGCTACGTAGCAGTCCAATCCGGACTTCGAGCGCCGCGAGATTGTTGCGGTTCTCGAGATCGCCCTCGAGCCTGCGCACCCGTCCATTCGCGGCAGTAATGGATTGACGAGCATCCAGTTCGCGCTGTCGGGCGTCGTCACGATCGTCTGCCTTCTCCGTGCGAAGGGCGAGCACGCCATTGAGCAGATTTCGTGTGGCGGTGAGCTCGTGCTGGGCCGCGCCGATCGCTCCATCCAATTCGAGCGCTTCGGCGCTGATCTTCGTGATTTCGGCAGCGACCGCGCGGCGCTGCTCCTCAACATGAGCAAGCCCATGATCGTGGGTCTGATGCTCCGGCTCGGCTCCGCACAGCGGACAATTTACGCCGGCGAAGCGCTGGAGGAGGAAGCTGCCCTCCTCCAGTCCCTGCAACCGTTCAATGTCGGACCCGTAAATCGATCCGAGCTCCTCGAACCGGACGATGAGAAGCTTGAGCTCTGAAATGCGGTTGTTATGGGTCTGGATCTCGCCATCCATTTCGCGGAGCGACGCATAAAGGCCGTCCAGTTCCTCTTGGCGATCGGACAGAATGGTGAGCGCTTGCTCGTTCTCTTCTTCCGCGAGCGCGAGGTCAGAACGGATCTGCTCGCTATCGACGGTCTCATCGATCGACTGGCGCAGGTCATCCGCCATTTGCGACAGGAGTTCGATCTTGCCGTCCCGCGCCGCCTTGAGCTCATCGGCCGATCGGACGGGCTCGATCGAGGCGCCATCGACGCCGGTCAAAAGAAACTTGATCAGGCCTTTGTCTTCGGAGGTAATCGTCGTGTTGTGCGCGAGCAAAATGCTGCGCTCGTCAATCATTCTCGTCTCGTCAACGAGCAGATATCGCATCAGCAATCGTAGCGAGAACGGGCCTTTCTGGGCGCGCTCATTTTTGAGTAACTGCGCGTCGCGGAAGCCGACTTCACCGAGCAGCATGCGCGAGACATTGGGTCCATTCACATGCTTGCGCGACAGCGTCTCGAACCCATCCGCGCTCGCACCGAAATCGAGCTGGTGACCTTCAGCCTTATAGATGTCGCCGCCGAGCGCCGAGCAGCGCAGGGATATCTTCTGTGCACCGGGCAGCGTCAGCCAGAGCAGGTAATTGTCGTATCCCTTGCCCTCGGGCGGCAGTGTCGGCTTGTCCCCGCCGAGCACATAGTCGATCGACTTGCGGACGAACGACTTCCCGCTGTTGGAAGCGCCCCAGATAATGTTCATGCCCTCATGGAACGGCAGCACGGTCGGCTTGCGTTCGGGGCCGGTGAAGATCAGCGCGTCAATCCGGATGCGCTTGCGATCGCTGGTCATCGCGTGCTCCCTCCGATCATCTCCTGCGACCATAGGTCGATCTTGGACCTGAGATCGCGCAGAAAGGTCGCCTCCCCGCGGTCGCGTGCCTGTGTGGCGAGCCAATTGGCGGCGGCGACCAGTTTTCGATTATAGTCGGTGCTCAGCAGATCGAGCATGGCGGCCGCAGTCTCGTGGGTATGGAATAGAATGCCGGACGCCGTTGGAATCTGTTCGATGAGCGACGAGCGCATCATCAGCGCAACGCCCTGCTCGATGAGATGGCGGCGCACGAAATATTCCCCACCGCGAGCGCTGATGTCCGGATGGATGCTCTCAGGGCCGCGGGCATCTGCGGTGTGGACGAGAAAATAGTCCAGCAGCGAAATAGTCGCGATATCGAATTGCGCCGGCTCGAACGCCTCCAGTATGATGACGGCGCGCAGTCCTGCTTCGAGCGGTGTGTTGAACAGCGCCGGGCCGACATCGACCGCCATCATGCCCATGGCATCGTGCCGATATTCGCAAGGTGATGACAAACCCCCTGCCTGACTGCTGCCGAGACGCGATTGTGGCGGCCCAGAGCCCCCGTGATTGGAGCGGTCGCCGCAACGGTCATCACATCGGTAAGCCGGCTGTACAGCGGTAGCCCATCCATCGCGTGATAGCGGTCGATCACCGTCGCGTGCACACCCTCATCGACGGCATCGATCTGGGCCGCCGGAAGATTGTCGCGAAAATGACGGCGAAATCCGTTGCGCTCGAGATAGCGCCGTCGTGCAAGGATCATCTGCGGACCATATTTCGCGTCGGCCGCGACGTGGTCATGATCTGGAAAGGCGATCCCACTCGCTTGGGTGAAGACGGTGACAAGCTGACCGACATAAGGCCGCTCTTCGTCCGAAAGCTCGGTGGGCACATCGCAGTCCCTCAACCGTGGAGCTTCGCCGGGATCGATATCGATGTGCTCATGCAGAACCGCGCGCATATGCGGCTGCTCGACCAGCTCGCTGGCCTTCCAGAGCTCGACGTTGCTGAAGTCATAGTCCCTGATCGCCGCCTCGATCTCAGGCGTGAGCGGGCATTCCGTCGTAGATATTCCCTTGAGGCAGTAATCGTTCCAAGTCTTCACCAGAAAATCCGCGATCAGCGACGGCCTGTCGATCAACTTTTTGACAGGGCGAACGGCGGAATTCGGGGACACGAAGATATATCGCGTCGGCACAGTGAACTCGCCCGCGCAAGCATAATGAAAAATCTTCCCGAGCTCGACCGTGAATTCCCCAGACCCGAGCGGAGCCTTCAGATGCTTGCACTGATAATTGTGCCACGCGCCATCATATCTTTGCGCAGACAGAAACCCCACGGCATCCCGGCCCATATCGGCGGACGCGGTTGGACGCTCGAAACCGTAATAATGGCCCCCGAGCCGGGCGAGCCACTTCTTCAACAGGTCCTCAAGCTCGCTGTCGGTCAGGTTCAGGATCACCCGATCCTCGTTGAACGCCATAATCCCCCTGCCTGACGGACGTGTGCAGTATCGATCCTTGCGGCTCGTTATCCACTTTGCGACCGCTATGGCAACATGAGAATGTGCCGCTCAAGCGGTGGGCGCAGGGCATGCTGTAATTGGATTGCTGAATCGCATGCGGATGACCAATTCCGGCGGGAGCAGACGTTCATGCGCTCGCCGCGGAATGGCTCGCATTGGTCGACTCCCGCCGGATTAGCAGAAGACGAACGGCACACGCGAAATGAATATATTCCGACGATTAACCGAATAGAGCCGAGGGCAGCACGCTGCGAGGAATGATCGATCACGATCCTAAGGACCCCCGAACCAGCGGGTGGGATCGCGCGAACAGCATAATAGCGCGCTGCAATTTTGATTTCGTCCTCAGATTGGCAAGGATGATCAAATCTGTAGACTGACCCCAAAGCTCACCTTTGGAGACTCCGAATGCCCCGCGTAGCGCTGTATGCCCGCTATTCCGACGACAAGCAGAGCCCTGCATCGATCGACGACCAGTTTTTGATATGCCGTGAACAAGCGGCGCGCGAAGGCTGGCGGATTGTCGCCAATTATAAGGATGCAGCGATCTCCGGCGCGAGCGTCATACTGCGTCCCGGCATCCAGTCACTTTTGCACGATGCGCAGATGGGGCGCTTCGACATTCTGCTAGCCGAGGCGTTGGATCGGGTGTCGCGCGACCAGGCCGACGTCGCCACGCTCTACAAGAATCTCCAGTTCGCCGGCGTGAAGATAGTTACCCTGGCCGAGGGTGAAGTTTCCGAACTGCATGTCGGCCTCAAGGGCACGATGAACGCGCTGTTTCTCAAGGATCTTGCGAAGAAGACCCATCGCGGTCTGCGCGGCCGCGTCGAGAAGGGCAAATCCGGGGGCGGGCTTTGCTTTGGCTATGATGTCGTGCGGCGCTTCTCCAGCGAGGGCGAACCGGTCCACGGTGAGCGGAGCATCAATGCCGCCGAAGCTGAAGTCATTCGCCAGGTTTTTCGACAGTTCGCCAACGGGCTCAGCCCCCACGCAATCGCCTGTCGTCTGAATGATGCCGGGATTTCAGCCCCAACGGGCAAGCTATGGACATCGACCACGATCCGCGGCCACGCCAAGCGCGGCACCGGCCTGCTCAACAATGAACTCTATATCGGCAAACTTGTCTGGAACCGGCTGCGCTATTTGAAGAACCCGCAAACCGGCAAGCGCGTCTCCCGCATCAATCCCAAATCCGAATGGATTGTGACCGAGGTTCCTGACCTGCGGATCGTGGATGAAGAACTCTGGCAGGCTGTGAAGGCAAGGCAGGAGAATATCGCTATCCAATATGCCGACGGCATTGCGGCAACTCGCTCTGCTCAGACAGCCCTTAATCGAACGCATCGCCCAAAAAGTCTTCTCTCCGGCCTGGTCTACTGCGGCTGCTGCGGCGGTTCTTATTCCCTTCGCGGGCGGGGGCGGTTTGCCTGTTCGAACCATGGTGATACGAAAAGCTGCGCGAACGGGCATAGCATCACTCGCGACAAACTCGAAGCGCGCGTCCTTGATGGTCTGCGCGATCGCATGATGACCCCGGAGGTCGCAGCAGAGGCCATTCGGACCTATGTCGAGGAGATCAACCGGATCAACCACCAGCGCCGCGCGTCAGAAATCGCTGATCGAACCGAGCTGCAGAAAGTCCTCAAGGCGATCAAGGGCCTCGTGACACTCGCAAAGGCAGGCAAGGGCACACGCGCGCTTGTCGATGAGCTTTTGGAGCTGGAAGTGCAGGAGGATGCTATCCGCGCTCGTTTGGCTGCGGCCCCTGCTGACGTGCCTGACATCCATCCCAACATCTCCGAGATTTATCGGCGCAAGGTCGAGCGATTGACGCACGCACTATCGCAGCCGGAAGAGCGCCAGGAAGCCGCCGATGCGTTGCGGGCGCTGATCGAGCGGATCGAGCTCACGCCTGGCGCGAAGCGCGGTGAGGTCAACGCCATCCTCTACGGCGAGTTTGGCAGGATCCTGGAGTGGATCGAACAGCGTCGATTGACCGAGAATGCACAAAGCCCCGGCGCTTTGGCGTCGGGGCTTTGTGGAATGTCGGTTTCGGTGGTTGCGGGAGTAGGATTTGAACCTACGACCTTCAGGTTATGAGCCTGACGAGCTACCGGGCTGCTCCATCCCGCGACACTTGGCGCCATTTTGCCTGATGGCTTGTGGGGCGCCTTGGAACGCAAAAAGGGCGGCTTTTACGGCCGCCCTTTATGACAAGTGAATGGGTTTGTTTGCCCCTCGAATATATGCGCGTGCTGCAATGCCTGGCGACGCCCTACTCTTCCAGTGCTTAAGCAATAGTACCATCGGCGCAGTCAGGTTTCACGGCCGAGTTCGGGATGGGATCGGGTGGGTCACAGACGCTATGGTCACCAAGCAATGAAGCAGGCGCATATATGCGGGGGTTTTTAATCGATACCGTGCACGGTTTATTTTCGCTTGAGAAAATGAACAACCAAAAAGCTTTGATGTGTTCGCAAGCATATATCTGGGCTGGCTTAAAAACCACGCCATGTTCTGATGGCACTGTTGCCAGTGCTGTCATTGATGGTGGGACTCTGCGGTTCGTTA
>Ga0006257_1000319_pt1 | contig 12747 bp, 5 predicted proteins | sample Deesub45470m_DNA_FD_54937 | JGI IMG/M metagenome (GOLD analysis project Ga0006257, IMG submission 54937) | Deep subsurface microbial communities from North Pacific Ocean - 450_OLKR46/470m Metagenome | ecosystem: Environmental > Terrestrial > Deep subsurface > Unclassified | place: North Pacific... | reverse complement strand
ACAACAGGTGCTGTTACAGATAATAATAATGGAACTTTTGGATATATTCCAGCAGTAGGTTTTTCAGGAATAGATACTTTTACATATACGATTTGTGATAATGATTTACCAACAGCAACTTGTTCAACAGCAACAGTAACTATTATTGTTACAGATGAAGGCAATCCAATTGCAGTAGATGATTCAGTGATGATAGCTGAGGGAACATTAGTTTCAACACCAATCAACGCTATTGCAAATGATAATATGGCCGATGGAGCAACCTATTCAATAGGTAGCTTAAATACTACAGGAACAACAGGTGCTGTTACAGATAATAATAATGGAACTTTTGGATATATTCCAGCAGTAGGTTTTTCAGGAATAGATACTTTTACATATACGATTTGTGATAATGATTTACCAACAGCAACTTGTTCAACAGCAACAGTAACTATTATTGTTACAGATGAAGGGAACCCAATTGCAGTTGATGATTCAGCTGTGATAGCAGAAGGAACTACAACAGCAACAAGTATTTATGCTTTGGCAAATGATAGTATGATTGATAATGCTACATACACTTTAGGTAGTTTAGTTTACGCAAGTGGAAATGGAGCAACCGTAACATACAATGTTGTGAGTGGTGAATTTGAATACACACCAGCAGTAAATTTTTCAGGATTAGATACATTTACATATACGATTTGTGATGACGATTTACCAGTTGCAAGTTGTTCAACAGCAACAGTAACGGTAATAGTTACAGATGAAGGTAGTCCAATTGCAGTTGATGATTCTGTAACAATTACAGAAGATACTCTTGCAGCTACAGTAATCAATGTTTTCACGAACGATTCTTTAGCTGATAATGCTACAATTAACAGCGGAAATCCAGTAAGCTCACAAGGAGTAACTGTAATCAATAATAATGATGGTACATTTAGTTATATTCCAGCAGCAGGTTTTGCGGGAACGGATACTTTTACATATACAATTTGTGATGATGATTTACCAGTAGCTACTTGTTCAACGGCAACAGTTTTTGTTACAGTGCTAGATCAAGGAGATCCTTTTGCATATAATGATTTAGGTACTACTGTGATGAATATTCCAGTTGTAACAGTAAATGTATTAGCAAATGATGTTGTTGTAGATAATGCAACTATCACAAGCTTTGATGTAAGCAGTGTTAACGGAGGAACAGTTTCAGATAATGGAGGAGGTACATTTTTATATACACCACCAACAAGTTATTTTGGATTGGATACGTTTACATATACGATTTGTGATGATGATTCATTAGTAGCACATTGTTCAACAGCAACAGTGACGATATTGGTAACACCAGGTGTCGCAAATTTAGTTACAGTTAAAACAGTAACTCCACCTTCAGATGGAACTTATGATGAAGGTGATACTTTTGACTATACATTAACAGTAACGAACATCGGTCCAAACAATGCAACAGGTGTAAGCTTAACAGATTTATTACCAGCAGGCGTGAGCTATGTTAGTGATAGTGGAATGGGCACATACAACAGTGGATCAGGATTATGGACTATTGGAAATTTAGCAGTAGGATCAACAAGTTTAACAATTACTGCTAAAGTAAATGCAGGCACAAGTGGAGATACGATAACGAACTTTACAACAGCTGCAGCAGGAGATCAATCAGATCCAACAACAGTAGGAGATGATTTAAATGCAGCAATCACTGTAGCTAATGATGCAGATATAGTATTAACTAAGGTTGTAGACAATGCGACACCTAATGTTGGAGATATTGTTACTTATACAGTAACTGTAACGAACAATGGCCCAGCAGCGATAACTAACTTAGTTATCAATGATGCTTTAGATTCGGGATTAACTTTTAATACTGTAATTGCAAGTTCTGGAACTTGGACAGCTCCAAATTGGACTGTTGGAAGTTTAGCTTCAGGGATTACAGAAACGATTACAATACAAGCTATTGTAGGAGTGGGAACAGGTGGACAAACGTTAACAAATACAGTTAGCAATACACAAGATCAAACTGATAGCAATTTAACTTCGGATGATGCATCAGAAGATATTACTGTTACAAGTTCAGATTTAGTGACCACCAAAACAGTTGATAATAATACACCAAATGAAGGCGATACTATTGTTTATACTATTGAGGTTGAAAATAATGGGCCAAGTGATGCAACGGGTGTAAGTTTAACAGATTTATTACCAGTAGGGGTAACATATGTAAGTCATACTACTTCAAATGGAATTTATAATCAAGGTTCAGGAGAATGGAAACTTGTAGGAGGACCAATTGTTACAAATAATATTACAAATAGTAGTTTTGAAACGGGAGATTTATCAGGATGGACTGTAATAACATCAGGAACTGGATTGTTTTCGGTTGTAAACGTTTCCCCAGCTCCAACTTCAGCATCTCCTACAGATGGTTCTAATTTATTATTTTTCAATCAAGGTGGACCTGGAGATCACAGATTATATCAGGATGTTATAGTTCCAACTAATAATCCAACTTTAGAGTTTGATTTAGGTTATTCTAATCAAGCAACTGGATTTAATGCAAATCAATATATAGCTGTTAATATACGCGATGCAGGAAATGATGCAATATTGAATACATTACTTCAAACATTGTCTGGAGATGTTCAAGATTCTAGCATTCAAGGATATTCATTTGATTTAAGTGCTTATGCAGGCCAAACAATTAGATTAGATATTATAACATCATCAATTTATGATTTTGAGTTGCATACAGTTATAGATAATGTGAGATTAGGATCAACAACTGCGTCTTCAACATTAGCAAGCGGTGAAACGGCAACCCTAGAAATCACAGCAACTGTAAATGCAGGAACGGCTGGTCAAACGATAACGAATTTTACAACTGCAGCAACAGGAGATCAAGAAGATTTAACAACTGTAGGTGATGATTTAAGCGAAGCAATTACGGTAGCAAACGATTCAGATATTGTATTAACCAAAATAGTGGATAACAATTCACCAAACGAAGGAGATACAATTACGTATACAGTAACGGTAACCAACAATGGTCCTGCAGCAGTAACAAATTTAGTAGTAGCAGACGCTTTACCAGTTGGCTTAACCTTTGGTTTGGTAACTCCAAGTACGGGTACTTGGACTGCCCCAAACTGGACAATAGGGAACTTAGCCTCAGGTATAACAGAGACGATTACTATAAAAGCTATTGTAGGTGTTGGAACAGGAGGTTCAACGTTAGTAAATACAGTTAGCAATACGCAAAATCAAACAGATGATAATACAACTTTAGATGATGCAACAGAATCAATTACGGTAACGAGTTCAGATTTGGTTACGGTAAAAACGGTTAGTAATGCATCACCAAATGAAGGAGATATTATTACCTATACGCTAACGGTAACCAATGACGGTCCAAGTGACGCCACCAGTGTTAATTTAACAGATAATTTACCAGTAGGTGTTACTTATGTGAGTCATTCAACGGTAGATGGAGTTTTTAATAACGGTTCAGGAATTTGGAACATTGGAAACTTAACAAGCACAAGTACTGCAACATTAACTATAAATGCAAGTGTTGATGCGGGAACAGTAGGTCAAACAATTACAAATACTACAAGTGCTGTAACTGCAGACCAATCTGACCCAAATATTTCTAATAACATTGGAAGTGTATCAATAGTTCCGGTTGCGTTTATTGATTTAAGTTTAACAAAAACAATCGTTAATAACATCACAGCACCATTGGTTGGAGATCAAATTACCTTTGAAATTAGAGTGAATAATGAGGGTCCAACAAATGCTTCAGGAGTTCAGGTCACAGATTTAATACCATCAGGATATCAGTTTGTAAACTATAGCTCAACCATTGGAACATATAATTCTATTACTGGATTATGGTCTATTGGAAATATAGAAATTGGAAACATAGCTGTATTGTTAGTTGATGTTAAAGTGTTAGAAAGTGGTGATTATACCAACTGCGCTGAAGTTACAAATGCAAATGAAAATGATGTAGATTCAACACCAAATAGTGGTAACGACGGAGAAGATGATTATGCTTGTGCAACTACAATACCTGTGAATGAAGCAGACTTAAGTATTACAAAAACAGTAGTAGCAAACAATGTAACTCCTTTAGTAGGTACTGAAGTAACTTTTGAAATAAGAATTACCAATAATGGTCCTGTGAATGCAACAGAGGTTGAAGTAACAGATTTACTACCATCAGGGTATACTTTTGTTAATTATAGTTCTACAATTGGGACTTATAATGAAGTAAATGGTTTATGGACTGTTGGGAAAATAGCGAATGGAGAAACAGAAGTATTATTAATTGATGCAATTGTGAATGCAACAGGAGATTATATGAACTGTACTACGATTACTAATTTACGTCAAATAGACCCAGTATCATCAAATGATAGTGATTGTGCTTCAACTACTCCTATTCCTGTAGCTGATTTAGAGTTAACTAAAGATGTTGATAATTTAAAACCATATGCTGAAACAGAAGTTGAATTTACAATCGTAGTAACCAATAATGGTCCAAGTGATGCAACAGGGGTTCAAGTAACAGATTTATTACCTGACGGTTATACATTTGTAAGTTCTTCAACAACAACGGGGACTTACACAGCTGGAACAGGATTATGGAATGTTGGAACAATAGATAACGACTCTTCAGAAACATTAACAATTGTAGCTTACGTGTTGCCAATTGGAGATTGGACGAATATTGCTGAAGTAACGGCTTCAAATGAGTTAGATTTAGATTCTACACCTGGAAATAATGATGTTTATGAAGACGATCAGGCGCAAGTAACAACTGAACCAATTGTTTTATTAACGGTTCCTGAATTATTCACACCAGATGGTGATGGTACAAATGATACTTTTGAAATTGAGTTTTTAGAAGTATTGTATCCAAACTTCAGTATGGAAATTGTGAATAGATATGGTAATAAAGTGTACGAATACAAACACAACGGTAATCCGAACACTACACCAATGTGGTGGGATGGTTATTCAAATGGAAGATGGAATTTTGACAGCTTAGAACTACCTGTTGGAACTTATTTCTATACCATCTATTTTAACAATGATGAAAGAAAACCGCAAACGGGTTGGATTTATTTAAGAAGATAACAACAATAATAATATTAAGAGGGAGTAAATTTTAAAGCTCCCTCTAATTAAATTTTTAATCAGAGTTTATGAAAAAAATAAAATTACTTTTAGGGGTTTTCGCTTTACTGTCCACGGTACTAGTTTTCGGTCAGCAAGATACTCAGTACACTCAGTACATGTACAATATGAATGTTCTAAACCCAGCATATGCAGGATCAAAAGGCATTACAAGTATAGGATTATTAGGAAGAACCCAATGGGTTGGAGTAGATGGTGCACCACAAACGTTAACTATGTCTATTCATTCACCAATAGGGAATCAGGTTGGATTAGGATTTTCTGTAATCCATGATGAAATTGGCCCTGTAAAAGAAGATAATGTATATGCAGATTTTTCGTATACAATAAACACTTCAGAAGAAGGACGTTTGGCTTTTGGTTTAAAAGGAGGGGTTACGTTTTTAGATGTTAGAGAGCTAACTACAGTTGATTTAAATGACCCATTAAATATTCCTATCAATCAAACTTCACCAAATTTTGGGGCCGGCCTTTATTACTATACCAATAAGTTTTATTTTGGATTGTCAGCTCCTAACTTTTTAGAGACGCGCCATTTAGAAAAAAACGGAGGGCAATCGAGTTCTGCTTCTGAGAAAATGCATTATTTTTTAACATCTGGGTATGTGTTTGATATCAATGAGAATTTAAAATTAAAACCATCTACCATGATTAAGGCTGCTTCAGGAGCGCCTTTATCAGTTGATTTATCAACAAACCTTTTGGTAGAAGACAGATTTGAATTTGGACTTTCTTATAGATTTGATGATTCTATAAGTGGTATGGTTGGATTTCAAGTAAACGAAGATTTCAGAATCGGTTATGCATATGATCATACAGTATCAAGTTATGGGCAATTTAATTCAGGTTCTCATGAAATACTGTTGTTATTTGATTTTAACAGAAGAAACATTAAGAGTCCAAGATTCTTTTAATTTAAAAAAAGTAAGTAAGATGAAAAAAATTACCCTTATAGTACTATTGTTTTGTGTATCATATTTAAGTGCTCAGGAAGCAAAGTATAGTATCAAAAATGTTTCTGTAAATACAAAATATTCTGATTTTGGAGTAAGTTATTTTGGAGAGAATACAGTAGTATTTGCATCAGCAAGAAAAGATAAAAATATTAGAAAAAGAGTTTGGCTTATTAACAATCAACCTTTTTTAGAATTATACAAAGGTACCATTGGTGAAAATGGAGAGATTGCAAATGTTGAACGTTTTTCAAAAGCAATTAATACCAAATACCACGAATCAAATGTTGCTTTTACAAAGGACTTAAACACAGTTTATTTCACAAGAAATAATTATCTGGATAAAAAAATAAAAAAGGATAGCACAGGAATGATTTTAAATCAATTATACCGTGCTCAAATTGGTTCAGATGGTGAATGGTCAAATATCCAAGGAATGCCTTTTAATAGTAATGATTATCAAACAGGACATCCGGTATTAAATGATGCGGAAGATAAATTGTATTTTATTTCAGATATGCCAGGGTCTTATGGTTTGACTGATATTTATGTAGTAGATATTAATACAGACGGTACTTACGGAGAACCTAAAAATTTAGGTCCAGATGTAAATACATCAAGAAGCGAAATGTTTCCATTTATAGATAAAAACAATGTACTGTATTACTCTTCAAATGGTTTTGCTGATTCTAAAGGAGGGCTAGATGTTTATGCTACCAAACTAACTAAAAATAACGTTTATGAAATTCCTCAAAATTTAGGATTTCCAATAAATAGTAATACGGATGATTATAGTTTTGTAATCAATAAAAATTCAAAAACAGGCTATTTTTCTTCCAATAGAAAAGGTGGTAAAGGAGATGATGATATTTATTCGTTTGTAGAACTTTATCCAGTTAGTTTCGCTTGTACTCAGGAAATTGCTGGTGTTGTAAGAGATAAAAACAGTAGTGCTTTGTTACCGGGAACTATGGTGACTCTATATAAAAATGGTGAAAAAGTTGAAAGTGTAATTGTTGGTAATGATGCAACCTTTAATTTTATTGTTGATTGTGAAGCTTCTTACAAAGCAATAGCAACAAAAGAAAATTATAAAGATGATTCTAAAGAATTAACAACTACAGATAAAGATGGGGTAAAATCGAATTTAGAACTGTATTTATTACAAGATGAATTTGTGACAATTAGAGGTCATTTAATGATCAATATTAATCCAATTTATTTTGATTTAGATAAAGCTGAAATTAGAGATGATGCTGCTATTGAATTACAACGAGTAGTTGATATTATGGTTAAATACCCAGGTTTAGTTGTTCAAATAGGTTCTCATACAGATAGTAGAGCCTGATGATTACAACTGGATTTTATCAAGCAAAAGAGCTATTTCATCTATGGATTGGATTATTACCAATGGAATTGACAAAAACCGAATTTTTGGAGGAGGTTATGGAGAGACTCAATTGGTTAATGGTTGCTCAAACGGTGTGAAATGTACAGATGCTGAGCACCAGTTGAACAGAAGAACTGAATTTATTATTGTTAATCCAGGGGTTGTTAAACAGTAACAACCTTAATATACTCATAAAAAAGCCGCTATTTTGCGGCTTTTTTTGTTTAAATATTTAACTTCAATAAAATGTATTTGTACTATTTTTTTATTATCTCAAAAAGTAAGTGACTAATAGCTTATTTTCGTATGGCTTTTAATATTGATTTAAAGAGGGTTAACTATTTTTTAGATGATATTTATAGCAGTAATAAGTGCTAATTAAACTTCATTTTTATCTTATAAAACATAAGGTATATGGTAAGTAATTATTCAATAACAAAGATGAATCTAAATCTAAAATCAGCACTTCTGTTTTTTTATTTAATTGTTGGATGTTTGTTTTTTAAAGGAACGCTAGTTGCTCAAAACTATGAATTGGTTACTATAACTGGAGTTGCTTGGGGAAACAACACAAACAACACCCTATTTAAAGCAACTTCAAAAACAATTCCATCTTTAGCTTATATAAGAGCGCAAAGAATTAATGGACCTCAAAACGGTATTTTTACACAGCAAGGAGATGATATTAGGTATATCGCAATATCTACAAGTTCAGGTATTCCCAGTAACCTAAGCCGAATTAGATTTTCATTTTTAAAATCTGATAAAAAAACGCTCATAGAAGGCAATAATTTTAGATTTATTATTAATGATATAGATGGGCCAAATAATGAAGCATTAGCCACAGACTGTGATGCTAATTTAAGGTATTTAGGAACGGCGAATCCAACAAATTTAATAGTAGCAAATTTACCGCCAAATATTATTGCAGTTGGTTCTGTTGAAGAACAAGATGGTCCAACAAGCAGAGTTATGTTTGAGTTTTATGATGTTTCAGTAGTTGAATTAGATAATTACGCAAACAATGATTATTTAAAGGATTTTGATATGAATAATGATTATCCAATAGCAAGCCCAATATATGTTAAATGCAAAACAGTAAGCGGCAGTTTATATACACAAAATTCAGCTTCAATTGGAAAAGAACCAACTGAATTTAAAAAAAATAATGATAATTTATTAATAAAAACAAATGCTATTTATTTTGATTTAGATAAATCAGAAATAAGAGAAGATGCTACATTGGAGCTTGAAAAAGTAGTTGGTATTATGAATAAATATTCCGAAATTCATATTGATATACAATCACATACTGATTCTAGAGCTAAAGATAAATATAATATGAAATTATCTAATGAAAGAGCAAAATCTAGTGCAAACTGGATTATTGAAAAAGGAATNGATTCAGCAAGAATTACAACCAAAGGATTTGGCGAAACTAAATTGGTAAATAAATGTTCAAATGGAGTTGAATGTACTGAGGAAGAACATCAAATGAATAGAAGAACAGAGTTTGTGGTGATAAATCCAGAGGTTTTAAAAAAACAATAATAGATATAAATAGAAAAGCCACTAATTTTAGTGGCTTTTCTATTTATATCTTATGAAAGGTTTACAATTCAAAACCTAAATTAACGCCTAAATTTTTGGCAATTAATTTCGTGATTAAAGTTTTTAACTGAGGAATTTTAATTTTTGCAACAACATCATTCCCAAAAGCAAATAACAATAATGCTTTTGCTTCTTTTTTAGGAATTCCTCTTGATTGCATATAAAATAAAGCGCTTTCATCTAATTGTCCAATAGTGCAGCCGTGCGAACATTTTACATCATCAGCAAAAATTTCCAATTGAGGTTTTGCATTTATAGTTGCGCCATCATCAATTAAAATATTATTGTTTTGTTGAAAAGCATTCGTTTTTTGTGCTGCTTGCTGTACAATTACTTTTCCGTTAAACACTCCTACAGATTTATCAGCATAAATTCCTTTATAAAGTTCGTGACTTTCACAGTTTGGAAATTTGTGATTTACCAATGTATGATTATCTACATGTTGTTTATCATTTAAAATTGAAATTCCATTAAGGTTAGAAGTAATATGTTCGCCTTCATGATAAAATTCTAAATTGTTTCTGGTAATTTTTCCGCCAAAAGAAAATGTACTAACAGAAGCCACACTTTGTTGTTTTTGAGAAACAAAAGTACTGTCTATTAAAGAAGAATCTTCAGTGTCATTTTGAATTTTATAATAATCTACAATCGCTCTTTTATGAACAAATATTTCTGTAACTGAATTTGTAAGCGTTGTGTTTTTTGATAAATTTTGATGACGTTCTATTATTTGAACGTGTGAATTTTCTCCAACAACAACTAAATTTCTTGGTTGCAATAAAATTTCTTTTTCACTTCCCGTCGAAAAATTTAGTATTTGAATTGGCTTTGGAACAATAGTGTTTTTTGGGATATTGATAAACGCACCTTCTTTAGTAAAAGCTGTGTTTAATTCTGATAGACTATTGTTGTTTTTGGCGATGGTATTAAAATAATTATCAACCACCATTTTATATTTCGGTCTTGTTAAGGCAGAAGATAAAACGCAAACATCACAATCATCGTGTGTGGTTTCTGATAAAAAAGAACTGAACTCACCATCTATAAATACAAGCGTATATGATTCAATATCATTTATTAAATAGTCTTTAATATTTTTAAATCCAACAGATTTTTCACTGGAAGGGAAAAGACTAAAATCATGTTTAAGTAAAGGTCTTAAGCTTGTATATTTCCATTCTTCATCTTTCTTTGAAGGGAAACCCTCATTTTCAAAATTTTGAATAGCTTGTAGTCTAATCGTATGCACATTTGAATCTAGGTCTAAATTTCCTTTATTTTCAAATGCTAAAAATGAAGACACTAACTTTTCTTTTAATTCCATTGTTTTTTTAGTTGTAAAGTTGAAAGTTGTAAAGTTGAAAAGTGAATTGAAGTTTGAAAAAACTTGTAACTTTTTAACATTTAACCTTTAAACTCATTTATTTTAACCAATCGTATCCCTTTTCTTCTAATTCTAACGCTAATTCTTTTCCTCCAGATTTTACTATTTTTCCGTTATATAAAACGTGAACAAAGTCTGGAACAATATNCTCTAACAAACGTTGGTAATGTGTAATTACTAAAACGGCGTTGTTTTTACTTTTAAGTTTGTTAACACCGTTAGCCACCACTTTTAATGCGTCAATATCTAAGCCTGAATCAGTTTCGTCTAAAATAGCCAATTTAGGTTCTAGCATCGCCATTTGAAAAATTTCGTTCCGTTTCTTTTCACCACCAGAAAATCCTTCATTCAATGATCTAGACAAAAATTTACGATCTATTTCTAACAAATCAGCTTTTTCGCGAATTAACTTTAACATTTCTTTTGCAGGTAATTCTTCTTGGCCTTTTGCTTTACGAGTTTCGTTAATAGCTGTTTTAATAAAATTTGTAACGGTAACTCCCGGAATTTCAATAGGGTATTGAAAAGATAAGAAAACACCTTTGTGAGCTCTTTCTTCTGGGGCAAAATCAGCTAAATCTTCACCATTTAAAATTACAGAACCTTCAGTAACTTCATATTCTTCTTTCCCTGCAATTACAGCTGAAAGTGTACTTTTCCCAGAACCATTAGGTCCCATAATTGCGTGTACTTCGCCAGCTTTTATTTCAAGATTTATTCCTTTTAAAATCTCTTTATCGTTGATACTTGCGTGTAAATTTTTTACTTGTAACATTTTTTATGTGTTTGAATGTTTTAAAGTTTAAAGTTTGAAAGTTAATAAATAAAGTAGCTTCCAAACATTTTAACTTTCAACTTTTTAACTTTTAACCAACAGATCCTTCTAAACTAATTTCTAATAATTTTTGTGCTTCAACAGCAAACTCCATGGGTAATTTGTTAAGGACTTCTTTCCCGAAACCATTTACAATTAATGCAATGGCTTTTTCGGTATTTATACCTCGTTGATTGCAATAAAATAATTGATCCTCTCCAATTTTACTTGTAGTGGCTTCATGCTCTATTTGTGCTGTTTTATTCTTTACTTCAATATAAGGAAAAGTGTGCGCCCCACATTGGTCACCCATTAATAAGGAATCACATTGCGAAAAGTTTCGAGCATTATTTGCTCTTGCACTTATTTGTACCAATCCTCTATATGAGTTTTGAGAATGACCTGCTGAAATTCCTTTTGAAATAATAGTACTTTTGGTATTATTACCTAAGTGAATCATTTTAGTTCCAGTATCGGCTTGTTGAAAATTATTGGTAACTGCAATAGAGTAAAATTCACCAACTGAGTTATCTCCTTTTAAAATACAACTTGGATATTTCCATGTAATTGCACTTCCTGTTTCCACTTGAGTCCATGAAATTTTTGCATTTTTTTCACACAAACCACGTTTGGTCACAAAATTGTAAACACCACCTTTTCCTTCTTTATCTCCTGGAAACCAGTTTTGTACTGTTGAGTATTTTATTTCAGCATCATCTAAAGCAATTAATTCTACAACAGCAGCGTGTAATTGATTTTCATCACGTGCTGGCGCAGTACAACCTTCTAAATAACTAACAAAACTTCCCTCATCAGCAATTACCAATGTGCGCTCAAATTGCCCTGTTCCTCCTTCATTAATTCTAAAATAAGTTGACAATTCCATTGGGCAAGTAACTCCTTTCGGAATGTAACAAAATGACCCGTCAGAAAAAACTGCTGAATTTAAAGCTGCGTAAAAATTATCTGTTTTTGGAACAATGGTTCCTAAATATTTTTTTACCAATTCAGGATGTTCTTTTATTGCTTCTGAAATTGGGCAAAAAATAATACCTCTTTCACTTAAAGTTTTTTTGAAGGATGTTGCTACTGAAACCGAATCTATAACAATATCTACAGCAACATTAGATAAACGTTTTTGTTCATCTATTGAAATTCCAAGTTTAGCAAATGTTTTTAATAATTCTGGATCAACCTCATCTAAACTATCCAATTTTTTCTTTTGAATTGGAGCTGAATAGTAACTAATTTCTTGAAATTTAGGTTTTTCGTAACGTACATTTGCCCATTCTGGTTCTTTCATTTGCTTCCAAATTTTGAAAGCTTCCAAACGCCATTCAGTCATCCATTCAGGTTCGTTTTTCTTTTTAGAAATAGCAATAACAACGTCTTCATT
>Ga0006257_1000316_pt1 | contig 12812 bp, 17 predicted proteins | sample Deesub45470m_DNA_FD_54937 | JGI IMG/M metagenome (GOLD analysis project Ga0006257, IMG submission 54937) | Deep subsurface microbial communities from North Pacific Ocean - 450_OLKR46/470m Metagenome | ecosystem: Environmental > Terrestrial > Deep subsurface > Unclassified | place: North Pacific... | reverse complement strand
GCAATTTTGCATTCCAACTTTCTTTAACATCGCACCAATGGCAGCCAACATCACAACCTCCAATTCTGATAAAATATGCAGCTTTTCCAGTATGAAATCCTTCTCCCTGAATTGTATAAAATTCTTCCATTAAAGGAAGCATTTCTCCTTTATTTATAAGTTGCTGTGTGCTTTCAATCATTTTGCAAATATAAACATAAGAAACCATAAAAATATGTACAACTTAATTTCTGTTCATATTTTTATATTAATTATTAAATCTTATTTTTATAAAAAATATGTGTGATGAGTAGAAGAGATACTTTTTTTAATGAGATAACTGAAGGTTATAGTACGAAAGGCGATTATTTCATTTTAGGTTCTGGAATGTTAGATGGNGAAACCATTAAAGAGGCTTTTGTGAAAGTCCCTTTAAAAACATTAAATAGACATGGCTTAATTGCAGGTGCTACTGGAACAGGAAAAACAAAGACCTTACAAATCATGGCTGAGAATTTATCTGAAAAAGGAATTCCTGTATTATTAATGGATATTAAAGGTGATTTAAGCGGTTTGGCTCAACCAAGTGCTGGGCATTTAAAAATTGATGAGCGGCACTCAGCGATTGTTTTGCCTTTTGAAGCTAAAAAATTTCCAGTGGATATTTTAACAATATCAGAGCAAAAAGGAGTTCAATTACGGGCAACTATTTCAGAATTTGGGCCAGTTTTACTTTCACGTATTTTAGATTTATCTGATGCACAAAGTGGNATTGTCTCCATAATTTTTAAATATTGTGATGATCATAAATTACCTTTGTTGGATTTGAAAGATTTTAAAAAAGTACTTCTTTATGCTACGGAAGAAGGAAAACATGAAATTCAATCTGAATATGGATTAATTTCAACTGCAAGTACAGGCGAAATTTTAAGAAAAATAATAGAAATTGATCAACAAGGAGGAGGAAAAGTTTACGTATGAGTCCTTTACTTAAAGTTGTAACAAGTGTAACATTTATAAGAGGAATTATGGGAATTTTGAAGAGAGTTTTATAAAATTGATATATTTTTGAATAAAAATCAATTTGTTCCGTTTAATTAAAGTTATTTTAAAATCAAACTGTTTATGTTAATCATAAAAAAACTAACCTATTTATTAATTGTTTCATTGGTTTTTATTCAATGTGCAAAGGAAAATAAGTATTTAATTGAAAAAGGAAATGTTGGTTATTTAAATAAAGAGACTGAAGTTTCTGAATTAAGTTCAATTTTTGAAAATGATTCAATTGTTACTAATCTTTTAAATGACAAAATTGAAAATAAGCTGGAATTATTTTCAACTGATAATGATGAACATTTAATTTATTCAAAAAAAGGAGAATTATTACTGGAAATTTCATCAAATACTCAGAGTGATACAATTTCAAAAATCAAAAGTATTCAAATATTTGATTCTAATTATAAAACTGAAAAAGGAGTCTCTTTAAAATCTACGTTTAAAGATATTAATGAAAACTATATCATTAATAATGTTGAAACAACATTTACATCTGTAACGTTGTTTATTGATGAATTAAATGCAACCATTGCAATTGATAAAAAAGAATTAGGAATGAATAATTTTAGCAGAGAACAAGTTTCAATTGNCCAAATTCCTGATACTGCAAAAATAAAATATTTCACAATTTGGTTTTATTAAATATGAAATCTACCTATAAAACAAAAGTAAAAAGAACACCTAAAAGAGGNTTTTATGATAAAGAAACCATCTATAAAATATTAGATAATGATTTTATTTGTCAAGTTGCTTTTATTTATGAGGGATATCCAGTTATCATTCCTACTATTTATGGAAGAAAGGATGACTTTATTTATATTCATGGGGCAACCGTAAGTAGAATGCTTGTTGAACTAGAGAAAGGGTTACCTATTTCAATTAATGTGACCCAAACTGATGGAATTGTTTTGGCACGTTCAGCATTTCATCATTCATTAAATTATCATTCAGTTACTATTTTTGGGGAAGCTTTAATTGTAACAGATGTAGAGGAACAATACAAGGCACTTGAAATTATTTCGAACCAAATAATACCAAACCGTTGGGAAGAAGNGAGATTGCCAAATGATAAAGAATTAAAAGCTACAAAGATTCTAAAAATTCCAATAGCAGAAGCTTCTGCTAAGATTAGAATTGGACCACCAGTTGATGATAAAGAAGATTATGATCTACCAATTTGGGCAGGTGTTATTCCAATCATTAAAATATATGGGGAACCAATGGCTGATCCTATTTTAAAAGAAGGAATACCAATACCTGAAAGTGTACTTTCATATATTAAAAAGTAGTTGCCAGCAATGTAAGGTTTATATAAACATTTATAAATATGCAGAATAAAAGACGTATCATAATCGTATTTATAGTTGTAATTTTGTTACTCATACCATTAATAGCAATGCAATTCACAGATGAAGTAAATTGGAATCTATTCGATTTTATTGTCGCTGGTGTTCTTTTGTTCGGTACTGGTCTATTGTGTGAGTTTGCTATAAGAAAGATAAAAAAAATCAATTATCGAATCGCTGTCATTATTATCATATTAGCTGTACTATTACTTATTTGGGCAGAACTTGCTGTAGGTATTTTCGGAACACCTTTTAGTGGAAATTAGACCTTAAATTGGAAAAAAAATATAGTTTACACTATTAAAGTAATTTAATCTAAATAATATTCTTTATTTAATTTTGCAATAGTACAATTCCATTTTAACTCCGTTTTAATTTTAACTTTTAGGGCTTGGCTTTGGTGTGGTTCACCATGGTTGATGAATGTTAATATGGGTGGAGATTTAAAATGTTGTAACCAATCTAACAGTTCACTTTGATCTGCATGACCTGAAAAATCATTTATTTTATCAATTTCAGCATTCACTTTATAATATTTTCCAAAAAACTTAATTTCTGATTCCCCAGAAATTAAAGCTCTACCTCTAGTCCCTTCTGCTTGATAGCCCACAATTAAGATGCTATTTTTTTCGTCGGAAATTAATTTGTCTAAATAATGTAATACTCTACCCCCAGTTATCATTCCACTTCCTGCCAATACAATTTTTGGACTGCTATCATTTACAATTGCTTTTGAAGTGCTTACATCACTAATTAATTGAACTGTAGAAAGCATACTTTTTATATCTTCAGTAGTTAATTTATGAAGATTTTTATATTTAAAATATACTTCAGTTGCACTAACTCCCATTGGACTGTCTAAATATATAGGAATTTTAGGTAATTTATTTTCACGTTTTAATACGCTTAATAAATAGATAATTTCTTGTGCCCTTTCTACAGAAAAAGTAGGTATTACCAATATACCACCTTTGAAAAATGTTAATTTAATATAACGAAGCAATTCATCTATAATTGAAATTTTTCTATGAATTCTATTTCCGTAAGTAGATTCAACTATCAAATAATCAGCTTTTTCCAGATATTCAAATTGGGGTAATAAGATTGGGTCTTTTCGGCCTATATCACCTGAGAATACCATAATTTTTCCATTAATGTCCAAGACAATAAACGCACTACCCAAAATATGGCCACTATTTAAAAATTTAAATTTTATGTTAGTATCAATTGGGTACCAAGTATTCAATTCGAAAGTTTCAAAATGGGTTATGGCAATTTTTGCTTCTTCAATATCATATAATGGTTTTGCAACTTCATGTTTGGTATAGCTATATTTATTGGCTCTGTTGGCATCTTCCTCTTGTATTTTACCACTATCTAATAATATAATTTCAGTCAAGTCCTTTGTTGCCTTTGTGCAATAAATTTTTCCTTGATACCCTTTTTTTACTAATATTGGTATGTATCCAGAATGGTCTAAATGTGCATGAGTTAAAATAACTAAATCTAACTCATTTAAATTTACAGGAAAATCATCCCAGTTTTTTAAACGCAATTCTTTTAAACCTTGAAACAATCCACAATCAATTAATATTTTTTTATAATTGGTTTCTATTAAAATTTTAGAACCAGTTACAGTCCCCGCTCCCCCTAAAAATGTAAGTTTCATTTTAAGTTATTTTTAAATTATTAACGGTATTGATGTAAATGACACTCTAATTTACGATTTTAAATTGAAAATAATAGCGGTAATGTTTTGTATTTTAGTAAATTGTAATGATTATTTCAAAAGGCATTAATAGCGTATTTAAATCCATTTTAAATTTATTGTTTAGTTTGAAGTAAGATTTATAAATTTGATTTTAAGAAAAATAAGTATGAAGAAATATACAGTACAAAAATCTCCGTTTGTTGTTCCAACAACTGATGGAAAACTAATTGAAGAACATTTTGGGCATACCACCCAACAAGGAGAATTAAGTTTGGCACACATGATTGCACCATCGGGCTGGAGTGAGCCTTTTCAAACACCAAAATTTGATGAATATACCTATATCATTAAAGGTAGAAAGCAATTTAATATTGATGGTGAAATAGTTATTTTAGAAGCCGGGCAATCTATTAAAATAGTTAAAAATACGAGAGTTCAATATTCTAATCCGTTTGAGGTGGAATGTGAATATGTATCGGTTTGTTTACCTGCTTTTTCTATTGATTTGGTTAATAGAGATGAATTTTAATCTTTTTCTTTAGTTAAATAGAAGGGAAAATAGATTAACATAAAATAAGGAATTAGTATTAATTCTACCATAAAAATATAGTAAGGCCATTCACCTAGGTAGTCTAATGCCGATCCTCCTCCTGGTTTGAAATTAGTATAAAAATAATTAGCACCAACAGCATAATTCACAATAAACATTAAAATAGCATAAGCTTGTAAAGCAAGGAACGAGTATATAACGCTCCTAAAAGTTGGACGAAAATTCAATATAAATGTAGCATAAAAAATAAAAATAATTAAACCCGCATGTACATACCAATATTTAAAAAAAACAAAATTTGGGAAACCATTTTTTAAATCGGGTGTAATTAAAGAATGTGTTGTGCCTGCTAAAATCCAAAAGAGAAGGATGTCATAGTATATTTTTTTTCTTGTAATGGTGAAAATAGGTAAAAATAATGCGATAAAATTGCATAGATGAAAAGGTAAATCATCTTGAATATCAAAACCTCTAACATAAACTTTTAAGCCTGTCCAAATAATAACTGTGAACGACAATGAAAAAGCAAAAATATTAGCTACTTTGTATTGTGTTATTTTCGACCAATTTTTAGCCAATTTTATAAGAAGTATTCCAAACAATGTAAAGAATAATAAAGCAATCATATGTTGATTACCAAACACAATAAAATCTTGATTATCCTTTAAAAAAATTGAATCTACCAATCTGTTAAAAATTAGTGTCCAATATACAAAAAGAATTTACTCTTTTCTTTCACATGCCAATAATGTGTTTTTTAATAACATAGCTATGGTCATTGGTCCAACCCCTCCAGGAACTGGCGTAATGTATGCCGATTTTGGAGCTACACTTTCAAAATGGACGTCACCCGCTAAACGATACCCGCTTTTTTTAGAGGCATCTTCAATTCTCGTAATTCCAACATCAATTATTGTTACTCCTTCTTTTACCATATCTCCAGTTAAAAATTCAGGAATACCAAGTGCTGCAACAATTATATCGGCTTGTAATGTTAATTGTTTTAAGTTTTTTGTTCTACTGTGTGCAACGGTAACAGTTGCGTCTCCAGCTTTTCGTTTCTGACTCATTAAAATGCTCATTGGTCTGCCAACAATATGACTTCTTCCAATTATAACAACGTGTTTACCAGAAGTTTGAACACTGTAGCGTTCTAATAATTCTAAAATACCATAAGGTGTGGCTGGTAAAAAACAAGGCATATCTAAAGCCATTCTACCAACATTTGTTGGGTGAAAGCCATCAACATCTTTATCGGGATTTACCGCATTTAATATTTTTTGTTCATCAATATGTTTTGGTAAGGGTAGCTGAACAATAAATCCATCAATATCATTATCTTTATTTAAATTGGTAATTTCTTGTAGTAATTTTGCTTCGGAAGTATCTTCAGGTAAATCTATTAAAGTAGAATTAAATCCAACCAATTCACAAGCTTTTACTTTGGCATTTACATACGTCATACTTGCACCATCAGTTCCAACTAAAATAGCGGCTAAATGAGGTGTTTTCTTTCCTTGTGCTATTAATTGTTTTACAGAAGCAGCGATTTCAACTTTTAAATCTGCCGATGTTTTTTTTCCGTCAAGAATTATCATATTATTTTAGTTTACAGTAAATCAGTTTCAGTTTTCAGTTTTTACACCGAATTTTTCAGGATAATTAATCATAAAATTAATTAGTTTTCCAACCTCAATACTTTTAATTGTTAAATTTTGTTGTTGTTCGGAATTGATATAATTACAAGAATTGGAAAAATCAACCCAAACTTGTGTTTCAGAATTTTCACTATCTGAATCTGATAATTTACTTATAAAGTGTTTTGGATATAGTCTTTTACGATAAGCTTCAGCAATATTAGCACAAACTGATCTAGAACTTCTTCTAATTTGATCAGTTAATGAATAGGNTTCTTCTTTAGGGAAAGATTTTGATAACTCAAATATTTCCATGGAAAGTTCAAAAGCTTTTTGGTATGCAAGTAAATTTTTAAAGCTCATTATTTTTTATACTTAAATTTAATAGTACTACCAACTGAAACTGAAAACTGTTTGCTAAACAGTTTATTTACCCATTCCTTTCATCATCTGCATCATTTGTTTTCCGCCGCCACCTTGCATCATTTTCATCATTTTACTCATTTGTGTAAATTGTTTTAATAATTGATTTACATCTTGCACAGTTGTACCAGAACCTTTTGCTATTCTCTTTTTTCTATTTGCATCAATTATTTTTGGTTCACTTCTTTCTGCCGGAGTCATGGAATGGATGATGGATTCTATCCCTTTAAATGCATTATCATCAATATCAACATCTTTCATCATTTTTCCAACACCAGGTATCATCCCCATTAAATCCTTCATATTACCCATTTTTTTGATTTGTTGAATTTGTTTCAAGAAATCATCAAAACCAAACTGATTTTTAGCAATTTTCTTTTGAATTTTACGAGCTTCTTCTTCATCATATTGCTCTTGAGCACGTTCAACCAATGAAATAACGTCACCCATTCCTAAAATCCGATCAGCCATACGGTCTGGATGGAAAACATCAATAGCTTCCATTTTCTCACCAGTCCCAATAAATTTAATAGGTTTATTTACAACAGATTTAATAGATAAAGCAGCTCCACCACGAGTATCACCATCTAATTTTGTGAGAATAACACCTTCAAAATTTAAAATATCATTAAATGCTTTTGCTGTGTTTACAGCGTCTTGCCCTGTCATAGCATCAACAACAAATAATGTTTCTTGTGGTTTTACAGCTTTATGAATGTTAGAGATTTCAGACATCATTTGCTCATCTACAGCTAAACGACCGGCAGTATCTATAATAACAACATTTTTACCTGTTGCTTTTGCATGTTTAATAGCGTTTAATGAAATCTCAACTGGATTTTTATTTCCTTCTTCTGCATATACTTCAACTCCAATTTGTTCACCAACTACTTTTAACTGATTAATAGCCGCAGGACGATACACGTCACAACCCACTAATAATACTTGTTTTGATTTTTTAGTTTTTAAATAATTTGCTAGTTTTCCTGAAAAAGTAGTTTTACCAGAACCTTGTAAACCTGACATTAATATAACCGTTGGAGTACCTGTAAGATTTAATCCCACAGTTTCACCACCCATTAACTCGGTAAGTTCATCTTTTACAATTTTCACCATTAACTGCCCTGGATTTAAGGTAGTTAATACATTTTGTCCCAGTGCTTTTTCTTTAACGGTAGTAGTAAAGTTTTTTGCAATTTTAAAGTTAACATCGGCATCTAAAAGCGCTCTACGAACTTCTTTTAAAGTTTCTGCAACATTTACTTCTGTAATTTTCCCGTGTCCTTTAAGTACATGAAAGGCTTTATCTAATTTTTCACTTAAATTATTAAACATATTTTGGCTTCAATTTTTAGAAATGCAAATATAATAAAATTGAACTAATTAAAGGAAGATTATTGAATAGAGATGGATTGAATTTACACGAAGTTAACACTTGTATTGCTCATGCATTTTTATATTTTGTTCTAAATTCAAAATAACTTTTTCAAGTCTTTTCAATTTAGTAACTTCTCTTTTGGCTTCTGAAATATGTAATGCATATTCTTTGCGATAGGTATAAGCCATATTTTCAAAATTTGTTTTAGCTAATTTGTTTTTATTTAATGCGTTTTGAAGTAAATTAGGTATTTCAAATTCAGATTTTATTGTTGGGCTTTTTGATTTTACGTTGGTTTGTAAAAAGGCTTCTTTGAAATATTCAATTAGCTGAATTTCATTTATTTCGGAGCTTATAGAATACTTTATGATTCGCATATTTTTGCCACTACAACCATCTGTGAATAATTGATGTTTGTTACTCATTGAAGCACCTTTAAAAAAGGAAAGGGAAACGTGATTTTTAAAACCCGAAAATGCGCAAACCATTTCTTTTTTATGAAAAACGGGTGATTTCCATTTCCAATCTTCAATAACAGAATTGTCTGCTTTATGAATTACTTCTCGAAGTTTATTACAGATATCTTTAGAAAATAGTGGTAATTTTTCAATATAGTCATCAATTAAAGAAGAAGCGTTTGGGTTTATTTTTGACATGTTTTAGACTTTAAAATACAAATTTATTATTCGCCTTTTACAAATTTAATTGAAGTAGTATTTACACAATATCGTTGACCAGTAGTTTCTTTAGGACCATCTTCAAATATATGACCTAAGTGACTATCACATGTTGCGCAAATTATTTCGGTTCGAATCATTCCATGGCTTTTATCTGAAACGTATTTAACAGTACCTTTAATGGCATCATCAAAAGAAGGCCATCCACAATGAGATTCAAATTTACTGTTAGATTCAAACAGCTTGTTATCACACGCTGCACAATGATACGTTCCTTTTCCAAAATGAGAAGTTAATCCACCTTCACTAGGTGCGTCAGTTCCCTTTTGTCTTAAAACAAAATATTGTTGAGGGGTTAATATCTTTTTCCATTCTTCTTCTGTTTTAGTTACTTTCTTAGTCATTTCTTTTTTATTTTTTTCTTGTGAATAACCGATACATGATGTTAAAATAAGCACTAATAGTACTAAATATATATTTTTCATGGTCTTAACTTCTGTTTATAAATTCAATGATTCGCCTAATAACAAGGTTGTTTTTTAAAATACGACTGTGTCCCAAACCGTTGGTAATTAAAATTTCGCCGTGTTCTAAATTTTGACGAATATTATGAGCGCAACTTACAGGTACATCTAAATCTTCTGTATCATGAATTACTAAAGTTGGAATTTTTACATTTTTGGCTGCTACACTTGTTGAAAAGTTATCAATATTTTCACCAAACTTTTTTAAAAATCTACGTTTTATTCTTTCAACCATTTTAGGTTTCATTTCAACTGTTTTAACAAATGAAGTAATTATATCTGAAATAATATCACCAGCCCCAATGGTAATCGCTTTTTTAATATTTAAACCTTCTTTAATATTGTTTAAAACAGCCATGCCTCCTAATGAATGACCTATGGCAATTTCAAAAGGGCCATATTTTTCTTCTAAGACTTTTATGGTTGAAACAAATTCATTCATCATGGTTGTTTTTCCTGTGGACATGCCATGGGCAGGGCCATCAAAACTAATGGTCATAAAACCATTTTCCAATAATTTATCAGCAATAGTAAATAATTGTGTGCCTCTACCAGACCAACCATGAACTAACAATACTTTTCTTTTGGAATAACCATATTCATAAACCATCACTTTTTTACTAATTTCAGGGATAAACACCAATTCTTTTTGAGCGCTTTCTGCCATCATTTTTTCGCGTTCAGGCACTTTAAATTTTATAGGTGTTCCAAACAGTTTTATAGCAAATTTTGTTGCTAAAGGAGGTATGAAAGTTTGCAATAATTTTCCAGTAATTAATATTGAAGATGGTATTTTGGGAATGTTATTTTTAGATTTTGTCTTATTTTGTACTAAATTGCTCATTACATATTTTTATTTGTGGATAAAGATAGAATTTGTAAATTTATAAAAAAGTAGAACCTTTAAAATAAACTAAAAAAATGAAAAAAATAATATCCTTAGCTGTAATTTTCTTATTTGTGGTAAGTTGTAGTACAGTACCAATTACAGGTCGTCAAAGAATTAATATTGTGAGCGATGCTGAGATTTTACCAGCAAGTTTTGCGCAGTACGAAGGTTTTTTAAAAGAGAATAAAATTTCAACAAATACTAAAGCAACAAACGAACTACAAAATGTTGGGCTTAATATTTCAAAAGCCGTAGACAAATTTATGCGTGCTAATGGTATGGTAAGTGAGGCAAATAGTTACCGATGGGAGTTTAATTTAATAGAGGATGAGAATGTAAATGCTTGGGCATTACCAGGAGGAAAAGTAGTGTTTTATACAGGTATTTTACCTATTTGTGATAATATTGATGGTATTGCAGCAGTCATGGGACATGAAGTAGCGCATGCTTTTGCAAAACATGGGCAAGAGCGTATGACAAGTTCTTATGGTCAACAATTAGGAGGTATTGCTGTTGCAATAAGTACAAATAATAAAGATCCAAAAACACAGACTTTATGGAATACTATTTATGGAATAGGATCTCAAGTTGGAATGTTAGCTTATAGTAGAACACACGAAACGGAAGCTGATAAGTTAGGAATGGTGTTTATGATTATGGCAGGTTATAAACCTCAGGAAGCTATAAATGTTTGGATACGAATGAGCGAACGAGCAAGTGGAGGAGCACCACCTGAGTTTTTAAGTACGCATCCATCAAATGAAACTCGAATTAAAAATTTAAAAGATTATTTACCTACTGCAGTTTCACTTGCAAAAAAATACAATACACAATAAGTGCAACAGACAATTAATTAGATTTAAAAAAAATAATTATAGTATATTGTTAACCGTTCTAAATAATTTAGAATTTGGATATTATACCAATTATTGGTATATTTGAATAAAATTTTATCAAAATGAACAAAAACACATCAATATCACTAGGAAATTATTTTGACCAATTCGTTCAAAGTCGTATAAGAGAAGGTCGATTTAAAAATGTTAGCGAAGTTATTCGAGCAGGATTAAGACTTTTAGAAGAAGAAGAAAGTAAAGTTATTGCATTGAGAAGCGCAATTCAGGATGGAATTAATAGCGGAATTGCTAAAGATTTTGACCCTAAAAAACATCTTGAATCTCTAAAATCGAAAAAACACTCAAATGGCTAAATTTAGATTGACCAATAAAGCCGTTGAGGATTTATCTAAAATTTGGGATTATACTTTTGAGGATTGGTCCGAAAATCAAGCCGACAAATATTATGAGATGCTGATTTCAACTTGTCAAGAAATTGCAGACAATCCAGTTTTAGGAAAAAACTATGACGAAATTACTCAAAGTCTGTTCGGAATGAAAACGAATCGTCATATCATTTTCTACAGAACTCTAAATGAAAACTATGTGGAAATCACGAGAATTCTTCATGAAAGAATGGATTTAAAGAAAAGAATATCCGAATAAAAAACTACACACAACACCTCATAAAATTTATGCTTACATTTAAACTAAATAACGAACAGACAAACATTCAACTAACGATTTGCTACAACCGAAAAATCTCCGATTTTCCAGTCGCACAAATCTTATAAAGAAACTCGTTACCTGCAAGCAGAAGAAATTTAAATTAACTGGCTATTTATGTTTAAAAAAGGTGATAAAAAATTAATAAATGCTTGGGCTTTTTACGATTGGGCAAATTCTGTATATTCTTTAGTAATTAGTACGGCAGTTTTCCCAATTTATTATAGCAGTATAACTGAATCATTTGCTAGTACTGATGGTGAAATCAATTTTCTAGGCACGCTGTGGCATTCCACTACTTTGTATAATTATACATTAGCTTTTGCTTTTTTAGTGGTTGCTTTTATTTCACCAATATTATCAGGAATTGCTGATTATACGGGAAATAAATTAAAATTTTTGAAGTTTTTTTGTATGCTTGGATCTTTTTCAGTTATGAGTTTGTTCTTTTTTGAAGGAGAGAGCACACTTTGGGTTGGAATTGTTTTTACCATTTTGGCGAGTATTGGTTTTTGGGGAAGTATTGTTTTTTATAATGCTTATTTGCCTGAAATTGCTTTTCCAGAGCAACAAGATAAGGTAAGCGCAAAAGGATTTATGTTAGGCTATACTGGCTCAATTTTATTGTTGTTATTTAGTTTGGTAATGGTTAACAAACCTGAACTATTCGGATTGGCTGACGCTGCAATAGCATCAAGGTTAACATTTGTACTGGTTGGTATTTGGTGGTTGGGTTTTGCTCAGATTACCTATAGAAGATTACCAAACAACGTTTACGGTAGAAAACCAGAAAAAGATTTTATTTGGAAGGGTTTACACGAATTGAAAGTAGTTGCATTTGAAATTAAAGAATACGCAGCCTTAAAATTCTTTTTATATTCGTTTTTTTTATTCAGTGTTGGTGTGCAAACTATTATTTTAATGGCTGGTATTTTTGGAAGTCAAGAGTTAGGTTTACCAACGTTAGATCTAATTGCAGTTATTTTATTGGTACAAATTGTTGCCATTTTTGGAGCATTTATATTTTCAAGAATGTCTGATAAAATAGGAAACCTTACACTTTAAAAATTACCATTTCAA
>Ga0006257_1000315_pt1 | contig 12913 bp, 9 predicted proteins | sample Deesub45470m_DNA_FD_54937 | JGI IMG/M metagenome (GOLD analysis project Ga0006257, IMG submission 54937) | Deep subsurface microbial communities from North Pacific Ocean - 450_OLKR46/470m Metagenome | ecosystem: Environmental > Terrestrial > Deep subsurface > Unclassified | place: North Pacific... | reverse complement strand
CGACACTCCATTTATTTAAATTCGTTGGGATTCAATGTTATTGGTGCTGATCTTTCTAAAAACAGTATTAAAAAAGCTAAAAAACACGAAAATGATACTTTGAAATTTATGGAGCATGATATGCGTAATCCATTCAAAACAAAATTTGATGTTATTTTAAATTTGTTTACCAGTTTTGGTTTTTTCGAAGATGACACTGAGGATATTGCTATTCTTAATAATATAAAAAATGGATTAAATCCAAATGGAATTGCTNTTATAGATTTTATGAATGTTAAAAAAGTGATTAAAGAATTAGTTATTGAAGAAGAACAAACAATTAATGATATTACATTCAAAATAAATCGATATGTAAAAAATGGATTTATTGTTAAAGAAATTAATTTTGATGCAGATAATGAACACCACACCTATTTTGAAAAAGTTAAGAACTTAGATTTAAAAAAAATAAAAACCTATTTGAATTCAGTTGATTTTAAAATAAAGCATATTTTTGGTAATTATGAATTAGAAGCATTTAATGAAGAAACTTCTGATCGTTTAATTTTAATTTTAGAATGACATATATAGCGCTTATTTTATCAGTTTTAGTTGGTGTATTCATCGTTTTTGGTTTAAAGCCAAATCTTAAAACGGTGCAGCTTTTATTAGCCTTTAGTGGCGCTTACTTATTATCGGTAACTATTTTACATCTACTTCCAGAAGTGTATGCTGTAAACTCTTCAAATATTGGTTTATTTATACTCATTGGATTATTATTTCAACTCATTTTAGATTTTTTCTCAAAAGGAGCAGAACACGGACATATTCATATTCATGAAGACGGGTCTTTTCCTTGGGCTTTATTTTTTAGTTTATGTGTTCACGCTTTTATGGAAGGAATTCCTTTAGGTCATAATCAAAATCATGATTATTTATTATGGGCAATTGTAATACATAATGTGCCTATTTCAATTATTTTAGGTACTTTTTTCATGAAGTCTAAAATTTCAAAAATGAATGCTATTCTTTTTATGATATTTTTTTCATTGATGTCTCCTTTTGGTAGTTTAGCTGGTGAATACATTGAAATATTGACTGCTTATAAAACTGAGATTACAGCAATTATCATAGGTATTTTCTTGCATATTTCAACCATCATATTGTTTGAAACTTCAAAAGACCATAAGTTTAATTCTCTAAAATTTATTGCTATTTTAATAGGAATGGTTGTGGCGTATTTAGCTTAACTAATTTAAAACATGTCATTCTGAACGACTGCAAGTAAGTGAAGAATCTGTTGCAGTGAAAATAGATTCTTCGTTGCACTCAGAATGACAAATAAACTAATATTTTTTTAACTAATTTAGTTTGCGACTTTACTAATAAATTTTATACGCATCAATCGTAATTCATCTTCATCATAAGCACCTTCAAATTCGTCTAAAGCATCCTGAATTTTATCACTTTTAGATTCCATAAAATAGTCGAAAATCTCTTCTTGTTGGTCTTCATCCAACAAATCATCTATACAATAATCGATATTAATTTTGGTTCCACTGTAAACAATCCGCTGCATCTCTTCAATAAGTTCTGTAAAAGCCAACCCTTTTGATTTTGCAATATCTACAAGTGGTATTTTTCGATCTGTATTTTGAATAATATATAGTTTTAGTCCAGAATTAACTCCTGTACTTTTAACTACAAAATCATCTGGACGAATAATATCATTTTCTTCAACATATTTTTCAATCAGGTCTACAAAAGGCTTTCCAAATTTAGCAGCTTTTCCTTCACCAACACCATAGATATTCTTCAATTCATCCATAGTAATAGGATATTTCAAAGCCATATCTTCCAATGAAGTTTCCTGGAAAACAGCATACGGGGGCACACCGTTTTTCTTCGCTACAGATTTCTGTAAATCTTTTAATAATTTAATCAATACATCATCTGCTGTTGCTCCTGAACCCTTAGCATTTGATATGATATTTGAATCATCATTTTCATCATAAAGATGATCTTCAGTCATCATAAATGACTTTGGGTCTTTCATAAAATTTAAACCGTTTTCAGTTAATTTTATAACGCCATACTCCTCAATTTCTTTTTTAATATAACCCGAAACCAAGGCTTGTCTTATAAGTGCCATCCAGTATTTGTCATCTCTTTTTTTTCCGATCCCAAAAAATAATTGCTCATCTGTTTTATGAGATTTTAACAAGGCGTTTACCTTACCTATTAATGTATTAATAAGTTCTTTAGCCCTATATTTCTGATTTGTTTTCTGAACAGTTTCTAGCAATATTTTTACTTCATCTTTGGCTTCATGTTTTTTCTTTGGATTTTTAATATTGTCATCCATATTTGCTCCTAAACCATTAACTTCATCAAACTCTTCTCCAAAATAATGCAATAAATATTTTCGGCGTGACATGGAAGTTTCTGCATAACCAACAACTTCTTGTAACAATGCATTTCCTATTTCCTGCTCAGCAATTGGTTTTCCTGATAAAAATTTTTCAAGTTTTTCAATATCTTTATAGGAATAATATGCTAAGCAATATCCTTCTCCACCATCTCTACCTGCTCTACCTGTTTCCTGGTAATAACTTTCTAAACTTTTTGGAATATCATGATGTATTACAAAACGAACATCCGGCTTATCAATTCCCATCCCAAAAGCTATGGTAGCAACAATTACATCAACATCTTCCATCAAGAACATATCTTGATGTTTTGACCTTGCTTTTCCGTCTAAACCTGCGTGATAAGGTAAAGCTTTAATACCATTTACTTGTAATAACTGGGCGATTTCATCGACTTTTTTACGGCTTAAACAATAGATTATTCCAGATTTTCCTGAATATTGTCTAATAAAGCGAATGATATCTGAATTGATATTTTTTGATTTAAAACGAACATCATAAAATAAATTTGGGCGATTAAAAGATGCTTTAAACGTTTTGGCATGTGTCATACCCAATGTTTTCAAGATATCTTCCTGTACTTTTTCGGTGGCGGTCGCAGTTAAACCAATAATTGGGACGTTATCAATTTTTTGAATAATCGTTCTAAGATTTCTATATTCCGGTCTAAAATCATGTCCCCATTCAGAGATACAATGCGCTTCATCAATTGCAACAAATGAAATGTTTTGACTTTTTAAAAAATCAATATATTCTTCTTTAATTAATGATTCAGGGGCTACATATAATAATTTGGTGATTCCACTTAAAATATCGTTTTTAACCTGATTGACCTCCGTTTTATTTAATGAAGAGTTTAATACATGTGCAATACCATATTCAGAAGAAATCCCTCTAATAGCATCAACCTGATTTTTCATTAAAGCAATTAATGGCGAAACCACTATTGCAGTACCTTCTTTCATTAAGGCAGGCAATTGATAGCATAAAGATTTTCCACCACCTGTTGGCATGACAACAAAAGTATCATGACCATCTATAATACTATGAATAACTTGTTCTTGTAACCCTTTGAATTTATCAAACCCGAAATACTTTTTTAATGCTTCGTGTAAATCAATACTTTTACTGCTCATTGTACATTTTAAATAATTAAAGCTAACCTAAATTTGTAACTAAATAGCAATTTAATTCTTTTTATAAAAGATTTAACAAATTTGATTTTATTTTTTTGATAGTTTATTCAATTTCTAAGTAAATAAATTTATTTTTGTTCGTTATTAAATATATAACATTTTTTTAATTCAAAAAAAACAAATCTTTTGAAAACTAAAAATACAATTATAGAGAATGCTAAGCAAACAATTTTAGCTGAAAGCAAAGCAATTGCGAATTTAGTGAATTTTTTAAATGATGATTTCGAAAATGCTGTTAATTTTATTCACAATTCTAATGGTAGAGTTATTGTTACTGGTATAGGGAAAAGTGCAAATATAGCCACCAAAATTGTTGCCACTTTTAATTCAACAGGTACGCCTGCTATTTTTATGCATGCGGCTGATGCAATTCATGGCGATCTAGGTACTATTCAAAAAAACGATGTCGTAATCTGTATTTCTAAAAGCGGAAATACACCTGAAATAAAAGTTTTAGTACCACTAATTAAAAATTATGGAAATAAAATTATAGCAATTACCGGAAATATTGAGTCCTATTTAGGCAAAAATGCCGATTTCACATTAAATTCATATGTTGAAAAAGAAGCTTGCCCTAATAATTTAGCGCCAACATCTAGTACAACTGCGCAATTGGTTATTGGCGATGCACTCGCTGTTTGTTTATTGGAAATCAACAATTTTTCTAGCAAAGACTTTGCTAAATATCATCCTGGCGGTGCTTTGGGTAAAAAATTATATTTAAGAGTAAGTGATTTAATTGAAAAAAATGAACTTCCTAAAGTTTTACCAACAACACCTATTAAAGATGTTATTATTGAAATTACAGAAAAACGTTTAGGTACTACTGCAGTGGTTGAAAATAATAAAATAGTAGGCATTATTACAGATGGAGATTTAAGAAGAATGTTGAAAGATAATACTGACATCAGCAATTTAACTGCAATTGATATTATGAGTAAAAACCCAAAAACAATTCAAGTTGATGCAATGGCAATTGAAGCACTTGAAGCTTTGGAAAATAATAATATTACTCAAATTTTAGTTGAAGACAATTTAACATATGTAGGTGTTGTACATTTGCATGATTTATTAAAAGAAGGAATTTTTTAAATGGCAAAGAAAATTAAAGAAAAAGGTGAAATGTCCTTTTTAGACCATGTTGAGGAGTTAAGATGGCATTTGGTACGATCTTCAGCAGTGATTGTAGCATTTTCTGCTGTTGCATTTTTTTTTAAAGATTTTATTTTTAACAATCTGATTTTTGCACCAAAAGACCCTAATTTTATTACATATCGTTTTTTCTGTAAAGCTTCAAGATACTTTGGTTCAGATGGATTGTGCATAACTGAAATGCCTTTTACAATGCAAAGTTTAGAAATGGGTGAACAATTTAATGTTCACGTATGGACATCGATTACTGCTGGTTTTATAGTTGCTTTTCCATTTGTAATTTGGGAATTTTGGAAATTTATCAGTCCGGGTTTATATCAAAAAGAAAGAAAAAATGCACAATTGTTCATTATTATTTCTTCCTTTTTATTTTTTATAGGTGTATTATTTGGCTATTATGTTATTACACCGCTTTCTGTAAACTTTTTAGGAAACTACTCTGTAAGTGACATTGTTGAACGTAATATTAAAATAAGTTCATACATATCTTTACTTCGTTCATCAGTATTAGCTTCAGGATTAATATTTGAGTTACCTATAATTATGTACTTCTTAACAAAAATCGGATTGGTAACTCCCCAATTTCTATCAACCTATAGAAAACATGCTTTGGTTTTGGTATTAATATTAGCAGCTGTTATAACACCTCCTGATGTTATTAGCCAAGTTATTGTTGCCATTCCAATATTAGTGCTTTATGAAGTAAGTATTGTTATTTCAAAAATAGTTTATAAACGTCAACTTAAAAAAGAACAACAAAATGCCTAATCAAGTAGATGAGTTTAATGCGTATCGTAAAAAAATGAATGAAAAAATTTTAGCTGATGACAATAAAGTTATTAAACGAATTTTTAATTTAGACACGAATGCATATAAAGAAGGTCATTTAAACGTTAAAACAAAAGAATTATTAGGGTTGGTTGCTTCTGCAGTTCTTCGATGTGATGATTGTATAAAATACCATTTAGAAACGTGCTATAAAGAAGGTGTAACTAAAGAAGAAGTTATGGAAACACTTTCGATAGCTACTTTGGTTGGTGGTACTATTGTAGTACCTCACCTCCGAAGAGCTTATGAATTTTGGGAGGAATTAGAAATAGCTGCTAATGAACAAAATTAACTATTAATCAAATAAACGCATCAACAACAATGATATTAAGAGCAGAAAATATAAAGAAAAAATACGGGAGTAGATATGTTGTAAATGGAATATCCTTAGAGGTTGAACAAGGTCAAATTGTTGGACTCTTAGGACCTAATGGTGCTGGAAAAACAACTTCTTTTTATATGATTGTTGGGATGATAAAACCAAATGAAGGTCAAATTTATTTGAATAATCAGCCTATAACTAAATTCCCTATGTATAAAAGAGCGGAATTAGGTGTTGGATATTTAGCACAAGAAGCGTCTATATTTAGAAAATTATCTGTTGAAGATAATATTATGGCTGTTTTACAATTCACAAAGCTGTCTGTTTCTGAACAAAAGAAAAAATTAGCATCTTTAATTGATGAATTTAGTTTAGGTCATGTTCGTAAAAACAGAGGTGATTTACTTTCTGGGGGTGAAAGAAGACGAACTGAAATCGCCCGAGCGTTAGCCTCAGATCCTAAGTTTATTTTATTAGATGAGCCTTTTGCTGGTGTAGATCCTATTGCTGTTGAAGACATCCAAAGTATTGTGGCACATTTAAAAGATAGAAATATTGGTATTTTAATTACAGATCACAATGTTCAGGAAACACTGGCTATTACCGATAAAACCTATTTAATGTTTGAAGGNGGAATTTTAAAAGAAGGAACTCCGCAAGAACTTGCTGAAGATGAAACTGTTAGACGCGTTTATTTGGGTAAAGATTTTGAATTGAAAAAGAAAAAGTTTTAATTCTTCAATCTTATAAATACTAGTTTTTCAATATTAAAATATGAATTATTCCAAAATATTTTCTAAAATCATTCATGAATTAGAAGAAAAAAATAATCTTGGTAAAGTTGCTAATTACATACCTGAACTTCGTTCTGTAGATCCTCATAAATTTGGGATTCATCTAACTACANTAAAAGGGAAACATTCTACTTTTGGAGATTCCAATGAAAAATTTTCTATACAAAGCATTGCAAAAGTATTATCACTAGCCTTAGCCTACAAACTTGAAGATGAAAACCTTTGGGAAAGAGTTGGTGTTGAACCTTCTGGCACACCATTTAATTCACTTATTCAACTAGAACACGATTTAGGAATTCCAAGAAACCCATTAATCAACGCTGGAGCGCTAGTCATTTGTGATGTACTTGTAAGTCACTTAAAAAAACCAAAAGAAGATTTTATTGAATTTGTAAGAAGCGTTTCGGGAATTTCAACGATTGATTACTGCTCAAGAATTGCAGAATCAGAAAAATCGACAGGATACAGAAATACGGCTTTAATTAATTTAATGAAATCATTTGGTAACATTAAGAATGATATTGATATTGTAATGGATTTTTATTTCAATTTATGTTCTATTGAAATGACCTGTAAAGAACTATCTCAAACATTTCTTTTTTTGGTGAATTATGGGATTTGTCCAAATACAAATGAACGGATTTTAACCGTTAGCAAATCCAAACGTATCTCAGCTATTATGCAATTATGTGGTTTTTATGATGAAGCTGGGGAATTTGCATTTAAAGTTGGATTGCCCGGAAAAAGTGGTGTTGGTGGCGGCATAGTTGCTATTCACCCTAATAAATACAGTATCGCTGTTTGGAGTCCAAAACTTAATAAAAAAGGAAATTCCACGAAAGGAATTACTTTCCTTGAAAAGTTTACTACTGAAACTCAGTTTTCCATATTTTAAAATTCATTTTACACTATGATAGCAACGAAGAACCTACTTTTACTGAATTGAGATTCTTCATTTCCTTTCATTCAGTCAGAATAACAAACTTAATCTAACCTCTTTTTTTTTAATTAACTTCCCTGTCATTCCTACCTACGCAGGAATGACAATTAATTTATAATCTAGCTAAAATTGCCTTATTAATATTTTTAACTATGGATGGCCCTTCGTAAATAAAACCCGTATACAATTGAATCAAGTCGGCTCCTGCATTCAATTTCTCAATGGCATCTTCACCAGAATGAATACCTCCCACTCCAATAATAGGAAATGCTTTATTTGAAGTATCCGCTAAATATTTAATGACCTGTGTGCTTCTCTCTTTTATTGGTTTCCCACTTAATCCTCCATTCCCAATACTAGCTAGTCGTTCTTCAGAAACTAATAATCCTTCTCTATGAATAGAAGTATTTGATGCTATTACACCGTCTATTTTTGTTTCAGAAACAATTTCAATGACTTCATCCAGTTGAATTGTATTTAAATCGGGTGCAATTTTCAACAAAATAGGCTTTTGCTTAAAAAAAGTTTTATTCAAGACCTGAATTTCATTTAATAGCTTCAGTAAATAATCTTTGTCTTGTAACTTAGCCATACTTCCAACATTAGGGCAGCTTACATTTACAACAAAATAATCTACATACGGATGTAAAGATTTAAAAACCGATTTATAATCCTCAATTACATTATTTGGATGTGTATTGGTGTTTTTTCCAATATTTCCACCAATTAAAACATTTTTTTGGTTTTTCTTAAGATTTTTAATTGCAGCGATAACTCCATTGTTATTAAACCCCATACGGTTTATAATTCCTTTATCTGCTTTTAAACGGAACAGTCTTTTTTTANGATTACCTTCTTGTGGTTTAGGAGTTACAGTCCCAATTTCAATAAAACCAAAACCAAAATTCGATAATTCATTGTACAATTCAGCATTTTTATCGAAACCTGCTGCTAAACCAACCGGATTCTTAAATGTTAAGCCAAATAATTTTCGCTCCAATCTTTTATCATTTAATTGATATAAATTTTTAAAAATTGAAGGTACTCCAGGTACTTTACATAAAATTTTTATGAGTAAAAATGTAAAATGATGAACTTTTTCTGGGTCAAAGAGAAAAAAAAGTGGGCGAATGATACTTTTATACATTGAAATATGTTTGTGCAAAAATATGAAAAGAGATTTGAATTACCATTCTTCCAATTAAAGAAACGTCATCTTTTATAAAGTATACATCTTCTTTTTTATCCGTCACCCTATGTTTGTATATGGGATGACAAAAGAATTTTGAGAATATATTTAACAAATTTACCGCAAAGTTGCACCTACATTTTTCTCAAATGTTTGCTGCAATTTTTGCATTATTTTGTCAATTTGTGCTTCGTTTAAAGTTTTGTTTTCATCCTGAATGATAAAACTAACAGCATACGATTTTTTTCCATCCTCTAATGTATCNCCCTCATATACATCAAATAAATCAACTCCTTTTAAAAAGTTTTTTTCAGCTTGAAAAGCTAAGTTATAAATTTCATTAAATGTAATTTCTTTATCTATCAGCAGCGCAAAATCTCTTTTTACAGCTTGGTATTTTGATAATTCCGAAACTTTTACTTGTGATTTTCCACCAACATTTAGCACATTCTCCCAATTAAAATCTGCAAATAAAACTTCTTGCTTAATTCCAAATTCTTTTAAAATTTGTCGCTTAACCNCTCCTAAATCTACCAGTTTTGTTTTTCCCAAACTCAACGTTATTCCTTCTGAAAAAACATCGTTTTTAGTTGGTGATGTTTTATAATTCTGAATTCCTAAACGGTTCAATGTTGCAGTTACTATTCCTTTTAAATAAAAGAAATCTGAACGCTTCTGTGGCTCATTCCAATGCTCTTTTGTGCTGTTTCCAGTCACAAATAATGTCAAGTGTTTTTGTTCATTGTAACCACTTTCAAAATGATGATATGATTTACCAAATTCAAAGAATTTTAATGAATTATTTTTTCTGTTTATATTGTAAATTACTGATTCTAATCCACTGAATAACAATGACTGACGTAGCGCACCTAAATCGTTACTTAAAGGGTTTAACATCGTAACATTGTGCTCCTCATTTAATAATTCTGATAAAGAAACATAGTCGGATTTGGTTAAAGAATTCGCCATTGTTTCACTAAAACCTTGAGAAACTAATTGGTTTCCAACAATGTTTTCAATTTTAATATCATTAAAATCTGAAAATGAAATAGAGGTGTTTAATTTGTGCGAAAACTCCACATTATTATAACCATAAACACGTAATATTTCTTCAATTACATCTGCTTCTCTTGTAACATCAACTCTATAAGAAGGAATGGTTAAGCCCATACCTCCTTCTGTAACACTATTAAATTTAATTTCTAAGGAAGCTAATATATTTTTAACAGTTTCTTTTGGGATTTCAGCACCAATAATTCTGTTCATTTTTTCGTACGATAAGAACACTTGAAAATCTTCAATTTTAGAAGGATATAAATCAACAATTTCTGAAGAAACCTTACCTCCTGCAACTTCTAAAATTAAATTTGCTGCTCTTTTAATAGCATATTCTGTAATATTTGGATCAATTCCTCTTTCAAATCTAAAAGAAGCATCGGTATTTAGAGCATGTCTTTTAGCTGTTTTACGAATTGCAATCGGATTAAAGTAAGCGCTTTCTAAAAATATGGAAGTCGTACTTTCTGATACTCCCGAATTTAAACCTCCAAACACACCCGCAATACACATAGGTTCTTCACTCCCGTTGCAAATCATTAAGTCTTCCTCATGAAGTTCTCGAACAACTCCATCAAGGGTTGTGAATTTTGTACCGGCTGGTAATGTTTTAACGATGACTTTATTTCCTTTCACTTTAGAGGCATCAAAAGCGTGTAAAGGTTGTCCTAATTCATGTAATACAAAATTTGTCACATCCACCACATTATTTATGGGAGTTAGGCCAATAGCTTTCAGTCTGTTTTTTAACCAGCTGGGAGATTCTTGAATTGTAATATCTGATATAGTTAGTCCAACATAACGAGGTGCTTTTTCAGAATCTTCCACAACAACATCAAACCTTAACGTTCTATCATCTACATGAAAATCACTAACAGAAGGCGAAATCAATTCCAATGAGATTTTTTGTTGAATGAGTCCTGCACGCAAATCGCGAGCAACGCCATAATGACTCATAGCATCTGCTCTATTTGGTGTTAAACCAATTTCAAAAACCTGGTCTGACTCAATATCAAAAACTTTTGCAGCTGAAGTCCCGGCAACTATAGCATCATCTAAAATCATAATCCCATCATGACTTTTTCCTAAACCAAGTTCGTCTTCGGCACAAATCATACCGTGACTTTCCTCTCCTCTAATTTTCCCCTTTTTTATGACAAACCCTTCTCCTTTATTATCATACAACATTGTTCCAATGGTTGCAACAGGAACTGTTTGGTCAACAGCAACATTTGGAGCCCCACACACAATTTGAAGTATTTCATCATCACCAATATCAACAGTGGTTACTTTTAATCGATCAGCATTTGGGTGTTGAATACAGGTTAACACCTTTCCAATTACCACTCCATCTAGGCTTCCTTTCACAGACTCAACTGTTTCAATCCCTTCTACTTCAAGGCCTAAATCGGTTAACAATTCTCCTGTTCTCTCAGCTTCCCAATCAACTTTTAAAAATTGTTTTAACCAATTGTATGATATTTTCATTTTTATTTAATTTTTTAAGATTGGCAAAGATAAAAAATACTATTAAGTATGTTATATGCTCCTCGATTTTTATTTAAGAACATTTAAAACTTCAATATTATAAATTATTTAACACTACCCTATTTTTCTAATTTGTATTATTGTTCAAGCATTAAAGTTAGAAAAAAACATATAACATTTTGATTGATTGTTATTGGAAGGTTTTTAAAAACACATTTATATTGAAAATGTAATGGTTCGTGTTTCTGGAGACCTTCTTTTTTTAACTAATGTTAGACCAGACTGTACTGTTTTTACTTATTTCCTGATACGCAATTTTCATATTCCGATGTTCATTTGAACTCAATGTAGGATCTATTGTTAAAACTTCAATTGCTAATTTACGGGCCGTTTTTAATAATTCGGCGTCTTTAACAATATCTGCTATTCGCAAGTTTAACACACCACTCTGTTGGGTTCCCATTAAATTACCCGGACCTCTTAGTTTTAAATCAACTTCCGCAATTTTAAATCCATCGCTTGTACTCACCATAGTTTCTAAACGTACTTTCGCATCGTCAGACAATTTAAAACTGGTCATTAAAATACAATAGCTTTGTTCTGCTCCTCGCCCAACTCTCCCTCGCAATTGATGTAATTGTGACAACCCAAAACGCTCAGCACTTTCAATGACCATAACACTTGCATTGGAAATATTTACACCAACTTCAATAACGGTAGTTGCAACCATAATTTGTGTTTCACCCTTTTGAAATCGTTTCATTTCATACTCTTTATCTTCCGATTTCATTTGTCCATGAACAATACTTATTTGATATTGAGGCTTTTGAAATTCTCGCGAAATACTTTCATAACCGTCCATTAAATCTTTATAATCCATGGCTTCAGATTCATTAATTAATGGATATACAATATAAACTTGTCGTCCTTTGGCAATTTCTTCTTTTAAAAACTTGAAAACAGACAAACGATTTGCATCATATCTATGCGCTGTTAAAACTTCTTTTCTGCCGGGAGGTAATTCATCAATTACTGATATATCTAGATCCCCATAAACACTCATTGCCAGTGTTCTTGGGATTGGAGTTGCAGTCATCACCAAAATATGAGGTGGCAATGCATTCTTTTTCCACATTTTAGAACGTTGTTCAACACCAAATCGATGTTGTTCATCAATAATGGCAATTCCTAAATTTTTGAATTTCACTTTATCTTCAATAAGCGCATGAGTGCCAATTAATATGTCTAATTCACCCGACATTAATTGCTCATGAATTAGTTTTCGCTCTTTGGTTTTAACAGATCCCGTTAATAATTTAATCGAAACATCCATTCCTTTTAAAAGTTCCATTAAAGAATTATAATGTTGTGTTGCTAAAATTTCTGTTGGTGCCATAAATGATGCTTGAAATCCATTATCTAAGGCTATTAAAATGGTTAATAAGGCTACAATCGTTTTACCAGAGCCCACATCGCCTTGCAACAATCTATTCATTTGGGCATTAGAGCCAACATCTTTTCTAATTTCTTTTAAAACTCG
>Ga0006257_1000303_pt1 | contig 13263 bp, 6 predicted proteins | sample Deesub45470m_DNA_FD_54937 | JGI IMG/M metagenome (GOLD analysis project Ga0006257, IMG submission 54937) | Deep subsurface microbial communities from North Pacific Ocean - 450_OLKR46/470m Metagenome | ecosystem: Environmental > Terrestrial > Deep subsurface > Unclassified | place: North Pacific... | reverse complement strand
ATGTAGAACTATATGTAGGCAATGCAAAACAAGCCGCACATTATTACAAAACCGCATTTGGATTTCAATCTTTAGCATATGCCGGTTTAGAAACTGGTATGAAAGACAGAACAAGTTATGTGTTGGTTCAAGATAAAATACGATTGGTTTTAACAACACCCATGCCAAATTCAAAAAATAAAGAATTATTTGAACATATTGAAAAACACGGAGACGGTGTAAAAGTTGTTGCCCTTTGGGTTGAAGATGCTACAAAAGCTTGGGAAGAAACTACTAAACGAGGAGCAAAATCGTTTCTAAAACCTACCCAAGAAAGTGATGAAAACGGTGAAGTTGTTCGCTCAGGAATTCATACGTATGGAGATACTGTTCATGTTTTTGTAGAACGCAAAAATTACAATGGAGAGTTTTTACCAAAATTTGAAAAATGGGAATCAAACTACAATCCAACAAATCTTGGATTAAAATATATTGATCATATGGTTGGAAATGTTGGCTGGGATGAAATGAATGTTTGGGCAAAATTTTACAAAGAAGTTATGGGTTTTGCAAACCTAATTACTTTTGATGATAAAGATATTTCTACTCAATTTACAGCCTTAATGAGCAAAGTAATGACCAACGGCAATGGTAGAGTAAAGTTCCCTATTAATGAACCTGCGGAAGGAATTAAAAAATCACAAATTGAAGAATACTTAGATTTTTACAATGGTGCAGGAGTTCAACACATTGCAGTAGCCACCAATAATATTCTAGAAACCGTTAAAGAAATGACCCTTCGTGGTGTAGAGTTTTTATATGTTCCAGGTACTTATTATGATACAGTTCTAGATAGAGTTGGAGAAATTGATGAAGATTTGGCTGATTTAAAAAATCTTGGAATTTTAGTTGACAGAGATGATGAAGGTTATTTATTACAAATTTTTACCAAGCCAGTTTCTGATAGACCAACACTTTTCTTTGAAATAATTCAACGAAAAGGTGCGCAATCATTCGGAAAAGGAAACTTTAAAGCACTCTTTGAGTCTATAGAAGCTGAGCAAGAACGAAGAGGTACTTTGTAGTTAAATGCTATTCATTTAATAGAAGTTTAACCCAAATTATGAAGCTTTTATTATTTTTGGCTTAATAATTGTAATTTTAAGAATACAACTTACAAAATAGTTATATGAAAAAATATCTTATCCTGTTAATCCTTTTACTTTCATTAGTCTCATTTGGCCAATCTGTAAAAAAAGAAGACAGTACATCAAAATTTGCATTTCAACATGGAGAATGGCTTAAATTTAGAATGAATTACAGTAACTTTTTAAATGCAGGATATTCAACAATGGAAGTAAAAGAATTAAAAAATAATGGTAAAGATGCCTTTCATTTTATTGGAACTGGTAAATCTACTGGGCTTGTTAGTTTATTTTTTAAAGTGAAAGATGATTATCAATCATACATGTATAAAGAAAGTTTACAACCATTTAGATCTGTTCGAAAAATTGATGAAGGTTATACAAAAGATCAAGAAACTTTTTTCGACTATAATACGAATGAGGCAACGGTAAAAAACTATAAACACAATACCGAAACAAAACACCCCATTAATAAAAATATACAAGACATCCTTTCCTCATTATACTATATAAGAAATCAAAAAATTCGCAATTTTAAAATTGGTGAAGAAATTGAATTAGATATGTTTTTTGATGATGAAATTAATAAATTTAAACTTCGCTTTTTGGGAAAAGAAATTATAAAAACAAAATTTGGAAAAGTTAACTGCCTGAAATTTATGCCTATGGTGCAAGCTGGTCGCGTTTTTAAAGAACAAGAAAGTGTTACCATTTGGATAAGTGATGATGAAAATAAAATACCACTTCGAATAAAAGCATCTTTAGCCGTTGGTTCGCTTCGGGCTGATTTAGATGCTTTTAAAGGTTTAGCTCACCCTTTTAACATAATTTTTTAACAATTAAATTGTATTTTTGCGTATTATTTTTTTAACATTAATTAATTCGTAAAAAAACATACCTTTTGAAAAATTTAACTTTTCTACTTATTTCCATTTTATTTTTTTCTTGTAAAAATGAAAAAACCGATGTTCCTTCAACTGTACATGAAGAAAAAATTATTTATGAGTTTGGATATAGATTAAANGATTATAAGGTNATAAATGATACCATTCGATCTGGAGAAAATTTNAGTGAAATNCTTGCAAAACATCATATTGATTATGCAAAAGTTTTAGAAATTGTTACTAAAACTAAAGATTCATTTAATGTAAGAAAAATAAGGGCTGGGAAACCATATACTATTTTAGCAAAAAGAGATTCTACTGAAATTGGTCAGGTTTTTATTTATAAACATTCCCAAATAAGTTATTCCGTAATTGATTTTAAGGATTCTATTATTACTGCCCATAATGCTAAAAAACCTATAAAGACTTTAATTAAAACAGCTTCCGGCATTATTACAACTCACCTTTCCCATGCTATTGAAAGCCAAGGGTTAAATCCTTATTTAACATATAAAATGGCTGATGATATTTTTGCCTGGTCTATTGATTTTTCCAAACTTCAAAAAGATGATAGATTTAGACTTATATATGAACAACTTTACATAGAAGATACCATTCCCGTTGGAATCGGAAAAATCAAAGCTGCTTATTTTGAACATAATAATAGCCCTTTTTACGCTTTTAATTACATGGTTGATTCAACACATAAAACTACAGATTATTTTGATGATAAAGCAAATGTTTTGCGTCGTCAATTTTTAAAAATGCCAGTAAAATTCAGTAGAATTTCTTCAAAATATAATTTAAAAAGGAGAATTGCTTATTATGGCAATAAAATTAGAGCACATAAAGGCACTGATTATGCAGCTGCAATTGGAACTCCAATTGAAGCTACCGCGAACGGAAAAGTCATTGAATCTAAATATGCCGGTGGCAACGGAAATTACGTTAAAATTAGACATAACGGTACTTATACCACCCAATATTTGCATATGAGTAAACGCGCTGTTAAAGCTGGGGATTATGTTAAACAAGGGCAAGTTATTGGATATATTGGGATGACGGGAAATACTGCAGGGCCTCACGTATGTTATCGTTTTTGGAAAAACGGCAAACAAATTGACCCGTTAAAAGAAAAATTACCTAGTGCAGAGCCTATGAGAAAAGATAAAATCCCAGCCTACCTTAAATTTATTGAGCCGCTTAAAATGAAATTGGATTCCATAGAATTTCCTCGTAAAAGTATTTTATTCTAAAAAAATAAAGATCAGTATTAAATCATTAGTTCAAGNCCATGAAAAACATAAACCCAATCGAAACAAAAGCTTGGCAAAAACTCACTAATCATTATAATTCAATAAATAATGTTCATCTAAAATCTCTTTTCAATAACGACAGTAATCGAAAAAATAAATTTACTATTCATTTTAATGATTTTGAATTTGATTACTCTAAAAATAGAATTACCGAAGAAACTTTAGGTTATTTATTAGACCTTGCAAACGAAGTTGATTTAAAAAGCAATGTTGAAGCTTATTTTTCAGGAGAAAAAATCAATCAAACTGAAAATAGAGCGGTATTGCATACAGCACTTCGAAATCAACTAAACAATGAAATTTTTGTTGATGGAGAAAATATAATGCCTTTGGTAAAAGAAACGCTAAAAAAAATGGAATCTTTTACAAATAAAGTTACTTCAGGAGAATGGAAAGGTTATACAGGAAAAGCAATTACTGATGTTGTAAATATTGGCATTGGAGGCTCAGATCTAGGACCAGACATGGTTGTGGAATCTCTAAAATTTTATAAAAATCATTTAAATGTACATTTTGTCTCTAATATTGATGGTGACCATGTACAAGAAGTTATCAAAAATTTAAATCCAGAAACTACCCTATTTGTTATCGTTTCAAAAACTTTTACAACACAAGAAACGTTAACAAATTCAACAACTATAAAAAAATGGTTTTTGAAGTCTGCTTCTGAAAATGATGTTGCAAAACATTTTGTGGCCGTTTCAACAAATTTAAAAGCAGTGAGTAATTTCGGTATTGCTACAGATAATATTTTTCCAATGTGGGATTGGGTTGGAGGGCGATTTTCTCTTTGGAGCTCCGTTGGTTTATCTATCAGTTTAGCTATTGGTTTTAAAAATTTCAATGACCTTTTAATTGGTGCTTTTGAAATGGATGAACACTTTAAAAATACACCTTTCGAAAAAAACGCCCCTGTAATACTTAGCTTAATTGGCATTTGGTACACCAATTTTTTTAACACTGAAACTGAAGTTATTTTACCTTATACTCAATATTTAAACAAGTTAGCCCCTTATTTACAACAAGCCATCATGGAAAGTAATGGAAAAAGTGTTGATAGAAATGGTAAAAAAATAACATACCAAACCGGAAATATTATTTGGGGAAGTACAGGTACCAATTCCCAACATGCATTTATGCAACTACTACATCAGGGAACCAAATTAATTCCTGCAGATTTTATTGGTTTTAAACAATCACTTTATGGAAATGATGAGCACCATAACAAGTTAATGGCTAATTTTTATGCCCAAACCCAAGCACTAGCTGAAGGCAAAACCAAAGAGGAGGTACATTTAGATTTAAAAACTCAAGGGAAAATGGCTGAAATTGAAACTTTATTNCCTTTTAAAATTTTTGAAGGAAACAAACCAAGCACAACCATTTTAATTGAAAAATTAACGCCAAAAACAGTAGGAAGTTTAATTGCCTTTTATGAACACAAAATAGCAGTTCAGGGCTTTATCTGGAATATTTTTAGTTTCGACCAATTTGGGGTAGAATTAGGGAAAGAATTGGCTCAAAAACTGTATCAAAAAAACTAAGATTTTCACTTAAATTCAAGCAACCTTTTTAACAAAAATTCATCTGTTAATAAACTGTTAACATTTAAAATAATGTAAATCAGTTTTTAAGGGGTTTTTTACTATTTTTAAGAGTCTTAATTTTTTGTTAAAAACTTAATAATTAGTTAAAACCAAAATCAATAAAAAAGTGCATTTTTGCAAAACATTTAATTCAAACTAAAATTACACAATGAGAAATTTAAAAAATTGGCTAGTGGTAGTTCTGTTAATTTCAACATCTATCATTTTCGCGCAAACCAAACTTACGGGTAAAGTAGTTGATGAAACAAATCAACCATTACCAGGAGCTTCAGTAGTTGTTAAAGGAACTAAAATTGGAGCTTCATCAGATTTTGACGGGAATTTTACACTTGAAACTTCGGTTGCAAGTGGAGCATTACAAGTTTCATTTGTTGGCTATGAAACAAAATCAGTAACATTTAAGGGAAATGCCAATTTAGGAACTATTACTTTAAAGTTTTCTTCTGAATCTTTGAGTGAAGTTGTTGTTGTTGGGCAAGGAGNAATTGATTTAGTTAAAGACAGAAAAACACCAATTGCCGCTTCAACTATTAGAGCTATTGAAATTCAAACTAAATTAGGAAATTTAGAGTTCCCAGAAATTTTAAACACAACCCCTTCCGTTTATGCAACAAAAACAGGTGGAGGTTATGGAGACTCACGTATCACTGTTCGTGGTTTTAATCAGAGTAATACAGCTGTTATTTTTAATGGCCAACCTGTTAATGATATGGAAAATGGGTGGGTTTATTGGTCTAACTGGCAAGGTCTTTCAGATATTGCCTCAGGAGTACAAATCCAAAGAGGATTGGGAGCTTCAAAATTAGCAGTTCCTTCCGTAGGTGGAACAATTAATATTGTTACAAAATCAACTGAAAAAGAAGAAGGTGGTACATTTTCTTCAACTTTAGGAAATGACGGCTATTTTAAAAATGTAATTTCTTATAATTCTAGTGTTAATGAAAATGGTTGGGCTGCAAGTATATTATTGGGAAAATGGAATGGAGATGGATATGTTGATGGTACAAAAGGTGAGGGTTATACTTATTTGGCATCAATAGGATATAAACCTTCTGATCAACATGCATTTAATCTTACATTTACAGGTGCTGCTCAATATCACAACCAAAGATCTACAACTTTATCCATAAGAGATTATCAAAATTTTGGAGGTTCAGATTTTAGAAGATTCAACGCAGATTGGGGTTTATTAGATGGAAATGAATATAATTTTAGAAGAAATTTTTACAACAAACCAGTAGGTACTTTAAACTGGGATTGGAATATCAATGAAAAATTATCACTTTCTACCTCTCTTTATGGCTCTTGGGGTAGAGGAGGTGGTACTGGTTCTCGTGGAAGAAATTTTGGAATTAACCCTTTTAACAAGGATTTAACTGAGGCTATTGCAGATGGTAACTTACCATATAGAAAAGCAGATGGTACTATTGATTTTGATGCCGTTGTTGCAAATAATAGAGCAGGAACACCATATGCAGGTACAAACTCAAATTATCAAGGTTTAATTATTGGTACAAATAAAAATTTTAGTCCAAATAATACCATCAATGAAAATGTTGCTATTAGAAGAGCTTCTATGAACTCACACAATTGGTATGGTGCTATTTCTAACTTAAAGTACGAATCTGGAGACTGGACTTTTGGAGGAGGTATTGATTTAAGAGCGTACACTGGTTACCACTATAGAGTACTTAATGATTTATTAGGTTTAGATGGTTATTACAGTACCGGGAATCAAAATTTAGATGGTGGCGTAATTTTGACCCAAACTATTAAAGCCTCACCGTTTAACGATACGGGTTTAAATAGTGATAAAATTGATTACTATAATGTTGGTGAAGTAAATTGGAAAGGATTTAATGGAATAATTGAATATGATGATGATGAACAACTATCAACTGTATTACAAGTTGGTCTATCTAATCAAAGTTATAAAAGAATTGACTATTTTGATCAACCAAACAATGTTGAAAGTGATACCAAAAAAATGTCTGGTGGATATGTTAAAGGGGGTGCTAACTATAACTTAAATGAAAGTCATAATGTTTTCTTCAATGCTGGTTATATTGAAAGACAACCTTTCTTTGATGCTATTTTTCCTGGTTTCGCAAACACAATTAACGCAAATGCTAAAAATGAAACCATTACATCTGCTGAGTTAGGATATAGGTTCAAGGCTGGTACTACCAAAATTAATGTAAACCTGTATAATACGGTTTGGGCGAATAGAGTCGTTTCTCGTTCATATAATGATTTCTTTGGACCTGGATTGGATGGTGATGGTTTATTTGAAAACATCAAACAATTACACCAAGGTATAGAAATTGAAGCATATACAAAACCTTTTGATAAGTTAAAAGTAAACGCAATGATTTCTATAGGGAACTGGAGATATAAAGAAAATGCAAATGGTACTATTTCTGAAGTTGGTAACCCTTCTAATACTAGTCTTACAACTCTTTATTTAAAAGATGTAAAAGTTGGAGATGCTGCGCAATTTACCTCTAATTTAGGGTTGGATTACAGTATGTTTAAAAACTTCAATATAGACTTAAGTTGGAGATATGCCGGTAATTTATATTCTGACTTTAGTATTATTGATACTCAATTTGATACTCCAATTAATAAAGGAGCATTAAAATTACCTAATTATGATTTATTTGATTTAGGATTAGGTTATAAGTTTAATTTTATTAATGATAAATCTTTAAACTTAAGATTAAATGTAAATAATCTATTTGACACAGAATACATTTCTGAAGGAAGCACAAGCATTTTTGTTGGAGATGCTTCGCCAGCTGTAAACCCTAGTACAACAGTTTCTGCTTATCAAGGAATTGATACTAGAAACAACGTTTGGTTTGGCTTTGGTAGAACTTGGAATTTCAGTGTTAGATATAATTTTTAAGAATTATATATTATTTATAAAAAACCACCCAAATTTGGGTGGTTTTTTTTATGTACCAAATAGCTAACTTTAAATATCAATTTGCATTCTATTTTTACTTTTTTAATCAATAACCAAAACTGCTACTAAAATTGTATTTAACTTGATTTGGTGTAATTTGAAATGGGTAGATTAGTCATTCTATTAAACATAAAGATTACCACTTTCTTACTTTTACTTAAAGTTTAAAGCAATTTATTCTTGAAGTAATTATAATCTGTTGGGTACAATTATTTTTCGTTAGGTAGTGTTTTTTAATTGGAAGTTGCACCTACCTGACTGTAGTGTAGGCAAGGTCGAGAACAGAAATATTATTATTAAAAACGATTCTCGACCTGCACGCCGGCAGGCGGGTACATTTTTTGTTCCGATTTTCTGCCCATAAAAAAAACGAGATCATACTAAAAAGCACAATCTCGTTAATTCATAATACTAAATTTAGTTAGTTAATCTACTTCTTTATAATTTTTAATACCATTGGTTTATCTAAATACAATTTTGCTAAATAAAGTCCGACTGGCTTATCTGCAATGTCAAATTGAACTTTACCATTTACAATCGGGTATTTTTTTGTTGAAATTAATTTAGATTCAATGGTGTATAATTCAATTTTTACTTCTTTTAGCCCAACAGGCAGTAAAATTTCAAATTTTCCTTTTGTAGGATTCGGATAAGCCATAATAACTTCAAATAATTCAACTGATTTTGAGAAAACGCCTTCACAATCAATACTTGTTTTTACTTCAAGAATATCCCCATGTTTAACATCCACAGAAAATTCATTAGAATTTGTTTCAAACTTTTCTTTACCATTAACCAAAATAGTAAAAGGAGCTGTTCCTTCCAAAATTTCAACAGTAGCTATATTTGATTTAACACTAGCCTTGCCTGAAACTTTAGCTCCAGCTGCAACATTAATAACATATTGTTGTTCATATGATTTTCCATTTACAACAACAGTAAAACTGTGCGACTGAGGTGGTAAATTAATAGCGGTCATGGTAGTGCTAAAATTATTGTAAGGCACTCCATTAATAATAGTACTATAACTATAACTTGTGTTTTTTGGAGTAATGATAATTTTTCCGTTATTTTTACCTGAGCACGTTTCACTAACCACTTGAATTGAAAAATTGTCTGACGGTAAAGTAAAACAACCATTCGTATCAACTGCATCACCTATAGGAGTATTCGGACATAAATCTAGTGCATTCAGCACACCATCTTCATCCTCATCAATATTTACATATAATGGATCAATAATGAAATTGATGACTTGATTGGACAACAATCCGCTTGTAGCATTTGTAATATCAACCTTAAATGAATCTACCGCATTTACAGCACTTGTGTTTACATAAGTCATTTTGCTAGTGTTGATATCATTTTGAGTAAATGTACTACCAATTAATAAAGGAATATTATTTAATCTTACTTCACCAATGGTTGGTAAAGTTGTTACCATAAATACTTGTTCAGCATCTGTAGAGCCTATACTTGAAGCTTCAATAAAAAGTTTTTTTAAGATGTGCGAACTATTTGTAGCAACTGTAATTGGATTGCTTATAAACGTTGAATTTGTAACTGTTTGTGCAGCACAAACATCTAAGGACCAACTGTTAATTGTTCCAACATCAATATTACCATAATCTACAACTTTAAGTATCCAATTCCCTTGAGCATTTTTACCGTTAAAATCAGATAAAAGTTCTGAAGGTTTTATGGTTCCTAAAATTGGTACTCCACAATTAATACTTGAGGCAGCCTGATCGTCATACGTGACATTCATATTTGCAACACAATCACCATCCCAGCAGTTATTATCAAATAGTTTTATTTCGGTATTATCTGGCGAAATTAACGAAATAATAACATCTCCAATACAGGTATGTGTCATATTAATAGTAACATTTATATCACTTATCATTAAACTTGTAGGAATATTTATAACAGATGTGGCTGCAGATCCTGGCTCGCCTCCTCCTGGAGAATCTGGAACAGAAACACTTGTATTATTAGTAGTTAAATTACAACTGTTTAAAGGTACTGTTTGAAATTTTTTAGTAGCAATATAATCCCCCACTAAACAAAAGTTTTTTCCACGAACTCTCCAATAATACACTGTAGCTAAATTTAATGCTGCTGAACTCGAATAAAATGTATTTGCAGTTTCACCGGTTTCAATAATAGTTGTAAACCCTGCATCCGAAGAAATATCAATATCATATAAAGTAGCTCCTAAAAGTGCGTTCCAAGTGAATGTAGTTCCACTAACTGCAAATCCAGTAGCTCCATCTACAGGTGACGTTGTACTCACAACACCAAGAGTTGGTTCATTTACAATTAACACTACTTCTGTAGCAATGGTTTTTGCTCCAGTGCCTGTTACGGTTATGACATATTCTCCTGCCGCAACCACGCCAGTGTTTTCAACGGTCATTGTAAATGTGCTTGTTGTACTTAACGCTGTTGGACTAAAAGTAATCGTTGCGCCTACTGGTACTCCAGTTGTTGAAAATGTGGTTTCGGTATTGTATCCTCCATTTGCTGTAAAATCAAAATTAAATACAGCATCATCTGGTTTACACGTATTTACAATACTGTTTGGTGTTGAAATAAGGAAGGTAGGAACTGTGGCATTTGTGAATTGGCCTGTAAAAACGCCTCTACCATGTGTTGTAGCTAAAATACTGTTATCAGCAGTTCGTAAATCTAAATCTACTACTTTAACATCTCGCATTCCATTATTTGAAGAGGTCCACGTTGGAGTTGCTTCATTAAAGTTTTTGGTAGACCATATTCCCAACTCGGTTCCTACAATCACTTCATTTCTTGCCAACGGATTTTGTAAAATACTTTTCACCGGCATATCTGGTAAATTCCCCTCTTTGCTTTTCCAAGTTACACCTCCATTTGAAGTAGCCCAGATACTGGTTACACTATAGTTATGAAATGTTACAAAAATATCATTTTCTGAAGCTCCAAATTCTATAGCAGAAATACTTCCAACAAACGATGGTCCTGTGATACTCTTCCAAACAATATTTCCTGAAGCTTGATTTGCTTTGCTTAGTTTTAATAGTTTTCCATTATCAGTTCCAACTAATAAAGTGGTGCTTGCTGTTGTAAAAGGTGATACTTTAAAGGCTGTTGGAGAGCCATCAAGTATAGCGTTTGTTAACTGAGTTTTGGTGGCACTACTTGCCCCTAAAGCATACCTGTTTATTTTACCTGTGCCATTGGAGTACATAATATTTAAAGTATGATCTAAACCAGCAGGATTGATAAAATCCCCATCAGTATCATTATTATCAATGATATATGTATATCCATTCCCTGTATAAGGTAAATTGATGTAATAATGATTCCCATATATATACGATGAAATCATATAATTACCATCTTTATCAATGGTGCTATATGCTCCATCTCCTCCACTTACTCCTATGCTTGAATTATTTCCAGCACCAGCGCCGTTTATAAATTGTGAACCATTGTCTTGTGCTCCTGCTAAAATCAATTCACTCGTTGTACTTTGCCCATAACCCCCAAAGTAAAACTGGGTAACATTGTAATTCTTGTTCATAGCTGTGAAAACACTGTTTGTACCTGCTGTAGACAAACTGCTTGCATAATAAACACCTCCATCACCACCAATAACTGCTTCATTATTAGCTCCAGGTCTAAATGTAAATGCATGCTGATCAGCATGAACTATTGACCATGGCTTTGATGCTAGATTATTGTTATTTGACCATTTTGAGATTTGTTGCCAACTCACTCCACTATTTGAAGAACGAAATAAGTCAATCCCACCTACATAAACAAAAGCATCATTTGATGGATCTACTTCTATCACCAAATCATAATATGCCTGACCACGGGTAAAATCATTTGCTGGTATTTGTGTATCAGCATCATCTGGTTTTGCTAATTCTGTTGTAGTTACAAAAGCATCTGTTGTTGCATAAATATGAGGTCCTGCTGTAGTTGTGCCTTGTGTTAAAGCGTACATTTTATTGGCATCTGTTTTTGAAACTGCCAATTCAACCCTGTTTGAATTTGCCAAGGTAGTTACTTGTGTCCAAGTTGTCCCATCTGTAGAATTGAATACTCTTCCTCCACCTGCTCCACCAATGCCAGGAGTTGTAATAGTTCCCATCCATAATCTATTATCTGCCGAAATTTCAAAATCATTTGGAATAAAATAAAAATCAAAACCACTCAAAGAAAATTTCATATTTGCAGATTGTATTCTACTCCAAGTTAAACCATTATCTACTGTTCTATATAATCCTGCAGACTGCAATCCCAATAAATTATTTTTATTTGCAGCATCTCCATAATAATGACCTCCAACACCTATAAAGACCTCAGTTGTACCACCGTTATTCCATGCGATGATATCATTGATATAATAAATGCCTTTTAAAAAAATAGAGGTATCACTTGAAAGGTTGCCAGTTGCTGCATCTTGTACAGGTATGTTTGTCCAGTTTGCACCTCCATCTGTCGTTTTATAAACTCCATTCCCAACAGCAGCACCAAATGTATATTGCTCTCCTGTGCCTATATACCAAGTGTATGGGTCATTTGGGTCTACTGTAATACATGAAATATTCATATTGCTTGGAACTCCTGAAACCAAGGTCCAAGTAGAATTAGCGTCAGTTATATCTTGATTTACCCATAATCCTCCACTAACACCACCTGCATAAACTTTTATTTAGTACCATCAGTTGGGTCAAACAATACCACTCTTGTTCTTCCTCCCACATTATTTGGGCCACGTTCTACCCAATCATTCCCTACCGCTCCATCTCCTGGTGCTCTTGCTGAAACCAGCCTGTCTCGCAATGATTTTTGAAGTTCCAAAACCTTGTTTGGTTCTGGCAACCCTGTTGCTGGGTTCATGGTTAACTCCCATTCTCGCTCATAATATTTATTAGGAGGTATGCCGTTGGCTATTCGGTCTGCTTTATTCATCTTTAGCGTCTTTTTAAAAGGGCTGTTCGCTAAATATGCTTCGTGTTTTAATCGTAGTTCTGCTACCGTTAAGTCAGCATCAACTTCTTTTTCATCTTGCGAAGTATAGATATAACCGAGCGAAAAGATAAATACGATTATAATCAAGAAAAGTATTTTTTTCTTCATAAAATTATTATTTTGTAAATGTTGTAATCTTTTGGTAAATTTCTTGCTCGTCATCAGTCTGTTTTAAAATTCCAAACTTGTCCAATTGTTTGTCCACCTTTGTTGTCTTTTACAACTACTTTCCAATAATAATCTGTTAACGAACTTAAAGGAACATTTAAAGTTGTAGTACTTTGATTACCTCCTCCTACCATAGTAACAGGTGGATTTACAGTATCAAAATAAATATCG
>Ga0006257_1000299_pt1 | contig 13320 bp, 8 predicted proteins | sample Deesub45470m_DNA_FD_54937 | JGI IMG/M metagenome (GOLD analysis project Ga0006257, IMG submission 54937) | Deep subsurface microbial communities from North Pacific Ocean - 450_OLKR46/470m Metagenome | ecosystem: Environmental > Terrestrial > Deep subsurface > Unclassified | place: North Pacific... | reverse complement strand
TACGGCTGGGAAGAGTTAGGAAATAGAATAAGTATCAATTGTTTTAAATCAAATCCTTCTATAAACTCAAGTCTTAAGTTTTTAAGAAAAACACAATGGGCGAGAGATAAAGTTGAAAAGTTATATTTAGATTCACTATAAGCATCTAATTAACAACTATTTAAATAGGTAAATCGCCATCCAATTTAACCGCTTTCAAAAAAATATTTTCAATTTTATTCACAAATACTTGCTATAAACATAATAAAGGCTGTATTTTTGGTAGTCCTTAAATTTTCAATGTGTCGATAACAAATACGGAGTTAGAAGAAATAAAAGTTGGTAAAGAGTTATATTGTTATCAAAAAGATGCAATAGATAAAATTTTTCAATGCTTTGAAGATGCTCCTGAAGATTATCATTTATTATATCAATTACCTACAGGCGGTGGTAAAACAGTTATTTTTTCTGAAATTGTAAGACAATATCTTAAACACCACAAAAAGAAGGTGTTGGTTTTAACGCACCGAATTGAATTGTGCAAACAAACGTCAACCATGCTTACAGAATTTGGTGTGATTAATAAAGTTGTAGATTCCAAAGCAAATTTAAAAGATCAGAATGAATATAGCTGTTTTGTAGCTATGGTTGAAACGCTTAATAATAGGCTAAACGAAAATCGACTTGATATTTCAGATATAGGGCTCGTAATTATTGATGAAGCACATTACAATTCATTTACAAAACTGTTCAATTTTTTTGAAAAATCATTTATTTTAGGTGTTACTGCAACACCTTTAAGTTCGAATGTTAAGCTTCCAATGAAAGACAATTATAATGAGTTAATTGTTGGAGAAACCATTCAAACTTTAATTAAAAATGAGTTTTTGGCGCGTGCAGAAACGTATTCATATAATGTTGGATTAACATCTTTAATAGTAGGAGCAAATGGAGATTATACTGTTAAATCTTCTGAAGATTTGTATACAAACAATGATATGACTTCTAAGTTATTACACGCATATGAACTTCATTCAACTGGGAAAAAAACATTGATTTTTAACAATGGAATTAACACTTCAATTCATGTGTTTGAAGCCTTTAAAGCTGCCGGTTATCCCATTGCTCATTTAGATAATACCTATAATAAGAAAGATAGAAAAATGATATTGAAATGGTTTAAAAAAACGCCACATGCCATTTTAACTTCAGTAAGTATCTTAACTACAGGTTTTGACGAACCAACCGTAGACACCATTATATTAAATAGAGCAACAAAATCCTTGACTTTATATTATCAAATGATAGGACGAGGATCTCGTATTTTAAAGAATAAATCATCGTTTTCTGTAATAGATTTAGGGAATAATATTCATAGATTCGGACCTTGGGGAGCTGATTTAAATTGGCGAAAAATATTTAACTCACCTAATTATTATTTAGATCATATTTTAAGTGATATAGATTTAGAAAGTAATTTTGAATATGAAATGCCTGAAGAATTAAAATTGGAATTTTCAAAATCTGAAGAATTACATTTTGATATCAAAAAAATATATAGAGAAGCAATTAAAATAGGTGAGTCTTCAAAAGTTGTTTTAGCGCGTTCAATTGAACACCATGCAAAGATTTGTATAGAAAATAGTGAAGATTTATATGATGCGTTAATTTTATGTAAAAAACTAAATGAAGATATTGATTTTAGAATTCACCATTATTTAAAATGTATTTGTAAAAGCACTCAATCTTTTTCAGATTGGTTAAAAGAAGAATACAAAAAAAAATTACGATTATACCTTGCTAAAAATTTTGATGCATTATTTGAAAAAATCCATGGAAGATTACCTGAAGATTAGTTTTTAAAACGAACTTGGAAAATGTTATATTTATTCAAATATTATTTTTTAAAAACAATATTAACTCAATTTTAACACAGTTTAAGGGCTTGTAAAGATAAGATTTTGAGATTTCTTGTAACAAATTTGTATATTGTACGTCGAATAAAAAAATAATCTAAAAAAACATGAAAAAATTAAGTCTCTTTGTAATTGCCCTATTTATGGGAATTACTTTTCAAATGAATGCACAAACTGCGGAAGAAATAATTGCTAACTATTTTGAAAATACAGGTGGTATTGAAAATTGGCAAAAGCTACAAGGNATTAAAATGAGCGCAGAAGTTAACCAAGGAATGATAATTCCACTTGAAATAATTCAGCTTAAAGGTGGGAATCAGATGACTGTTATTAATTTTCAAGGAAAAGAAATTAAACAAGGAGTTTTTGATGGTGAAACTTTATGGGGTCATAATTTCATGACTCAAAAAGCAGAGAAAAATGATAAGGAAACTACAGATAATGCAAAATTAGCAATCAACGATTTTCCGGATGCATTTTTGAATTATAAAACTTCGGGCTATAGCGTTGAATTAATGGGCTCTGAATCAATTGATGGTGCAGATACGTTTAAAATTAAATTAACCAAAACGCCATTGACCATTGATGGGAAATTAGAAGATAATATTACTTTTTATTATTTTGACAAAGAAAACTTTGTTCCAATTGCAGTTCATAATGAAATTAAATCGGGTCCGGCAAAAGGACAAATGAGTGAAATTAAAATGAGTGACTATCAAGAAGTTGAAGGAATCTATTTTCCTTTTTCTATGACTCAGGGATTAAAAGGACAAGCTGGGCAAGCAATAACCATTAAAAAGATTGAATTAAACCCAACGGTTGACGCAAAGGAATTTGCCTTTCCAGAAGAAATTACGGAAACGCCAGACGGCAAATAAATTATAAACTATTTAGAGGCTGTCTAAAAAGTGCAATTTCCGTCAACCTGAACTTGTTTCAGGTTCACATAATGATTGATTATCAGTATGATGAGATTCTGAAATAAATTCAGAATGACNAGTTTTTAACCTTTTTATACAGCCTCTTTTTATTCAACTAAATCCATACATATGAAAAAATTAATGATAATAATGTTTTGTTTCTTACTTCTATTTTCTTTTAATAGTAATGGACAGGCGGAAAAAGGAATCGTGCCAGGAGAAATTTTCGGAGATCTAAGAGCTCGGCATATTGGACCAGCTTTAATGAGTGGAAGAATTAATGATATGGAAACACATCCAACAAATCCACGCATCATTTATGCTGGAACAGCAGGTGGTGGAGTTTGGAAATCTAATGATGCTGGAACAACATTTAATTCAATTTTTGATGAATATTGTCAATCAATTGGAGCAGTAGCTATAGACCCAACAAATCCAGACAATGTTATTTATGTTGGTACAGGAGAAACTTGGACTCGTAATAGTGTTTCTGTTGGAGATGGTTTGTATAAATCAATTGACGGTGGCTCTAACTGGGTTAAAATGGGGTTTGAAAAATCAGAACGAATTTCAAGTATCAATGTAAATCCTAAAAATTCAAATGAAATTTATGTTTCAGTTTTAGGAGCATTATGGTCAGATAGTGAAGAAAGAGGCGTTTATAAAACAACAGATGCTGGAGCAACTTGGAATAAAATTTTATATGTAAACCCAAAAACTGGATGTGCTGATTTTGCTATGGATCCAACTAATCCATCAATTTTATATGCTTCAATGTGGGAATTTAGACGCACAGGTTGGTCTTTTGAATCTGGTGGAGCTAATAGTGCATTATACAAATCTACCGATTCAGGAAAAACATGGAATAAAATTCACAACGGTTTTCCAGAAGGGAATTTAGGAAGATTAGGTATTGCAGTTGCACCTTCAAACTCAAATATTCTTTATACAGTTATTGAGGCAGTAAGTGATGTGAAAAAAGGATTGTATAGAAGTGATGATGCTGGAAAAAGCTGGAATCAATTAAATAATGATTTTGGAATTACTGTTAGACCATTTTATTTTTCGAAAATAGTTGTGGATCCAAAAAATGCTGATGTTGTAGTAAAAGGTGGTCTTTCGGGTTCAATTTCACGAGATGGTGGTAAAACATTTAAAAATTTAGGAAATATGCATAGTGACATTCACGATATTGCATTTGGTATAAATGATTCAGATATTATGTATGTAGGCACAGATGGTGGGGTATATCGCTCTTGGAATCAAGGAACTACTATGGAAATTGTAGAAAATTTGCCATTATCACAGTTTTATCATGTAAGTGTAGATAATGAAACTCCTTATAACATATATGGAGGTTTACAAGATAATGGATCTTGGTATGGACCTTCATCATCATCAGGTGGTATTGAAGCTAGAGACTGGAACCCAATTGGAGGTGGAGATGGATTTAGAGTTTTAAAACACCCTACAAAAAATATTATTTATTCAGAGATGCAAGGAGCTGAAAATGTATGGAGATATGATGTTGACAATAAATTGATTAAAACAGTTCAACCATTACCTCAAAAAGGATATCCAAAATTGCGTTTTAATTGGAATGCGCCAATGGCTGTTAGTGCCCATCAACCTGATCGGTTTTATATGGCAAGTCAATTTTTGCATAAATCTGAGGATATGGGAAATACTTGGCAAATTATTTCACCAGACTTAACAACTAATGATAAAACTAAGCAACAGCAAGAAGGTTCTGGAGGATTATCTGCTGATAATTCAGGTGCTGAAAATCATACTACCGTTTTTACGATTGCAGAATCTCCATTAGATGAAAATATTATTTGGGTTGGGACTGATGATGGGAATGTTCAAGTAACAACAGATTTAGGTAAAACGTGGACAAATACATCATTAAACATTATAGGATTACCAAAAAACACATGGGTGTATCATATTGAAGCAAGTGTTCATGATAAATCAACTGCGTATGCTGTATTTGAAGGGCATACTACAGGTGATATGAAACCATACACTTATAAAACAACTGATTACGGAAAAACATGGAAAAGTATTATTTCTGAAGATGTTGTTGGTTTTGTGAGAAATATTCAGGAAGATTATGTGAACCCAGATTTATTGTTTTTAGGAACAGAATTTGGTTTGTACATAACTTTAGATGGAGGGGAGCAATGGAGTAAATTTACAAATAATATGCCCTCTGTTGCTGTACATTTTATTGAATTACAAAAACAAACCAACGATTTGGTAATGGGAACTCATGGTAGAGGTGTAATTATTATTGATGATATTTCACCCTTAAGAGATGTTACAGTTGCTAATATGGAAAAAACAGTACATTTCTTTAATTCTAAACCAACTGTTATGGTAGATCAAGATGGGTTTGGAGGTTCATTTGGAACGGAGACACAATTTGTTGGTCAAAATCCTACGAAATCATTTCAATTAAAATATTTATTACCCAAGCGACATACATTTGGTAAAATGTCTTTGGAAATTCAAGATATGGAGGGTAATTTAATCTCTGAAATAAGTCCAGGAAAAGCCAAAGGAATTAATATTGTGAATTGGAGTTACAGTATAAAACAACCAAAAGTTGCCAAAGGAAAAACGTTCAGTTTTGGAGGTTTTACCTCACCAAGAGTTCCTGCAGGAAATTATAAAGCTGTTATTACAAAAGGTAAAGAAACTTTTGAACATCAATTTGAATTGGTTTACGATAAAAATTCCAATTTAAGTGAGGATGAGCATAAAATGAAACATACAACAATCATGAAAATGTATGATATGACTCAAGAGCTTGCTTATTTAGTATATGAATTGGACGAAATTATAGTAAATGTTCCAGCTTCTAATAAAAAGCTTTTGGCTTCATTAAATTCATTGAAAGAATCATTGGTAATAACTACTGGTGATAATTATGTGGGATCTGCTGAACCTCAATTAAGAGAAAAGATGACTGATTTATTTAGTAAAATATCAGGCAGTTACGATAAGCCATCTAGTGCTGAACTTGAAAGTTTAAGTATTATAGAAGAACGTTTTGAAAAGGCGAAAAAAGAATTTGAATCTCTTAAGAAAAAGAGTAAATTGACTGATTTAAAGGTTAAATCCTTTGAAGAGTTCATTAAGGAGTAAAATTAAAAACCCGATTTTAAATCGGGTTTTTTTTATTTTTATGAAAAAATAAAGTTGTATTTCGTTTTGCTTAAAATTTTTCAATCTCCAAAACTCATTCCAATTCCTCGTGCAGTTTTAACTAAAGATGAATCGGGTTTTACAAAATTATAGTTACTAATAGCATCTAAAAATGGAACAGCTACAATGCTAGGGTGTTGGTATGCTACCATTTTTCCGAAATCTCCTTCAAGTGCTAGTTCCATTGCTTTTACACCAAATTGAGTCGCTAAAATTCTATCAAATGCAATTGGCACGCCACCACGTTGTAAATGTCCAAGAACAGTCTCTCTCATATCAGCATTACAACCAGCTGCTTTTAAATCTTTAAGTAATTTACTGGCAATACCTCCTAATTTCAAGTTTGCATTACCAATTTCATCACTTTTTTGAGATAGTACATTACCATCTATAGGTTTTGCACCTTCTGAGACAACCATAATCACATGGCCTTTACCATCTTTAAAACGTTTATTTATAACACCTAAAACCTTATTAATATCATATGGAATTTCAGGAATTAAACAAATTTCAGCACCACCAGCAATTGCAGAACTTAATGCAATCCATCCAGCATCTCTACCCATAACTTCAAGAATAATTACGCGATTATGTGATGCAGCAGTAGTTACCAATCTATCTACAGCTTCAGTTGCTATTTGAACAGCTGTTTGGTAGCCAAAAGTATAATCAGTTGCAGATAAATCGTTATCAATGGTTTTAGGAACCCCTATTATATTTAATCCTTTTTCAAAAAGAACTTGAGAAATTCTTTGAGAACCATCACCACCAATACTAATAACAGCATTTATACCCATGTGATTTAGTTTGCGAATCATTTCATCTGAACGATCAATAAATGACCATGTCCCGTCATTTTCTTTTACAGGCCATGCAAGCGGTCCACCTTTATTTGTGGTTCCCAAGATTGTACCACCTTGATAATGGATGCCAGAAACTCTTTTTTCAGTTAATTCAATTGTTTCAGTAGGCTCTCTTAAAACTCCGTCAAAAGATTGAATACTTCCAACAACTTCCCAATCGTCGGTTTGTGCAGCTCTTTTTACAATACCTCTTATCACTGCATTTAAACCGGGGCAATCTCCTCCTCCTGTTAATACCAATACTTTTTTCTTCATGATTACCTATATATATCTAATAAATTATTTTTAAAAGTAAAATTAATCTCCAAAGCTAATACCAATTCCCCTTGCGGTATGAATTAAATTATGGGTTAAATCCACTTTATTGTATTGATTAATAACCTTTTTCAAAGTTATATGTGATAATTCGGAATTTTTATGAATAGCCATAGTTCCGAATTTTTTCTCTTTTACCAATTCAAAAGCTTTAACCCCAAGTTCGGTTGCTAAAATCCGATCAAATGCAATTGGACTTCCTCCACGTTGTAAGTGACCAAGAATCGTTTCTCTAATATCAGCTTCAAAATGCATCTCTTTTAACCCTGCAGCAATTTTACGAGCTATATTTCCACGTGTTATTTCTCCGTTTTGATCTTTACAATAAGCTCCTTCTGCAACAACTATATTCGCAAATCCACGCCCGTCTTCAGAATATCTAGATTTCAATTTTTTATAAACACTTTCCATACTGAATGGAATTTCAGGAATTAAACAGACTTCAGCACCACCTGCAATGCAGCGTGTAAGGCTATCCAACCAGCATCTCTGCCCATCACTTCTAAAATTAAAACACGATTGTGAGAATTTGCAGTTGTTACCAATTTGTCTACAGCCTCTGTAGCAACTTGAGCAGCCGTTTGAAACCCGAATGAATAATCAGTTATAGCTAAATCATTATTAATTGTTTTTGGAATTCCAATTATATTTACGCCTTTTTCAGATAATTTAAGGGAAATTTTATGAGATTCATTTCCTCCAATATGGATGACAGCATCAAAACCAAAAACTTTTAGGTTGTATATTAATTTGTCAGAAACATCTTCATTTTTAATAGATCCATCTGCTTGATTTACAGGATAACTAAAAGGATTACGCTTATTATTAGTAGTTAAAATAGTTCCACCTTGATGATGGATTCCTTCAACACGTTTTTCAGTTAGTGGAATTATTTCAAGAGGTTCAGATAAAATACCGTCAAAACCATTAATACTACCAATAATTTCCCAATCAGATTCTTGATGAGCCCGTTTAACAATGGCTCTAATTACAGCATTCATACCCGGACAATCACCACCACTATTCACTACTAAAATTCGCTGTTTCATTATTTTACGATTCTAAAAAATCTAATTTAAAAGTTTTTCTTTTATAATCAAAGGCAATACATACTAAAAAACGTGCGAAATTATAAAAGCAGGGAGGAACTACCAAGAAATTTAATATATATTATTTCAATATATTTTTCATTTAATTACTTAAGTTTGTAACTTCAAATTACAATGAATTAATTACTTACCTTTTGTGCGATTTATTAATATTATATGATGAACCAAATAACGAATAATTTATACAGAATTTTAGTACCTAAACCCATTCGTAATAAAGTGTTGTTAACGAACCTTAAACGTAACATTACTAACTATTTAGAATCACTTCCTTCTGTTGAATTTACTGTTGAAAAACAATTGGTTTTAGAATATATTACAAAATTTGGAGTTGCTATTTTTCCTTATGAATACACTCATAAATACAAAAAATCAGACATTATTGTACATTTAGATGCTGAAAATGGATTTAAGTATGTGATGCACGAAGAAAAGAGATTGTATTTCAAAAAAAGATGGTCTATTTCAAGAATTAAAAGGTCTTACAATCAGCTTATTATGGAACAAGATGCTAAAAGTCCACATTGTTATTTAACCGAAAAATTTAATGTAAATGAAAATGAAGTTGTGGCAGATTTTGGTGCTGCTGAAGGAAATTTTTCATTAAGTATTATTGAAAGAGTGAAGCATATTTATCTTTTTGAAGCAGATTATGAGTGGATTGATGCTTTAAATCTAACCTTTAAACCTTGGAAAGATAAAATTACAATAGTTCCTAAATTTGTTTCTAATTGTAATGATGAAAAACATTGCTCAGGAGATTTCTATTTTAAAGATAAGGAAATTAGTTTTTTAAAAATAGATGTCGAAGGCTCCGAAAGGTCATTATTAGAAGGTCTTTCTTCAATAATAAGTAATGCCAAACCTTTGAAAATTGCTTTGTGTACCTATCATAAAAATGATGATGAGTTGGAATTTACCGACTTATTAAATAATAGAGGCTATAATGTTGAGCCTTCAAGCGGGTATATCATTTTTTATTATGATAAGAATATGAAGTATCCATATTTAAGAAGAGCCTTAATTCGTGCTTATAAAGATTAGAGATTCATTTAAGATAAAAAACTCAAAATTCAATTCCAATTTATTTTCACACTATTGTTTTTCAAAAGATTAATACAATAAAATTTTTATGGGCAAACCAAACAATACGGTTCTTATTGTCATTGCTTTTTTTTCAATTTATGTTATTTGGGGATCAACCTACATCCTTAATAAAATTGCAGTAACTGAATTACCGCCATTTATGTTAGCATCTATTCGTTTTATCAGTGCGGGTTTATTGATATTTTTAATTTCAAAAATAATAGGAATTAGTTTGTCTATTTCTCGTAAACAATTAATTAATAGCACTATAGCTGGATTTTTATTTTTAACATTTGGAAATGGGCTAGTGGTTTGGGCTTTAAAGTATGTTGATAGTGGTTTTGCAGCATTGATAATATCAGCTCAACCTTTAGTTGTTCTTTTATTAATGCGAATTTTTGAAGGAAAAAAAATACAACTGATGTCAATTGTAGGCGTTATTCTTGGTATTATTGGTATTTATTTATTGGTTTCCCAAAAAGAACTAATTGGTAAAGAAGGTGCTGTTTTGGGAATTTTCATGATTTTTGCTTGTATGTTAAGCTGGGCGTACGGAAGTTTTTTTGTTTCAAAAGCAGATTTTCATTCAAATTATTTTGTAAATACAGGTTATCAAATGGTAACAGGAGGTGTAATGCTGGTTATTGCAAGTATTGCTTTTGGTGAAACTTGGATAAGTCCAATTGATTGGAGTAGCTCGGTTCAGTATGCTATGATTTTACTAATTGTTTTTGGGAGCATTGTTGCGTTTACCTCTTTTAATTATTTATTGAGAACTGTTTCACCTGAAAAAGTAGCAACATCCACTTATGTGAATCCTATTATCGCCCTTATTTTAGGTTCTTATTTTTTGAATGAACAAATTACAACACAGTCAATAGTTGCTGCATTGGTTCTTCTAACAGGTGTCTATTTTATCAATACCAAGAAAAAATTAACTATTTATTCCAGATTTTCTAAATAAAAAGCATCTTTATTTTTTTGGTTTAATGAATTCATTTCAAGTATATTTATATCCTCATTTAAAATCAATTAACATGAAATCTGTTTTAACAACTATCCTAATTCTACTTACACTTAGCACATATTCTCAAAAAAAGATACTTGATCACAAAGATTTTGATATTTGGAATACTATAAAAAATAAATCGATTTCTTCAGATGGAAATTTTATAATGTATTCTTTGGAAAAAGGGGAAGAAGACAATTTTTTAAAAATTAAAGATACAAAAGCTCAATTAGTTTTTGGGTATACAAGAGGTGAAGAAGGTCGATTTACGTATAATTCAAACTATGCAATATTCACAATTAAACCTTGGTTGGATAGCATTAGAGAATTGAAACGAAAAAAAATAGATAAAGATAAACTGCCTAAAGATTCTCTTGGGATTTTTAATTTAAAAGAAAAAACATTTACAAAAATTGCCAATGTAAAATCATACAAAATCCCAGAAAAATGGAGTGGTTATATCGCTTATTTATTAGATGATGTTAAGGCTGATAAAAAAAAGAAATCAGAAGTAAAAGAAGTTGATAGTATTCAAAAGAAAACCGATAAAAAAGTAAAAAAAGTCGGAAAAGATAACGGATTTCACCTTGTAGTTAGAAATTTAAATACCAGTGCACAAGATACTATAAAGTATGTAACTGATTATATTTTTTCAAAAAAAGGAAAACGTTTATCGTATGTTACAACCGGACAAGATTCTACTTTAAATGAAGGAGTGTATGTATTTGATTTAGAGAAAAATATACAATCAAATGTTTTCAAAAGTGAAAAAGCAAAGTATGCCCAATTAAGCTTTAATGATTTGGGCACTAAATTGGGTTTTGTTGTGGATTTAGATACAACAAAAATTCAGGTTAGACCTAATGAACTTTTTATTTGGAATGAAGGTAGTAAAAATGCAAAAAAATTAATGGACAATACAACTTCACCAAAAGGTTTTCTTGTTTCATCAGATGGAAAAATTGAATTTTCAAAAGATAATACCAAGCTTTACTTTGGTTTATCAAAACCTCCTATTGTAAAAGACACCACTTTATTAGACGAGGAAATAGTAAATGTTGAAGTTTGGACTTTTGATGAACCACGATTATACACAGAGCAAGAATTGCAGGTTGAAAGTGATACTAAAAAATCGTACAGAACAGCTATTCACTTAAAGAATAATAAGTTGGTACAACTTGGTAACGAAAATTACCCTAATGACGAAATAGGAAATGAAGGGAATGCAGTTTACGCACTAGTTAACAATCCCATGCCTTATGAATTACAAAGTCAATGGGAGGGTAGCACAGCAAGAGATTATGCTGTGGTAAATATTGAAAATGGAATCACTAAAAAAATATTAACTAAAATATACGGACGTATACGTTTAAGTCCAGATGGAAATTATGCTTATGGTTTTAATTCAGCGGATAGCAATTGGTTCTCATATGAAATAGCTTCAGGAAACCTTCTAAATTTAACAAAAGATGCTGTTTTTTATGATGAATTAAATGACCTTCCGGATTATCCAAATTCTTATGGAATGGCAGGGTGGACTAAAAATGATGAATCAATTATAGTATATGACAGATATGATATTTGGGAATTTTTCCCAAAAACAGGGAAGTCAAATAAGCTTACGAACGGGCGTATAAATAAAACAGNTTATAGATTTATTGAATTAGATTCAGAAGAACGTTCAATAGATAAAAGCAAAATTTGGTTGTTGAGCACTTTTAATGAAACTGATAAAAGTGCTGGATATTTTGAGTTTAATTCAAAAAACAATTATGGAAAACAGCTTATTGAAGGTGATTATAACTATTCAAATCCTATAAAGTCAAAATTAAGCGATAAAGTAATCTTTACACGTGAATCATTTAAAGAATTTCCAGATATTTTAACTTCAGATCTTAGTTTTAAAAACATTATTAAAATTAGTGATGCAAATCCTCAGCAAAAAGACTACAATTGGGGAACAATAGAATTGGTGAAATGGACTTCTTTAGATGGCATAGAGTTAACAGGATTACTTGTAAAACCTGAAAATTTTGACCCAACTAAAAAATACCCCTTGCTTGTTAATTTCTATGAGAAAAGTTCTGATGATTTACACAATCATAAAGTGCCGGCTGCTGGAAGATCGAGTATCAATTATAGCTTTTATGCAAGTAGGGGCTATTTAATTTTTAATCCAGATATACATTATAGAATTGGCTATCCGGGAGAAAGCGCCTATAATTGTGTTATTCCGGGAGTAACTTCACTTATAGAAAAAGGATTTGTTGATAAAAATAATATAGGCGTTCAAGGTCATAGTTGGGGTGGTTACCAAATTGCATATTTAGTGACTAGAACTAACATATTTAAAGCGGCTGAATCTGGCGCACCAGTGCCAAATATGATAAGTGCTTATGGCGGAATACGTTGGTGGACAGGTTTAAGCAGACAGTTTCAATATGAGCATACACAAAGTAGAATTGGTGGAACCCCTTGGGAATATCCAGCTCGATATATTGAAAATTCACCCATATTTAGTGTAGATAAAATTAATACTCCGCTATTAGTTATGCACAATGATGCTGATGGACATGTGCCTTGGTATCAGGGAATTGAATTCTTTACAGCACTTAGAAGATTAGGGAAACCTTCTTGGTTCTTAAATTATAATGGAGAGCCACATTGGCCTGTAAAGCATCAAAACAGAAAAGATTTTAACATTAGAATGGCTCAATTTTTTGATTACTATTTAAAAGATGCACCGAAACCTGTTTGGATGGATAGAGGAGTACCTGCTATTGAAAAAGGCATCAATCAAGGGCTTGAGTTAATGCCAAAATAAATTATATTTTTTCAAGAAAAATGTAGTAACTAATGAATATTTTAAAACAGCCATATCCTTATTTTTTTCAGAAAGAAAAAATTTTA
>Ga0006257_1000298_pt1 | contig 13384 bp, 14 predicted proteins | sample Deesub45470m_DNA_FD_54937 | JGI IMG/M metagenome (GOLD analysis project Ga0006257, IMG submission 54937) | Deep subsurface microbial communities from North Pacific Ocean - 450_OLKR46/470m Metagenome | ecosystem: Environmental > Terrestrial > Deep subsurface > Unclassified | place: North Pacific... | reverse complement strand
CCAGCCCCGCGATGCAGCGCAGCAGCGTGGTCTTGCCCGAGCCGGAATGTCCGAATATCGCCGTGACGCCACGCATGGGCGCTTCGAATTCCGCGTCGAGCACGAAGCTGTCGCGCTGCAATCTGAACTGTGCACGGATGCCGCTCATCGCGCCCCCTTCGCCCAATTACCGCCGACGCGATACAGACCGAGTAGTACGAGGAAGGAGAACAGCACCATGCCGCCCGCCAACCAGTGCGCTTCGCTGTATTCCATCGCTTCGACGTGGGTGTAGATGGCGACGGACAACACTTCTGTCTCGCCGGGGATGCTGCCGCCCAGCATAAGCACCACGCCGAACTCGCCGACGGTATGCGCGAAGGCCAGGATGATCGCGGTGAGGAAACCGGGACGCGCCAAAGGCAGCGCGACACTGATGAATCGGTTCCACGGTGACGCACGCAAGGTGGCCGCTACTTCCAGCGGACGCTTACCCATCGCCTCGAACGCGTTCTGTATTGGCTGCACCGCGAACGGCAGCGAGAACAACACGGAGCCGACCACCAGACCGGCGAAGGTGAACGGCAACGCACCGATGCCGAGCCAGCGCGTGAACTCGCCCACCGCCCCCTGCGGCCCCATCAGCAATAACAGATAAAAACCCAGCACCGTCGGCGGCAGCACCAGCGGCAACGCAACCATCGCCGACACCAATCCTTTATACCAACTGCGGCTGTGCGCCAGCCACCAGGCCAGCGGCGTGGCGATGCACAGCAACACCAGCGTGGTGATGCTCGCCAGCTTGAGCGTGAGGGTTACGGCTTGCAGGNCTTCAGGTGTCAGCATGTTTTCCTTACTCTCTTTCTGCACCATCATTCCCGCGAAAGCGGGAATGATGGATAGGTCACGGCAATTCGTAACCGTAGCTGCGGATCACGGCTGCAGCTTGCGGCCCTTTAAGAAAAGCGACGAAGGCCTGTGCGGCTGCCGCGTCCTTCGCGTTCGACAGCATCACCGCGCTCTGTTCGATGGGATTGTAATAGTGCGACGGCACGATCCACCAGGAACCTTCGCTCACTTTGCCGCCCTTAGTGATCTGCGACAACGCGATGAAACCGAGTTGCGCATTGCCGCTGGCGGCGAACTGATAGGTCTGTGTGATGTTCTCGCCCCTGACCAGTTTGCCTTGCACCTGCTTCCACAATCCCAGTTTTTCCATCGTCTCCTGCGCGGCGGTGCCGTACACCGCCAGCTTGGGATCGCCGATGGCGAGCTTGTTGTAGTCGCCCGTGCGCAACACCGCGCCCTTGTCATCCACCAAGCCCGGCTGCGCGCTCCACAGCACCAACTTGCCCAGCGCATACACGAAGCGCGAACCGTTCACGGTCAGCCCGTCGCCGTCCAGTTTCTGCGGCGTCTTGCTATCGGCCGAAACGAGCACATCGTAGGGTGCGCCCTGTTTGATCTGCGCGTAGAACTTGCCGGTTGAGCCGAAACTGACCGACACCCTGTGTCCGCTTGCCTGCTCGAACAGCGGCGCGATCTCCTGCATCGGCGCAGTGAAGTTCGCCGCCACCGCCACGCGCACTTCGCCCGCCTGTGCCACTTGCGCCATCATCAACAGCGCGCCCAACAATCCAAGTTTGATCGATTTCATTTCCTGCTCCTTATGCTGTAACTGCCAAAATAATGTGCGACGCCTTGATCAGCGCCGCGGCTTTGACCCCTTCCTTCAAACCCAGTGATTTGATGCTGTCGTTGGTGATGATGGCGGCCACGCTCTTGCCGCCCGCCAGTTCGATGATCACCTCACCGTTCACCGCACCCTCCTGACAGCGCACCACGGTGCCGTGCAGCTCGTTGCGCGCGCTGGTCTTGAAGCCTTCCGATGTGGTCACGATCACCCACGGTGCTTTCACCAGCGCATACGCCTCGCCGCCCACTTTCAAACCGAGATGGTTCACACTCTCGTTGGTGATCACCGCCGCCAGCGTGTCGCCGCTGCCGATGTCCATCACCACTTCCGCGTTGATCTGTCCCAGCTTGATGCTTTTGATAGTGCCGAGAAACTGGTTACGCGCACTCGTCTTCATGTCGAATCTCCTGATCATTTGGTAGTACTCATCGAAGTCGTCCATCACCTCGGCCAGTCGCTTGAGCACCTGTTCGCGCTCTTGCTCCAGCCGGCGATAGGCGCCCGCCACCCGGCGGCCGTAGTTGGTCAGCGTGGTGCCGCCGCCTTTAGCTCCGCCGGTCTTGCGCTCCACCAGGGGTTGCTCGGAAAGATTGTTGATGCTTTCCACTGCTTCCCACGCCGCCTTGTAGCTCATGCCCATGGCACTCGCCGCCGCCGAGATGGAGCCGGTCGCATCGATACGTTCCAGCAATTCGAGATGGTCCCAGCGCCGCCCGCGGGCGATCTTCAGTTTGGAGACGACGCTGCCGTCGGTCTGTTTCGCTGCTTTGTTCGCTGCTGCTGCTTTGTTCGCTGCTGCTGCCTTGCTCGCTGCTGCTTGGGCCATGTTGTCCTCACTCGTTATCACTTGCGCCACCTAACGCCTTGCAAGAGGGATGCCAGCGCACCTCTGTTCAGTACCAAGCCCGCTGCACTGCGGGTATCGGCCCATCGCCCCGCTTGGTGGCGCGCGCTTTGTCACTTTCGAACTGTAGGATTTTGCACAAATTGGCGTTTTCGTTACATCCTTTGGTACATAACGAATACTAGCTCAAGCCCGATGCAGCGCGCTTCCTCCAAAAAGAAACGGGCACCTAAGTGCCCGTTTCTTTTGGGGTCCGCGATCGCTCAAGGCGATTCGTAACCGTAGCCGCGCATCACCGCTCTGGCCTTGTCGCTTTTCAAGAATGCCAGGAAATCCCTGGCCGCTTGCACGTCCTGCGCGCCGCTCAGCAGCACTGCGCTCTGGCGAATGGGCTCATGCATGGTCTCCGGCACCAGCCACCATGAACCGGTGTTCATTTTGCCGTCGCGCATCACTTGCGACAGGGCGATGAACGACAGCTCGGCGCGTTCGGTGGCGGCGAGCTTGTAGGCCTCCGTCACATCATCACGTTTATCCAATTTTCGCTGCATGGCATTCCACATGGTCAGCTTGGTCAGTGTCTGTTGCGCCGCGTCGCCGTAGGGCGAATGGCGTGGATTCGGCATGGCGAGTTTGTCGAATACGCCCTTATTGAGCACCAAACCTTTGTCGTCCACCAGATCGGGCTGCGCGCTCCACAACACCAGCCGCCCGGTGGCATAGACGAAACGTGAACCGCCGACCGCCGCACCTTGCTGCAGCAGGCGTTTAGGCAGTTCTTCGTCCGCCGAGAGGAACACGTCGAACGCCGCGCCTTTCCTGATCTGCGCATACAACTTGCCGCTGGCATCCGGCGTGACCGTCACCGTGTGTCCGCTCTCCTTGCGGAACATGGCCGCGATGCGCTCCATCGGCGCAACGAAATCCGAAGACAGCGCCACGCGCACTTCACCGGCACTCGCCGGTGCGGCGTACAAACAAGCTGACATCAACACAGCAAGATAACTTTTTACGAAATTCCTGATACGCATCGTCATCTCCAATCAATAGTGCTTGCATGATAACAAGCTAGTGCGTGCCGTGACATGCTCATGTCCGGATGCCATACGTATTGACCGCCTGCAGTGGTGGGCGTAGCGTGCATCCCATCATCCTGCGGCCAACCTCTCGATGCTCACGCAAAGACCCTACACGTACATGTTGTTATGCATCCTGCTGTTGTTGGCCGGCTGCAGCACAGGTGCGTGGCGGCATACCGAGATCGTGGCCATCCCGCCGGGGGCGACCGTCCATCTGCGCGTGGCGCATGCGGTGAACGATAGACTGCCGCGTATGACGCCGGAACAGTTAGATTCCTTGCTGGCCGCGACACGCAAGACCGCACTCGAACATTTCGGCGTGCATCTGGAATTCAGCGGAATCACTGAAACCTCTGTCGATGCCGTGCTCGCGCTCATCCCCCCTGCTGTACGCGAAGCACGAATGAAAGAGATCTACGATTTCAAATCCGGCACAGGCGACCGACAACACCTGGCCGTTTCCATCCTTAAAACGTTGCGTGAGCGCAAGACTGATTTGGCGGACGCGCTCGCTTATGCGCGACCTTACCTGCCCCGCACGGCCGACCCGAAAACGTTGCAGGAATTCTCGGTGGTGTTGGCCGATGTGATGCTGGAACGACTGGACGATTGGCGCGCGCTCAAAGCTGGCGATGGCAAACCCGTGCTGGATGACACGCCGCGCAACGAGTGGATCTACTGGGACACGTTGGGATACGGCGCGCTTCCTTATGACGTGATCATCACCAACCAGCTCGTGGCCAGTGCGGAATTCACGGCGGTGGAAGTGCATACGGCGATACGCGGCGGGCTGACCACCGGCACCACCACCTTCAGCCGCACCGGCACTTACGGTTCGTTCGTATTCTGGACCACCTTCCCGTTCACCGATACTTCCGCTTTCAGTCATGCACTGCGCGGCGATGAGGATTACACGCCGACGCAGGCGGCTGAGCTGTCGGGTGCCTATCTGGCGCACGAGATCGGCCACCTGCTGTTCAAATTCGGCCACCCTTTCGGCGCAAAGGCCTGCGTGATGAACCCGGCCAGCATGCTGCACTACCGGGCGTGGCACGAAGGGCTTGATGCGCAGCGCTGCCGCGTCGGCAGCCTGCCCGAGATGCGGGTGGGCGCAATACCGGAGACATACAACGAGGATTGGCTGCGCATGGCACAGGAGCGGGAAGTCCGTCCGTAACGCCCCGGCTTAGTCCCTACGCCACACTCAGGCACTACCTGCCGTCAGATTCCGCCCGCGCGGGAATAGTGGTACAACGTCCGCAACAAACATAACAAGCACATCGATNCCCGCCCTGCCAAGCTCGGGGCGAGCGTAATAAACGGATGTGCAGTAGTGAGGAGAGTAGCGATGAAAGCCCCTTTGCCCGATAACGAGCAGGAGCGTCTGGACGCCCTGCGCAGCTACGATATTCTGGACACGGACCCCGAAGCCGAGTTCGACGGGATGGTGCAACTGGCCTCCTCCATCTGTGAAGCCCCCATTGCTGTGATAAGTCTGGTCGACCGCGACCGCCAGTGGTTCAAGGCCATCGTCGGCCTGGATGCGAAAGAGACCTCGCGCGACCTGGCCTTCTGCGCGCACACCATATTGCAAGACGACGTGATGGTGGTCGCCGACGCGCTGCAGGACCCGCGCTTCCACGACAACGGTCTGGTCACTGCCGATCCCAAGATCCGTTTCTACGCCGGCGCACCGCTGATCAGCACCGGCGGCCATGCACTCGGCACCCTGTGCGTGATCGACCGCGTGCCGCGCGAATTGAAACCCGAACAGTTGCTGGCGCTGAAGGCACTGGCCAGACACGTCATCACCCAGTTCGAGCTGCGCCAGTCGCACCGCACGATCAACCGCCACTTGCGCGAGCTGCACCAGACGCAACAAGTGTTGAGCACGCTGATCAACGCCAGCCCGGACTTCATCTGCTTCAAGGACGGCGAGGGGCGCTGGCAGACCGCAAACAAGAGCGGGCTGCAACTGTTCCATCTGGACGGCGTAGACTACCAGGGCAAGACCGACCTGGAACTGGCCGACCACACGCACCCGATCTACGAAGACGCCTTCCGCGAATGTCTGGTGTCGGACAACCTGGCCTGGCAAGCGAACTCGCTGTCGCGGCTGGAAGAGGTCATCCCCTTGCCAGAAGGCGGTACGCGCAGCTTCGATACCTACAAGATCCCGCTGTTCAACGAGGACGGCAGCCGCCACGGGCTGGTGGTGCTGGGGCGTGACATCACCGCGCGCAAGGAGATGGAAGACCGGCTGCGGCTTGCCGCCTCCATCTTCGAACACAGCAGCGAGGCGATGCTGATCACCGATGCCGACAACAACATCATCAACGTCAATCCGGCCTTCACACAGATCACCGGCTACAGCGCGGACGAGGTGATCGGACAGAACCCGCGCATGTTCAACTCGGGCCGTCAGGACAAGGCCTTCTACCGCGATATGTGGCACTCGCTGAGCAAGATCGGCTACTGGCAGGGGGAGGNGTGGAACCGGCGCAAGAACGGCGATGTGTTCATCGAGTGGCTCACCATCAACTTGGTGCTCGATGCGGAAGGCAAGGTGTCGCGCCATATCGCGTTCTTCTCGGACATCACCGAGAAGAAGAAGGCCGACGAACTGATCTGGAACCACGCCAACTTCGACCACCTGACACAGCTGCCAAACCGCCGTCTGTTCCGCGACCGTCTGGAGCAGGAGATGAAGAAATCTGAACGCGCCAAGCTGGGCATGGCACTGCTGTTCATCGATCTGGACCGCTTCAAGGAAGTTAACGACACGCTGGGCCATGACGCCGGCGACGCGCTGCTGGTGGAGGCCGCGCAACGCATCAGCGACTGTGTGCGCGAATCGGACACCGTGGCGCGACTGGGCGGCGACGAGTTCACTGTGATCCTGTCGCGCATCACCGACGCCAGCCATGTCGACCGCGTCGCACGCGACATCATCCGCATGCTATCCACTCCCTTCATCCTGAACGGCATGTCGGTCTCCTCCTCCGCCAGTGTCGGCATCACGCTGTACCCGAACGACAGCAAGGATGCGGAGACGCTGATCAAGAATGCAGACCAGGCCATGTACGCCGCCAAGAACAAAGGACGCAACTGCCACTGCTATTTCCCGGACGTCACGCCAACCCCTGCCACGCATCCCTGTACTTGAGACACTTGCCGTTCAGCGCGTATGCCGTGCAGTCGACGCATGGCACAATGTGGTGCGGTCATAACCACATTGCCCGCGTTATTGAATGTCACTTGCCACGGGCAGACGATCGCCCAGGCTTACCCGCTATCAGGAGTCACGTATGGAATTGAACGATCCCGCCATGAAGGTGCTGTATGCCTACACCAAAGCACTTTCTGTCGCGCTGGACTATCGCGACCAGCCGACCCGTCTGCACTCGGAACGGGTGCGCGCCCTCTCTGCGGCTATCGCTGAAAGTCATGGGATGTCAGGGGCCGCTCTGGAAGTGGTGCTCATCGCCGCCTCGTTCCACGACATCGGCAAGATCGGCGTGCCCGACCATATTCTGATGAAAACGGGATCCTTCGATCCTGAAGAATGGGAAAGGATGCAACGGCATGCCGCGATCGGCGCTGACATCATCGCGGCCACCGGGATAGCCGAAGCCGAGAGAGCTTCCAGAGTCATCCGTCACCACCACGAACATTTCGACGGTTCAGGCTATCCAGACAAGTTGGCGGGCGCTGCCATCCCGATCTGCTCGCGCATCATCTCCATCGCGGACAGCTACGATGCGATGGCGGTGACGCGCAGCTACCGCCCAGCCTTGCCACACGAAGAGATCATGACCATCCTGCACGAGGAGACCGGCATCAAGCACGACCCGGAACTGATGGAGACTTTCTGCAAAGTGATCGAGTCGGACGGTTTACGTGAGATGTGGCGCTGATCAGCGCAGCGAGCCGACGTAGCGTCCTGCTTCCTGCTGAGGTTCCGGTTCGGGTTTTACTTCCCGAGTCGGCACGCCGATCAGACCCAACTGGTTCATCAACTGGATCACGATCAACACCAGTTCGGGGTCGTCGGCGTTACTGAGTTCATTGAGGGTGGTTTCGGCGTAGATCTTTTCGTTGCTCATCCTGACCAGATCGACGTTGATGCCGATCTTCTTCGCCAACATCTTCACCTTGGCCAGCAAGGCCATCGTCGCTGCGTCCAGCATGGTGCTTCTCCCTTGATCGCTTGTCTTGTTGTTTGTTGTGCAAGCGTTGGTTTTTTGATCCGCTCCTATCTATTCTTCGTCCACCTGCGCCAGCACGACACCGATGGCGCGCTCTGGATCGTCGGTAAGACTCAAGCAATGCTCGCTGCCGCCGATCAGATACAAGTTGAATCGTTCTTCGCTCAGCGCCGGTTTCATGCGCGCCGGCATGTCGTCGTCACTGCACAGGGTGAAACGCAGCTCGGGCCACGCCTGTTTCAGCGTGGCCAGCGTGGCCTCGCCCATTGCACCTTGCGCGGCGCGCTGCGCGATCTGGCTGAGTGTGTCGGCGGCGATCATTACTCTTCTTCCACAGTACTGAAGCGGCTCAGCGACTTCGCTTCCACACCTAGTATCTTCGCCAGCCAGGGCGGCGGTGCATCGAGCACGGCTTGCAGACGCTGCAACGCGATCAGTGCCGGGCCGCCTTCCGGTGCCTTCACCGGATGCACATTGGCACGCACGGCTTTGGCCGCGGCGGGACCGCCTATGGATTGCACGTACACGATCTGGCAATCATTGATGAGTGTGGCGCGTGCCACGTTCTTGTCTTCTTCCGCATCCGCGCTGGCGGTGGAACGTATGGCGATCAAACGGATATCTTCGCGTCCGACCTGATAGACCAGAAAGCGCGGGCAGGAACCGAAGTGGCCGTCCAGATTCTCTTCGCTGTTGGAGGCCACGGCCACGCGCAGACTGCCGGGAATGTCGCCATCCTGATACGCCTGCGGTTCGGGCAGTGATTCCCCATCCGCACTGTCGCCCCACAATTGGCGCACGGCGAGCTTGATGCTGGCGGGGNCGACATCGGGCTCGACTGTCTCTTCGCCGGACAGCATGAGTTTTAGATCGGCCACGGTGACCTTGGCCAGTTTCTCTTCGGTGATCGGCAGGCCGACCTGGCTACCCATCTTGGATGCCAGCGCGGCGACATCCACATCGTCCAGCGTGCGCGCTGCCAGCGCTATGCGCAGGGCCGCTTCTTTGGTGATGATGCCGTTGCTAGTCATGATTACCTCTTCTGAATTCGGGGTGTTGCCGGAGCATGCCATCCCCGCTTGCGCGGGAATGACAGCGTTTCATTACGCCGCAATCTGCGTGATGCAACCCTTGATCGGGCAAAGCTTCACACACTGCGGTTTGTCGAAGTCACCTTCGCACTCGGTACATTCGTTTGCATTGATAACGTACATGCCCTTCTTCACGCTGATGGAAGCCGTGGGACATTCTGGTAAGCAATCATCGCAACTGGTGCACAGGTCTGTATCGATCTTGTATGCCATGATATTTCTCCTTGTCGTTTATTCCGCCGCATCGATACGCTTGGCGCGTAACGAGAATGGCAGACGCGCTGGTGCAGGCTGTGGCTCGATGTAATAAGTCCCACCGTTGTTCAGCTTGATCTCCCCGCCCCACTTCTCGGCAGTGTCGAACTCCATCGAAACGATGGTGTCCTCGAGATCGCGCTTGGGCAGGTAGAACTGATAACTGCCATTCGCATCGCGTCGGATCATGATGTTTGCCATGACTACTTCCTTTCTAACAGCCTCTCCCCGGCCCACTCCCGCAAGCGAGAGTGGGAGAGGAAGGTTGTGGCTTAGCGTACCAAGTCGTGGTTGTAGTCAGTGGTGCCCATACCGCGAGTCTCCTCGTCCAGGCGCTCCATGACAGCGTTCACCAAGGTGGTCAGCATTTGCATCGCACCTTCGTAACCCAGCGTTGTTGCACGATGCAGGTGGTGACGGTCGAAGATCGGGAAGCCGATACGGATCAGCGGAACTTCGAACTCTTTACCCTTGTGCAGCGTGTCGCGCTGGATGAACTTGCCGTAGGAGTTACCGATCATGAAGTCAGGCTTCTCGGTCAGCACCAGCGAACGGAAGTGCCACAGGTCGGCGCCCGCGAACAACTGGGTCTTCGCACCGTAAGGAGACTCGGCCAGCATTTTTTCCATGGCCTTCGTCCACTTCTTGCTGCCGTTGTTGCACAGCACGTGCAGCGGCTCTACGCCCAGCTCCATCAGGAACTTGGTCATACCCAGCGTGAAGTCGGGATCACCGTACAGGCTGATCTTCTTGCCGTGCAGCCAGGTGTGGCTGTCCATCATCATGTCGACCAGACGACCGCGCTCTTTGGCCAGCGAAGCGGGGATCTCCTTGCCGGTTGCCTCGGCGACTTTCATCAGGAACTCGTCAGTGGACTCCAGACCCATCGGGATAACCATCTTCGGCACTTCGTGCTTCCAAGTCGTCTCGACATACTTCTTGGTCTTTTCCAGTTGCATAGGCTGCAGCAGGAAAGTGGTCTTGGCGTTCGGTGCATCCTTCACTTCGTCCTGGGTGGTGCCGCCTGCGTACATGCGGAACTCGCCGTCAGCAGGCGTATCCAGCACTTCGGTCGGATCGGACAGCATGGTGTGCTCAACGCCCATCTCGTCCAGCATGCGATGGATCACGCGGTAGTTACCGAGGTAAGTCTCGAAACCAGGAACGATGTTGATCTTGCCGTTCTTGCCGACTTCTTTGCCTTCCATGGTGTTCAGCGTGAAGTAGCGGATGATGCCTTCGAACATGTTGTCCCAACCGGTCACGTGCGAACCCACGAAAGACGGGGTGTGCGCGTAGGGTGTCGGGTAGTCCATCGGTACGCCGCCGGCCTTTTTGGTGTTGGTGATGAAGGCGTTCAAGTCGTCGCCGATCACTTCTGCCATACAGGTGGTGGACACAGCGATCATGTCCGGCTTGTACATGGTCATGGCATTTTCCAGACCGTCGATCATGTTCTTCTGACCGCCGAAAACGGCTGCGTCTTCAGTCATGGAGTCGGACACGCAGGACACGGGCTCGCGGAAGTGACGGTTGAAGTAGGTACGGAAGTACGCCACGCAACCTTGCGAACCGTGCACATACGGCATGGTCTTTTCGAAACCCAGCGCGCACAGCACGGCGCCGAGCGGTTGGCAGGCCTTGGCCGGGTTAACGGTCAGGGCTTCGCGCTTGAAGTTCAGTTCGCGATATTCCATCGTGGTGGTCCAGTTGAAGGTCTCCTGGACCTTGTCAGCTGCATGACCTTCCTCGAAGTTCGCTTTCTTGTTTGCCAGTGATTCCTTGTACTCGTCCTGACGGAACAGAGGATAGCAAGGCTTGATGTCATCGACTTTTTGCATGTTTATCTCCTTGGCTCGAGCCGCCAATCTGCGGACACGGGCATCGTTAAGGGTTAGCCGGACCGGAGTCCGGCTTCAGTACATTACGCGGCCTTTTTCCAGGGCGGAGTCAGTTGGCTCCAGCACGGATTGTTCAAGGTCATGTCCATATCACGGGCGAAGATGGCGAAGCCGTCATAGCTGTGATACGGGCCGGAGTAGTCCCACGAGTGCATCTGGCGGAAGGGGATGCCCATCTTCTGGAAGATGAACTTTTCCTTGATGCCGGAGCCGACCAGGTCGGGCTTGACGCGCTTCACGAACTCTTCGAACTCGAGGCCGGTCACGTCGTCATACAGCAGCGTGGCGTTACCCATTTCCTTGATGGTGCGGTCGTAGTCGTCGTTGTGCGCGAACTCGTAACCGGTGCCGACCACTTCCATGCCCAGGTCTTCATAGGCACCGATCACGTGACGCGGACGCAGACCACCCACGTACAACATGACGCGCTTGCCTTGCAGACGCGGCTTGTACTTGTCGATCACGGCTTGCATCATCGGCTTGTACTTGGCGATGACCTTCTCGGTGTTAGCCTTGATGGTGTCGTCAAAGAAAGCGGCGATCTCGCGCAGTGAGTTCTCGATCTTGGTCGGGCCGAAGAAGTTGTATTCCATGTAAGGAATGCCGTACTTCTCTTCCATGTGGCGACTGATGTAGTTCATCGAGCGATAGCAGTGCAGCAGGTTCAGCTTGGCCTTGGGGGTGTTCTCCATCTCGGCCAGCGTACCGTCGCCGGACCACTGGGCGATCACGCGCAGACCCATCTCTTCCAGGATGGTACGAGTTGCCCATGCGTCGCCGCCGATGTTGTAGTCGCCGATGATGGTCACGTCGTAAGGAGTGGATTCGAACGCGCTGGTATCGCGGTTGCCCAGCACCCAGTCACGGATCGCGTCGTTGGCGATGTGGTGACCCAGCGATTGCGACACGCCACGGAAACCTTCACAGCGCACGGGGATGACCGGCTTGTTGATCTCTTTGGCAGACTTCTTCGACACCGCTTCGATGTCGTCTCCGATCAGACCGATCGGGCACTCAGACTGCACAGAGATACCTTTGTGCAGCGGGAACAGGCCTTCGATCTCGGTGATCAGCTTGGCAAGTTTCTTGTCGCCGCCGAACACGATGTCCTTCTCCTGGAAATCGGAAGTGAAGTTCATGGTGCCGAAAGCGTTCACGCCGGTGGTGCCGACGTAGTAGTTACGGCGACCGGCGCGGGAATACTGACCGCAGCCGACCGGGCCGTGGGAAATATGGATCATGTCCTTGATCGGGCCCCACACCACACCTTTGGAACCGGCGTATGCGCAACCGCGAATGGTCATCACACCCGGCAACGATTTGCGGTTGGAGGTGATGCACTTCTTGGACTGTTCGATGGATTGATCGTTGACCGCCAAATGCTTGGCGCGATCCTTCTTTGCTTTCTCTGGATAGACTTCGAGCACCTCTTGAATGAGGGCTTCTGTCTCTTCTCTGGTCATTGCTGTCATTTCATTCTCCTTATGGCCCACCAATCTGTGGAGCCCAGTGTTAGAGAGAGCGGCGGGCCGGATGACCCGCCGTTACAACATCACATCAAGCAGCAGTAGCTGTCTTGCCGATGATGGATTCGTCTTCCACTTCCATGATGCCGAATTCCATCAACAGCTCTTCCAGCTCGTCCATGGTGATAGGTGTCGGGATAACGAACTTCTTGTTCTCCAGAACCTTCTTCGCCAGAGTGCGATACTCGTCAGCTTGCTTGGCTGTCGGATCGTATTCGATCACTGTCATACGACGGATCTCAGCGTGCTGCACAGCGTTGTCGCGAGGAACGAAGTGGATCATTTGTGTGCCCAGCTTTGCAGCCAGCGCCATGATCAGTTCATCTTCACGGTCAGTTTGACGGCTGTTGCAGATCAGGCCGGCCAGACGCACGCCACCGGAGTTCGCATACTTCACGATGCCCTTGGCGATGTTGTTGGCAGCGTACATAGCCATCATCTCGCCGGAACAAACGATGTAGATCTCCTGAGCTTTGTTCTCGCGGATCGGCATAGCGAAGCCGCCGCACACCACGTCACCCAGCACGTCGTAGAACACGAAGTCGAGGTCTTCGTCGTAAGCACCTTCTTCTTCCAGGAAGTTGATCGCGGTGATAACGCCGCGGCCTGCGCAACCAACGCCAGGCTCAGGACCACCGGACTCGACACACTTCACGCCGCCGTAACCAACCGACAACACGTCTTCCAGTTCCAGATCCTCAACAGAGCCGGCTTCAGCAGCCAGTTCCATCACGGAGTTCTGCGCCTTGGAGTGCAGGATCAGACGAGTAGAGTCAGCCTTCGGGTCGCAGCCAACGATCATCAC
>Ga0006257_1000292_pt1 | contig 13479 bp, 18 predicted proteins | sample Deesub45470m_DNA_FD_54937 | JGI IMG/M metagenome (GOLD analysis project Ga0006257, IMG submission 54937) | Deep subsurface microbial communities from North Pacific Ocean - 450_OLKR46/470m Metagenome | ecosystem: Environmental > Terrestrial > Deep subsurface > Unclassified | place: North Pacific... | reverse complement strand
ATGCTTGTGTGTTTTTCAGCCTTTGCTGAAAAGAGCCCACCGCCACCGCCAGTAGGAGCACCACCCCCACCTCCAGGACTCCCAATTGACGGAGGATTGTCATTCTTACTTATTTCAGGTATTTTCTACGGAGCTTATGAATTGAAAAGAAAAAAATAATTATTTTTCTAACAATTTAGCTACATATTTCCCAATTACATCAAATTCTAAATTCACCAAAGTGCCTATTTTAAAGGTATGAAAGTTTGTGAATTCATAAGTGTACGGTATAATTGCAACAGAAAAACTATTCTTTTTAGAATTTATAACGGTTAAACTTGTTCCATTTACAGTAACAGAACCTTTTTCAATGGTAATATTGTTTAAAGAACTATCATATTTAAAACTAAAAATCCAACTTCCATCTTCTTCATAAATACCAGTACATTTTGCTGTTTGGTCTACATGACCTTGAACGATATGTCCATCTAATCTTGCCCCAAGAATCATAGCGCGTTCTAAATTTATGAGATCACCAACTTCAATTTGCTTTAAATTAGATTTTTCTAGCGTTTCTTTAATGGCAGTGACTGTATATTCATTTCCATCAATTTTTACAGTAGTTAAGCAGACTCCGTTATGAGAAACACTTTGGTCTATTTTTAATTCAGAAGTGAAATCAGATTCAATAGTAATATGAAAATTATCACCTTCTTTAACTACTTTTTTTACAATTCCTAAACTTTCTATAATTCCTGTAAACATAAATTTATCAATTAATTTGATTACTTTTGATGATTCAAAATTAAGTATAATAAACCTTATTTATGGACAAATCTGAAAAAATTATAGTAGGAATTTCTATTGGAGATTATAATGGAATAGGAATAGAAATTATCTTAAAAACATTTTTAGATAAGCGAATGTTAGATTTTTGTACACCTGTAATTTTTGCTTCAACAAAATTAATTACCAGTTATAAAAATACTGTTGATGCAAATGTTGTTTTCAATGGAATTAAACAAGTTGATAAAGCAGTACAAGGAAAATTGAATATCTTAAACTTATGGAATGAAGATGTTGATATTTCTTTGGGAAGACCAACAAAAAGCTCAGGGAAATATGCTTTTTTATCATTAGAAGCGGCAACAGAATCATTAGCGAAAGGTGAGATAGATGTACTGATAACAGCACCAATAAATAAAGATAACATACAATCTGATGATTTTAAATTCCCAGGACATACAGAGTATTTAGAATCAAAGTTAGAAGGAAAAAGTTTAATGATTTTAATGGCTAATAATTTAAGAATAGGGTTAATTACTGGTCATATACCTGTTTCGGAAATATCCAAAACAATTACTTCTGAATTAATTAAAAATAAAATAAATATATTATATAAGACCTTGGTTGAAGATTTTGCAATTTCTAAACCAAAAATTGCAGTTTTAGGGTTGAACCCACATTGTGGGGACAATGGTGTTATTGGGAAGGAAGACGATGAAATTATAAGGCCAACTGTGAATGAAATTCAAAATGAAGGAAAATTAGTTTATGGACCTTATGCAGCCGATAGTTTTTTCGGATCAGATAATTACAAAAACTTTGATGCCATATTAGCCATGTACCATGACCAAGGACTTGCGCCGTTTAAAACACTTTCATTTGGTGAAGGCGTTAATTTTACGGCGGGTTTGAATAAAGTTAGAACATCTCCAGACCACGGAACCGCTTATGACTTAGCAGGAAAAGATTTGGCAAACATTAACTCTTTTAAAGAAGCTGTTTTTATGGGTATTCAGATTTTTAAAACCAGAAGGCATTATAAAAGTTTGACTGAAAACACTTTAAAAATAAGTAGTCAAAAAGAGATTCATTAAATTTTCAAAATAAAGTGTATAATTTATATATATAATTTTATATCTTTGCACGCTCAAATTGAAGTTCTAAATGAAAGATTTAAAAGAGTTTGATATTTCTTTTATAGGTTTAAAAGACGGGATTCATCAATTTGATTATTTAATTGATAAAAAGTTCTTTGATTTTTTTAATTATGATGATTTTTACAATTCAAATGTAAAAGTAGATTTATCTTTTTTGAAAAAACCTACCATGTTTGAATTAAATTTCACTTTTACAGGTGATGTTGAAGTAGCTTGTGATGTTACCAATGAATTATTTAATCAACCAGTTGAAACAAGTTTAGAATTAATTGTAAAATTTGGTGAAGAATTTAATGATGAAAATGAAGAGTTATTAATAATTCCTTATTCTGAATTTAAATTAAATATAGCACAATATATTTATGAAGCTATTGTATTGTCAATACCTTTAAAAAGAATTCATCCAGGTGTTATTGACGGTACTTTACAATCAGAAGTGTTAGAAAAATTAAAAAAATTAGAAATTAAAGTTCAAAAAGAAAAAGGGAGTAAGGAGATTGATCCTGTTTGGAATAAATTAAAAGATATACTAATAGATAAAAATACGAGTAATGGCACATCCTAAAAGAAAAATATCAAAAACAAGAAGAGATAAAAGAAGAACTCATTACAAAGCAGTAGTTCCTCAAGTTGCTATAGACCCAACAACAGGTGAAGCACATTTATACCACAGAGCACATTGGCATGAAGGGAAACTGTATTATAGAGGGCAAATTGTGATTGATTCAGAAGAAATTAAAGCTTAATATCATTCTTATAAAATAAACGAAAAACTCTCAAAAATGGGGGTTTTTTTTATTTTTCGACGTTTTTTTTACTAAAAAATGATAAAAATCGTCAATTTGTCAAATTAATTTTCACTACTTTTGACACTCTTTTTTTACTAAAAAGAAAATACTTATGACAAAAATTACCGCAGCAATTACAGCCGTTGGAAAATATGTTCCGGAAGACGTTTTAACAAACGATATGTTGGAAAAAATGGTTGATACCAATGATGAATGGATTACTTCAAGAACAGGCATTAAAGAAAGAAGAATATTAAAAGGAGAAGGTAAAGGAACTTCCTATATGGCTATAAAAGCCGCTCAACAATTAATTGAAAAGAAAAACCTTGATCCAAAAGAAATTGAATTGGTAATAGTTGCAACAGCAACTCCAGATATGCAAGCAGCTGCAACTTCTGTGTTTGTAGCTAATCAAATTGGAGCAATAAATGCTTTTGGGTTCGACTTAGAAGCAGCATGTTCAAGTTTTTTATATGGTATGTCTGTAGCGGCACGTTATATAGAATCGGGCAAATATAAAAAAGTACTTCTCATAGGTGCAGACAAGTGCTCATCTATGATAGATTATACAGATCGTGCAACTTGTATCATATTTGGTGATGGAGCAGGAGCTGTTTTATTTGAACCAAATGAAGAAGGATTAGGTTTACAAGATGAATATTTAAGAAGTGATGGTTCAGGTAGAGAATTTTTACAAGTAAAAACAGGAGGGTCTATGTATGCTACTACAAAAGAAGCCATAGATAATAGAGAAAATTATGTTCGCCAAGATGGTAAAACAGTATTTAAAAATGCGGTGTTTAATATGGCAGATGTAACTGAAAAAATCTTAAAAAGAAATAATTTAACAAAAGAAGATGTTACTTGGTTAGCAGCACATCAGGCAAATAAGCGTATTGTTGAGGCAACAGCCAATAGAATTAAGTTGGATTTTTCAAAAGTTATGATGAATATTCAACATTACGGGAATACAACTTCAGCTACTTTACCATTGTTATTAGCTGATTATGAACAACAACTTAAAAAAGGAGATACCATAATTTTTGCCGCATTTGGAGGTGGTTTCACTTGGGGATCAATATATTTTAAATGGGCATACAATTCTTAATTAATTAACTTAATAAACTAAATGAGATGGATATAAAAGATATTCAAAATCTGATAAAATTTGTAGCCAAATCTGGCGCAAGTGAAGTGAAGTTAGAAATGGAAGATATAAAAATCACCATTAAAACGGGAGCTCAAAATACTGAAACTAATATATATCAACAGGTGCCAGGGGTTTCGCAACCAATGCCTTCAGGAGCTCAAATACTACCAGCACAGACTACTTCTGAAGCTTCAAGTGAAGCTACTGCCGCTAAAGTAGAATCTTCAAAATATATAGAAATTACTTCGCCAATAATAGGTACTTTTTATAGAAAACCATCACCTGATAAATCAGTTTTTGTTGAAGTAGGAGATAATGTAAGTCCAAATTCTGTTGTTTGTATCATTGAAGCAATGAAATTATTTAACGAAATAGAGTCTGAAGTTACAGGAAAAATAGTTAAAATATTAGTGGAAGATGGAACTCCTGTTGAATTTGGTCAACCACTATTTTTAGTTGATCCATCATAATATAATCCCAATTTCCAATTTTCAAATCCCAATTTATGATATTGAAATTTGAAATTTGATTTTTGAAAATTTTATGAATTTATGTTTAAAAAAATATTAATTGCAAATAGAGGCGAAATAGCTTTACGAGTTATAAGAACCTGCAAAGAAATCGGAATAAAAACCGTAGCTGTTTATTCTACAGTTGATGCTGAAAGTTTACACGTGCGGTTTGCAGATGAAGCTGTTTGTATTGGCCCGGCCGCAAGTAGTGAATCGTATTTAAAAATGTCTGCCATTTTGGCTGCTGCTGAAATTACCAATGCTGATGCAATTCACCCTGGTTATGGTTTTTTGTCAGAAAATGCTAAATTTTCAAAGCTATGTGAAGATTATAATATAAAATTCATTGGGGCAACTGCTGAAATGATTAATAAAATGGGCGATAAGGCATCTGCCAGAGCAACCATGAAAGAAGCAGGAGTACCGACAATTCCAGGATCGGATGGCTTATTAGATTCTTTTGAAGATGCAGAAAAACTAGCAGAAGAAATGGGCTATCCTGTGATGTTGAAAGCAACAGCAGGTGGCGGTGGTAAAGGAATGAGAGCTGTTTGGAAAAATGAAAATTTAAAAAACAGTTGGGATTCAGCCAAACAAGAAGCACAAGCGTGTTTTGGAAACGATGGCATGTATATGGAAAAATTAATTGAAGAACCACGGCATATTGAAATTCAAATTGTTGGGGACTCTTATGGAAAAGCTTGTCATTTATCTGAAAGAGATTGTTCTATACAGCGTCGTCATCAAAAATTAACAGAAGAAGCACCCTCACCATTTATGACAACCCAACTTCGGAAAAAAATGGGTGAAGCAGCTATAAAAGCAGCAGAATTTATTGGTTATGAAGGTGTTGGTACGGTAGAATTTCTTGTTGATAAGCATCGTAATTTTTACTTTATGGAAATGAATACTCGTATTCAGGTAGAACACCCGATTACTGAGCAAGTAATTGATTACGATTTGGTTTATGAACAGATAAAAGTAGCTGCAGGGATTCCAATTTCAGGAAAAAATTATATACCTAAATTACATTCTATTGAGTGTAGAATCAACGCAGAAGATCCTTATAAAGATTTTAGACCTTGTCCAGGAAAAATAACAACATTACATGTTCCTGGAGGTCATGGCGTTAGAGTTGATACACATGTATACGCAGGTTATACGATTCCTTCGAATTACGATTCTATGATTGCAAAATTAATTACTACAGCTCAAACTCGTGAAGAAGCTATAAGTAAAATGAGAAGAGCTTTAGATGAATTTGTTATTGAAGGTATAAAAACAACGATTCCTTTTCATAGACAATTAATGGATCATCCTGATTATATTGCAGGAAACTATACAACTAAGTTTATGGAAACTTTTGAAATTAAACCAATAGATTAAGAAGTTTCAAATTAAAATAAAAATAAAGGATATGAATTTTCATATCCTTTATTTTTTTAAATTTACTTTCAAAATTTACCTAATGAAAGAAAAAGAGTTACATATTGATGGTATTGATAAAATTATTTTAAAGCATCTAATGAATGATGCCCGAACACCAATATTAAGTATCGCTCGTGAAATTGGAATTTCTGGTGCAGCAATTCATCAAAGGTTAAGAAAATTGGAATCTGCGGGTTTAATAGCAGGTTCAAAATTTATAATTANCCCAAAAGCATTAGGGTTTAAAACATTAGCCTTTGTTGGTATTTTTTTAGATACTGCGAGTAAATATTCTGAAGCGATTAAACGCTTAAAAGAAATTCCAGAAGTAATAGAAAGCCATTATACCACAGGAAATTATGCCATTTTTATTAAAATTTTATGTAAAGATAATGAGCATTTAATGAAGTTATTAAATTTAGAAATTCAATCAATAAAAGGAGTGGCACGTACAGAGACTTTTATTTCTTTAGACCAACAAATTGATCGACAAATAAAATTATAAAATAAAAGACCTTACAATTCGAATTGTAAGGTCTTTTATTTTAAACAAGAATTTGTTTAATCTCTTCCAAGTATTTGTAGGCCCCAATAAAGTAGCATCGCTAATGAGCCTAATGCAGCAACTAAATAAGTTCTCGCAGCCCATTTTAATGAATCTTTAGCGCCATCTTGTTCAGAATCGGTCAACATATTATTTGTTTTTAACCAAGCCAAAGCACGGTTACTGGCATCATATTCAACGGGTAACGTAATAAAGCTAAATATAGTTGCGAGTGCCATCATTGCTAAACCTATTATAGCAATTGTAAACCCAATTCCAGTATTACCGGAAAATGCTCCAATCAGCAACCCTCCAATAATTAACCATTGTGAAAATTTTGATGATATTCCAACGGCGGGTACTAATTTTGATCTCAATTGCAACCATTCATATGCTTGTGCATGTTGTACTGCGTGTCCAACTTCGTGTGAAGCTACAGCGGCAGCTGCGGCACTTCTTTCATTGTAGACAGATTCGCTTAAATTTACTGTTTTATCAACAGGATTGTAGTGATCTGTTAGTTTTCCTGAAGTTGAAATTATTTTCACATCAAAAATACCATTGTCATGTAACATTTTTTCAGCAATCTCTTTGCCACTTAAACCATTTTGCAACTGAACCTTAGAATAGTAGCTAAATTTGCTTTTTAATCGCTGACTAACCAGCCAACTGATTAAAGATATAATTCCTATAAGAATATAAAATCCCATAAATTTCTTTTTAAGTTAATAAATTATAATTGGTAAATTTACAGCATAAATTATTCCAAAATATAGATTACAGACAAAATGGCAAAAACACCACAAATACTTTTAATATACACAGGCGGTACCATAGGGATGGTTAAAGATTATAAAACGGGAGCGCTAAAAACGTTTAATTTTGATAAATTATTAAAACATATTCCTGAAATTAATCATTTAAATTGTACCATAAGTAGTATTTCACTTGATAAACCAATAGATTCTTCTAATATGAACCCAAAAAATTGGGTAATAATTGCTGAAATAATTGAAGAAAATTACAACAAATATGATGGGTTTGTAGTATTACATGGCTCAGATACAATGTCATATACTTCATCAGCTTTAAGTTTTATGTTTGAGAATCTATCTAAGCCAATTATTTTTACGGGCTCACAATTACCAATAGGAGATTTAAGAACGGATGCAAAAGAAAATTTAATTACTTCTATTGAAATTGCTTCAGCTCAAGAAAATGGAAAACCAATTATCTGAAGTTTGTTTGTATTTTGAATATAAATTGTATCGCGCTAACAGAACCATAAAAATTAATGCAGAACACTTTGAAGCTTTTACTTCCCCAAATTTCCCAGCACTAGCAGAAAGCGGTGTTCATTTAAAATTTAATAAACAACTTATCCAAAGATCAGCTAATAAGAAACAATTGAAAGTTAGTAAAAATTTAGCAACTGATATTGCGTTATTGAAAATTTTCCCTGGAATAACCAAAACAGTAATTGAAAGTGTTTTAAATAGTGAAGGTTTAAAAGGAGTGATTTTAGAGACTTATGGTTCAGGGAATGCACCGAATGAAAAATGGTTTATTGATTTGTTAAAAAACGCTATACATAAAGGAATACAAATTGTAAATGTAACTCAATGTTCTGGCGGAAGCGTTATTATGGGGCAATATGAAACAAGTATTGAGCTTGAGAAAAATGGAATTATTAGCGGAAATGATATCACTACCGAATCAGCTTTAGCTAAACTAATGTACTTATTAGGTGAAAAAATCCCGAAAAATAAATTCAAATCAATTTTTGAAACTCAATTAAGAGGGGAAATGAATAATAAGGAGTGATTTTTTTTTAATTAATTTAGTGTTTATGAAGTTAATTTTTAATAAAATAGCCTAAAACACAATGTTTTTTATTAATTATTAAATAAAATGTGAAATTCAAAAAAAATAACTTAAAGTAGATATAAAATTTTCAGAACTCAACATTTTTTTGTTACTTGCCATTCGCAAAAGATGTCGAGGCGTAAGAGAAGCATAAGTTAAAAGCATTATATTTTTCTCTTCGTTGGACTTGTTTATTTTGTAAAAATTATTATATATTTAAACCATAAAAATTAATAAATTAACTATTACACGATGAAAAGAGTATTCACTATCCTTGCAATCACAGGATTATTATTATTTGGAGCTGCTCCAAAAGCTATTGCACAAGACGCAGTAACTACAGAAGAGGTTGCTGATGCAACAGAATCAAAAACATTTCACCAAAACTTAAAACAACGTTTTATTGAAGGTGGTCCATTCTTTATGGGAATTGTTTTAGTAACCTTAATTTTAGGACTAGCAATTGCTATTGAAAGAATTATTTATCTTAACATGGCAACAACTAATACTAAAAAATTAGTAAGTAAAGTTGATGAAGCATTACAATCAGGTGGAGTAGAAGCTGCAAAAGAAGTTTGTAGAAATACAAAAGGACCTGTTGCTTCAATATTTTATCAAGGTTTAGATAGAATGGATGAAGGAGTAGATGCTGCAGAAAAGGCTGTTGTTGGTTATGGTGGTGTTCAAATGGGGTTACTTGAGAAAAACATTTCTTGGTTATCATTGTTTATCGCTTTAGCACCAATGCTTGGTTTCATGGGAACTGTAATTGGGATGATTGCTGCATTCGATTCAATTCAGGCAGCAGGAGATATTTCTCCTACAGTAGTTGCAGGAGGTATTAAAGTAGCGTTATTAACAACTGTATTTGGTTTAATTGTGGCTATTATCCTGCAAGTTTTTTACAATTACATTATCTCAAAAGTAGATAGTATTGTAAACAATATGGAAGATGCTTCAATTTCACTTGTTGACCTTTTGGTTAGACATAAAAAATAAGATTTATTATGAATGATAAATTATCAAAATTATTAACATTAGTCTCAGGAGTAATTGGCCTTATAGGTGTAGTGTTCTTTTTAAGAATTATGGCCGAAGGCGACGAAGCAATTACAGCTTCATTAGCTAGTGGAGGTCCAGATTCAATTGTGGCACCATTTATTACCTTTGCGATTATTTTGTTAGCGGTTACTATTATTATTTCAGTAGGTTATTCTTTGCTTAACCTAGCCAAACACACTGATGTTTTAAAAAGAACTTTGATGGGTGTTGGGGTATTAGCAATAATTTTAGTTATTTCATATGTTACTGCTTCTGATGCAGCCGTAACTGATGCGATGGGAAAAGTATTACCAGAAGGTGAAGCAGGAAGTGTTTCAAAATGGGTTAGTACAGGTATAAACTATAGTGCATTTCTTGGTGTAATAGGCTTTGGAGCTTTTTTTACAGATTTTGTTAAATCACTATTAAAATAAAAATAGTATGGCAAGAAGAGAAGTTGGGGAAATTAATGCTGGTTCAATGGCAGACATAGCGTTCTTGCTTTTAATATTTTTCTTAGTTACAACAACGATGGATGTTGATTCAGGAATTGCACGTAAGTTACCTGAAAAAACAGAAGATACACCAGAAGTAACTATTAAAGAAAAAAATGTATTTGATATTGTTGTTAATAGAAACAATCAAATTTTAATTGAAGGTGATCAATACGTTAAAGTTACGGATATTAGACGTTTAACAATGGCATTTATTGATAATGGTGGTGGTATTGGCATACCAAAAGATGATAAACCAGGGGAACCTTGTGATTATTGTACTGGGGCTAAAGATCCTGCATCATCAGATCATCCATCAAAGGCAATTGTATCTTTACAAAGTGATAGAGGGACAAAATATGGAATGTATGTTTCTATTCAAAATGAAATTGAAGGAGCATATACTGACTTAAGAAATAAATTGTCTTTAAAATTATATAGTAGATCTTATGATGCTTTATTGAGTGATTATAAAGACACTCCTACGGAAAAATTAAAAGCTAAAATTGATGATATTAAGGATAAATATCCTCAAATTATTACGGAACCAGAACCAATAAAATAGTATCAGATTATGAGTAAGTTTAGAAAGAAGAAAAAAGGATTGCCTAAAATATCTACGGCATCTTTACCTGATATTGTATTTATGTTATTGTTCTTTTTTATGGTATCTACTACAATGAGAGAAACTGATTTATTATTAAAAAAACCAGTTCTTCCAACAGCTAGTGAAGTTAAAAAGTTGGAACAAAAAAGTTTGGTAAGTACAATTTATGTGGGTAAATCTAAAGATTCGAGAATATCTGGAGATAAAATTCAAGNAAATGACAAAATTATTGACGTTAATGATGTAACTAGTTTTATTTATTCAGAAAGAGCTCTACGTAAAGAAGAAGAAGTTAAATTTATGACTACTTCTATAAAAGCTGATAAAGATGCTAGTGTAGGTACAATTTTAGATATTAAAGAACAACTTAGAGATATTAATGCTTTAAAAATTAGTTTTTCAACAGTTAAAGGCACAAACCTTAAAACGAATTACTAAATTTATAATGGCTTAAAAGCAAAAAAGGCAATCAAATAATTTTGATTGCCTTTTTTAGTTATATAAAGTATATTTGTTATATGAGAAAACTTGGACTTATTTTTTTTGTGATCCTATTTTTTAATAATCTTCAGGCGCAAGATAAAGATATTACTGATTTAAAGTATTTGGAAGATCAAGTCTATTTATCATTAACGTATAATATTTTAAATGATAAGCCAAATGCAATTACTCAAAATGGCTTTTCTGGTGGAGTTTCAATTGGGTTTATTAAGGATCTACCAATAAATGACGAAAGGAATATTGGTTTTGGAATCGGCTTAGGATATGCATATAATACATACATTCAAAATTTAAAGATTACGAAACAAAATCAAATTACTGTATTTGAGGAAGCAATTGATTTTAAATCAAATAGTTTAAGAATAAGCTCTTTAGAGCTACCAATTGAATTAAGATGGAGAAATTCAACGCCTAGTAAATATAAGTTTTTGAGAATTTATGGTGGGTTAAAGGTTTCATATTTACTCTTAGCAAAAACAAAATTTACAGATTTAACAGAAATTGAAACTACTAAAAATGTACCAGAAATAAATAGAATACAGTACGGATTAATTTTAGCTACAGGGTATAGTACCTGGAATTTGTATGTTTATTATGGCTTGAATCCTTTTTTTAAAAATACAGATTTTAATGGAGAAAGACTTAAGTTAAAAGATATTAATATCGGATTGAAATTTTATATGATGTAGATATAAAAGAAGTAAACAAAAAATTGTGAAAAAATACCAATCATAAAACCTAAAATAACTTCATTTAATTTATGAGCTTGTAATCTTAATCTAGAGGAAGCAATTAAACCACTTAAAATAAAAAAGATAGCTAAAAATAATATTAAATTTATTTTAAAGTGATAGCTAAAATAAATTAAAAACCCTATTAACCCTCCAACGGCTGCTGTATGTAAACTTATTTTAACATTAAAATATAACATGATATATGAAATTAGTAATAATAACATATATCCAAAATAAAATAAAGCCAATATATTAACTGCTGATGATTTATATAGCCAGTTACCTATAATATATGCTATTGAAATAAATAATAAAGTAGGAAATTTTCGTTCTTCAATGGTAGACATATGAAAACTATCAATCATTTTAANCCGTTTTAGAAGCACTAATAAAAAGAAAGGAAAAATATAAGTTCCTATCAAAATTAAAGTTAACATAGAATACTCAAGAGGTTTAAAGATGAACTTAGGGATTAACAAAAAGTATAAAATTGAACCTATGATTGGGAAATTAATTGGATGAAAAAAATAGGTTATAAATTTTGAAAATTTCATAGGTATTTATTCTAATATTACATTTCTTTTCTTAATCTAGCTACAGGAATATCAAGCTGTTCTCTATACTTTGCAATAGTTCTTCTAGCAATTGGATACCCTTTTTTAAGTAAAATACTTGATAATTTATCGTCGGTTAAAGGCTTCTTTTTATTTTCTTCTTTAATAACAGTTTCAAGGATGTTTTTAATTTCTCTGGTTGACACATCTTCACCCTGATCATTTTTCATAGATTCAGAAAAGAATTCTTTAATTAATTTTGTACCATAAGGAGTTGAGACATACTTGCTGTTTGCAACACGCGAAACGGTAGAAACATCCATATGAATTACATCCGCAATATCTTTTAAAATCATAGGTTTTAACTTACGTTCATCACCTGTTAAAAAATACTCTTTTTGATGTTGTAATATAGCATTCATGTTTAACAATAGTGTTTGCTGACGTTGTTTAATAGCGTCAATAAACCATTTTGCAGCATCTAATTTTTGTTTAATAAATAAAACGGCCTCTTTTTGAGAATTTGATTTTTCATTAGAATATTTATACCCTTTTAATAAATTGAAATATGAAGTTCAGGTGCGTTCCTAGAATTTAAGGAAGTTCCAATTCCCCTTCAACAATTCTAATGGTAAAATCGGGTACAATTTGTTCAGCAATTTTACTATTACCAACAAAGGACCCTCCCGGTTTTGGATTTAATTTTTCAATTTGTAAAATACCTTCTTTTAATTCATTTTCAGTAACATGAAATTTTTGAAGTAATGAATTTTCTAATATATTTATGGCTAAATTTCTACTAGGTGTTTCCTTTTTTCTTTTTAATTGAATAATTAAACATTCTTTAAGATTTCTTGCTCCTACGCCAGCTGGATCTAGTTGTTGAACAAGTTGAAGTAGCCGTTCTAATTCTTCTGGAGTAGTAGTTAAATTTTGAGTAAAAGCTAAATCGTCTATTACATCAACTAACTCACGTCTTATGTAGCCGCTTTCATCAATACAGCCAATTAAAAAATCAGTAATAATCTCTTCTTTTTCCGTTAATCTATAGGTGTTAATTTGATTTTTTAGATTTTGTGTAAATGAAGTTCCTGAAGCGTAAGGAATATCTTTATCTTCATCATCATCAGAGTAGTTGTTTGCTTGTGTTTTGTAGTTTGGAATTTCATCATCACTTAAATACTCATCAATATTAATATCTTGCGTATCTATACTTTCATTTCCAGAAGAATCATAATCATCATCAGATTGTGAGCCTTCATACTCATCCATATCTTCATTTCCACTCTCTAAAGCTGGATTTTCTTCTAATTCCTGTTTTAAACGTTGTTCAAATGC
>Ga0006257_1000291_pt1 | contig 13504 bp, 12 predicted proteins | sample Deesub45470m_DNA_FD_54937 | JGI IMG/M metagenome (GOLD analysis project Ga0006257, IMG submission 54937) | Deep subsurface microbial communities from North Pacific Ocean - 450_OLKR46/470m Metagenome | ecosystem: Environmental > Terrestrial > Deep subsurface > Unclassified | place: North Pacific... | reverse complement strand
GGGCAACAGCGAGCAGCGAGCCCGCGAAAATAAGAGATCGTGTCATCGGCGGTTCTCCGCGCTGGCGAGAAGGGAGGCGTGACGGCCAGTCAGTCGGTCGAGCCGGGCGCCTGCGAGATGGAAGCGGCGCAGCAGCTCGACGCGGCGGGACCGGGCATCGACCACCGTTTGTCCCGCCTGATTGACTTCGAGGAAGGAGAAGGCCGTGCCGCCACGGGCGAAGCCATCGCGTACCAGAGCCACCGCACGTTCAGCACTCGGTAGCACTTCACCTTCGATCCGCGCGATTTCGGTCGCGAGTGACGCACGCTCTGCCACAAGCCGGTCAATTTCCCGTCCGATCTGGACCCGCGCGACGGCAACCTCTGCTTCGGCCGCATGGGCTTCGGCATTGGCGCGCGCGACATTGCCGCGATTGGCGGCGCGGTTACCAAGCGGGATCGAGCCGCCAACCATGATCGCCACGTCATTGTCTTGCCCGAAATGGCGGACACCCACGCGTGCCGTGGGGTCGCCGACATTGCCAGTTTCGGCGAGGCGCACCCGTGCCCCGGCTGCACCCCGCTCAGCGGCAAGCAACGCGAGATCTGGGCTGTCATCGCCCGCAACTGCGGCCGTTTCCAAAATGTCGAACGGCGTCGCGTCGAGCTTATAGTCTGTGGTGCCGCCCCAATAAGACGCCAGCGTGACCCGAGCGATCCGGGCGTTTTCGCGCGCCTGATCGAGCGCGATCCGCGCCTGCGCCACGGTGGTTTTTGCCCGCTCTGCCGCGAACAGGGGATCGAGCGCGCGGCCGACCCGGCGGCTTGTCTCTGTCGCCACGCGCTGCGCGGCGTCCAGCCTTTGTTCAGCGATCGAGATGGCGGCCTCAGTGGCCAGCGCCTCGACCCACGCGGCCTGCACCTGCGCCATAAGGTCCAGCATCCGAAGCCGGTTGCGTGTCGAGACGATGCCAATATCGGACCGTGCGGCGCCAATGCGCGCTTCGCGCTTGCCACCGCGTTCCCAGGTACGCTCATACCAGGCCGTGGTTTGCGAGCGATCAAGCGGCGAATAGGGGCCGGTCCCGGTGAAGTCCTCGGCATCGACGCCGACGACATCGCGCGGCCGCACATCGGCCTGGGTTATGGCGGCATCGGCCACCTGGAGACGCGCGGCGTTGGCCGCCACGGCGGGGTCGCCAGTAGCAACCCTCGACAGCGCGTCGGATAGACTCATATCTTGCGCCGCTCCGAGGGATGGAGCGGACAGAGCAGCTAATGCCGCGCCTATCGCAAGCGCGCGCCGCAAGCGCACCGGTTGGCGCGCAACGAAAACTGAAAACATGACAAATCGGCCTCACGAACAGGCGTAGCGAAAGCCGCGCCTATGTCGACGCAGCGGCTCTAGGTGCGAATCGTGAGGTTCTTGGGAGGACGTTCGGGGCCGTGAACCAGGACGCCAGCCGATCGGTCGTCAGCCATGGGTGACTGTAATGACGATGCCAGGAAAACCCCGGCTTGGCCTTGTGCCATAGGAGCGGGCAGCGCTGATCCGGTATCGCCATGATGATGGTGCCCAACGTCGGGCTGATGGCCCGGAGCATTCCCGCTATCGTCGGGGGTCATTGCTTCGGGATGCCCACCGTCGTGATCGCTTGCGTCGAAGGCTATGATGCTGAGCGGAAGATGCTCATGATCGGCGGTCACTCCAGCCTCATGTTGAACGCGATCGACGATACTAGTCATGCTCGCGCCCGCAAAAACAAGCGTCAGCGCGATGCAAAGCATCGAGCAAAGCCGTAACGGCAGAAGTTGCGACAGCTTGACCACGCTCTTTGATTACAGGCGGAGCGGAGGATAATCAATAATGATTATCCCCTCCAGGGGGATAGGATAGAGGAATNCCCTCTGCTATGCGCAGGCCATGAGCCATGCCGCCAATCCCGACCTCATAAACCGCCTGAAGCGTGCACAGGGCCACCTCGCGAAAATACTCGAAATGGTTATGGAAGGCCGGGACGGCCTCCAGACCGCCCAGCAGATGCAGGCAGTGATCGCCGCGCTCGACAAGACCAAGACGCTGCTGGTGAGTGACCATATCGAGCATCATCTGGAGGAACTGGTCGGACCGCTGCCGAAGGCGGCGCGCGATGATCTGGCCAAGCTCGGCGAGCTGGCCAAATATCTCTGACAAGACCGCGTTTCAGTTGGTTGCGATGGCGACATGACCGAGCGCGGCGGCAAGCCCGCGGGCCAGCTTCTGCGCGTCGTCATTTGCCCAGAAGTGCATGAAGAACAGCCGGGGTTCGTCATCAAGCATATGATTGTGGAGCGCGGTCACCTCGATGCCGTTCTCGCGCAATGCGCGCAGCACCGGATTCACCTCCTCGCGGTCGCACCTCGGCGACTTCGATGACGGTGCGCGGTTTGGAGCGACCGACGATCCCCGCGATCGGCCGCCGTGATGGCGGGCTTGCGCGGCGCCGATCACCATAAAAGGGCGCTCAGGCTCAAATCGAGGAATTTTCATTAACGCACGCCTGGCAGATCCGATTTCGCCTGGCGCTTACCGCAGTTCAAAGTCCCTGTAGGTAATCGGTTCGCGTAGAGGGTCGCTCGGGCGAGGTTCCGTGGCACTACCATGTTCATCTCACGCGATGATGGGCGCCGTGGTCACTCTCCTTGATAAACAGCTGTCCGCATTGGGTCGAGAGATACTCCAGTTCTTGTGCCAACCGGCGGCGGAGGCGCAACTGTACGGGCAGTCATGATGACGCCCTGCGACGACAGGGTAACGGAATGAAAGCTGCCGCCGAACGCGATGTCGACAATCTCCACGGGCGCGCCGGACGGATCAAAGCCAAGCGCTTCCGGGCGAACCATCACCCGGCCCGCGCCATCAGCCATGCCGGGCGCTGGCACGGCACCGAAAGCGGTGTGGGCCACGCCATTTTCAATCCGTGCCGGCAAATCTTCCGCCTCTCCCAGCAACCGAGCCGCCGCAAGCGAGACCGGCCGCAAATAACAATCCTGCGGGCGGCCCGTTTGCAGAATGCGCCCCGCCGACATTAGCACGAGGTCGTCTGCCATCAGCAGCGCTTCCTGCGGATCATGCGTCACGATCAGCACGGCGGCACCGGCAGCACGCAGATCGGTAAGGGCCGATGTCCGCACGGCGGCCCGCAACTGTCCGTCCAGACCGGAAAATGGCTCATCAAGCAGCAGCACCGAGGGCGCTCGCACCAGCGCCCGCGCGATGGCGACCCGCTGTTGCTCGCCGCCGGACAACGTGTGCGGCCAGGCATCGGCCAGCGCTTCCAGATGAAAGCGCGCGAGCAGCGCCGCAACGCGCTCGCGGCGCTGCTCGGCTGGCAGGGCTTTCAGGCCGAAGCCGATATTATCGGCCACGCTGAGATGCGGGAACAAAGCGAAATCCTGAAACACCAGCCCAACCCCGCGTGCCTCGGGCGGGGTGACGACGCCCGGTGCGGACATCAAAACGCCGCCGATGCTGATCTCTCCGGCGTCAATCGGCTCCAGCCCGGCGATCAGGCGCAGCAGCGTGCTCTTGCCGCAGCCGGATGGCCCCAGCAGGCAGGCGATGCGACCCGCCCGCAGATCAAGGCTCGCCTCCGCGACGGCATGGCGCCCATCATAGAAGCGCGAGACGCCGCGCGCGGCAAGTGTGACGGAAGACATGGCCATCCGCTTAGGAACCGGGCCGGGAAAGCGCAATCTTTCGCGTCAACCAGATGACCGCCGGCAGCGCGAGCAGAATGATCAGGATCGAGGGGGCGCCGGCCTGTTCCAGCCGTTCATCCAGCGCATAATTATTGGCGCTGACGGCGAGCGTATCGAAATTGAACGGGCGCAGGATCAGGGTCGCGGGCAGTTCCTTCAGCACATCGATGAAGACGATGAGGCCCGCAGTGAACATCGCGCCGCGCGCCACGGGCAGCTCGACGGCAAGAGCGCCGCCTGTCTCCGTCCGCCCGAGCATGCGCGCGGCATGGATCATAGAGGGCGTCACCCGGGTCAGGCCGGCGTCGATCGGCTCCAGCGCCGCCGCCATCAGCCGCGCGGCGTAGGCATAGACGAGCAGCATGATGCCGATGACATAGCCCGAGCCCGGCAGCAGGTTCCAGACGATGCCGGCCGAGGCGAGCAGCCCGATCGCCATCACCGCACCCGGCGTCGCATAGCCAAGGCTGGCGATCCGCGCGGCCATGGGCAGGCGGCGCGTGCCGAGCGCCAGCATCGTCGCCAGCGCGACGGTGACGAGCGCCCCGGCGATGCCGAGCGCCAGACTGTGGCTTGCAGCACGCATCAGACGGGGCCAGTCGGGGCTGGAATCCAGTCCGCTGATGAGTAGCCAGCTCACCGGAAGCAACAGTCCGGCAACGAGCAGCAGCAGGCAGAAACCGGTGGCAGCCCAGCCGCGCGCGCCGGCCAGCGGCTTCACTTGCACGGCGCGCCAGCGGGCATTGCCGGCCTCATGCGTGCGCCCCTTGCGCCCGCGCCGCTCGATCCACAGCAACAGGGCAGCGACGGCGAGCAGCGGCAGCGCGAAGCGGGCGGCGCTGACGGTGGAGCCATAGACCGACCACGCCCGCACGACGCCGGTGGTCAGGGTTTGCACGCTGAGGAACTGCACCGCGCCATAATCGGCGAGGGTTTCCATCACCGCCAGCGCGACGCCGGCCGCCAGTGCCGGGCGCGCCNTTGGCAGCGCCACATGGTATAAGGCGCGCCAGCCATCGCAGCCCAGCATCTTCGCGGCTTCCAGCACATTGACCGACTGATTGAGGAAGGCGGCGCGCATCGCCAGATAGACATAGGGATAGAAAGCGCAGGAGAGCACGAACACCGCGCCACCCAGACCGCGCATCCCGAACGGCAGGTCAAAGCCCGGCCCCGCCCGCAGCCACATGCGCAGCGGCCCGGCGACGTCGAACAGATCGGCATAGGCATAGGCCAGCGCGAAGGCGGGCACGGCGAGCGGCAGGGCCAGCGCCCATGCAAACACATCGCGCCCCGGAAAGCGGTGCATGACGACCAGCCACGCTGCGAGCGAGCCCAGAAAGGCCGTCGCCAAGCCGACCAGCAGCGCCAGCCATACCGATGTGGCAGCATAACGCAGGATATCGCGCAGGGCGATGTCCGCCGTGTCACCGGACAGCGCGGCCGCGACGACGCCGACCAGCGGCAGGATCGCCGCCAGTCCGGCGAACGCCGCCAGCCATGGCAGCACGGCGCTGCGGCCGCGCGCGGCGCCGTGCAATCGCGTTACCGCCATCCCGCGCGTTATCGCCACCCCGCTTCGCTCATCAGCGATTGCGCCTCAGGCTGACGCGCAGCAAAGGCGGCGACCGCCATCGGGTTCGCGGTGAAGTCCGCATAGGCATCGACGGGTGCCGGCGGTGCGACATCCGGGGAGGCCGGGAACTCATTATTATTGGCGGCGATGTGACCCTGCGTCTCGGCCGATGCGAAAAACTCCAGAAGCCGCACGGCGTTTTCCCGGTTCGGCGCATTGGCTGCTACGCCGCCGCCCGAAATATTGATATGCGCGCCCTGCCCAGCCAAGCTGGGGAAGCCGAGCTTGACGTGCTCGGTCACCTTGCGGTCGCCCGCATTATCGCCATTAGCCATGCGGATATAATAATAGCTGTTGGTCAGCGCGATCTCGCAAACGCCGGCGCCCACCGCGCGGATCTGGTCGCGATCGCCACCCTCGGGCGGACGCGCCATGTTCGCGACGATACCGCGCACCCATGCGCCAGCTTTCTCGAGGCCCTCCGCCTCGATGATCGCCCCGACCAGGGAGAGATTATAGATGCTGTCCGACGAGCGCACGCAAAGCTTACCCTTGAAACGCGGGCCGGCGAGCTTGCCATAATCGTCAATCTCCTCCGGGCGCACCTTGCTGCTGTCATAGGCGACGACGCGCGCGCGGCGCATATAGCCATAAAAATGACCGTCCGGATCGCGCAGATTGGCCGGAATGCGGGCATCGAGCGTCTCGGACTGGACGGGCTGGAGCAACCCGGCCTGCTGGGCCCGCCAGAGCGCGCCGGCATCGGCCGTGATGAATAGGTCTGCCGGGCTATTGGCGCCCTCGCTTTTCATGCGGGCGATCAGCTGGTCGGCATTGCCTTCGATCCGATTGATCTTGATTCCCGTTTCCTGAGTGAAGCGCTCATAGAGAGGCAGGTCGCTATCATAGTGACGAGCCGAATAGAGATTCACCTCGGGGGCGGCAGTCTCCCCGTTGCGTTCAGAGCAGCCGGCCAGAAGGACGGCCCCCAGCAAAGCAGAAACAGCAAAACGTATCGACACAGATGGACCCCTTCGGATGTTCAGGCGCATAAGCCCTAAGTTTGTTGCGATTGATTCGCAACTAGCGATTGCCCAAAATGTCATAACTCTATTTTATCTCACGCGGTGTTGCGGCATCTCAATTTTAGATATCCATAGAGATCCCTTCCCCCACTCAAGAACAGCGTGTCACGCGAAGGCAGGAGGACCGACCTGCCTCAATGAGACGGGCCGGTCCGGAAATATTATCCCGTCAGAACCAGGAGCGGATTCCGATCAGGAACTGCCATCCTCCGCTCTTCTCGTCCCGCGTGCGCCGGTAATCGGCAGTATCGCCAAAAGCGCGCTCGTAATTCACGCCGACATAGGGTGCGAACTCGGGCACGAATTGGTAGCGCAGGCGCAACCCCAACTCGGCGGTAGAGAGGCCGGAGCCGATGCCCAGTTCGGGAACGTCCTGCGCGGCGAAGTTCAATTCCGCTGCGGGCTGGAGGATCAGCTTCTGTGTCAGACGCAGGTCATATTCCGCTTCGACCCGCGCGGTGACGTCGCCCTTGTCCGATAGAAACAGGGCTCCGTCGACTTCGAACCAATAGGGAGCAAGGCCCTGCACACCCAGCACGGCGTAGCTGCGATCCCGTCCGGCACGAAAATCGTGACGGACGCCGGTCTGGAGGTTCCACCACGGGTCGAGCGCACGGCTCCAGAGCGCTTGCACTTCGGCGCTCTCCAGCTTTTCGCCGAAGCTGCCTTCGCCCTCGGTCTTGACCCAGAGCCTGTCGATATCGCCGCCGTACCAGCCCTGCGCGTTCCACGCATAACCGTCCTTGCCCTTGCCGATGACCGCTTCGAGCTGATCGATCAGGATCATCGCGCCTTTGATATCGCCATGCTCCTTGCGGGTCACTTCGCGCGCCGGAGCCATTGCCGGCGAACCGAAAATGGCATCGGCGGCATGAGCGGGGCCACCCAATGCCGCCGCCGATGGCGGCCCGACCGGCGGATCGGGAATGCCGGGTTCATGTCCGGCATGGGCATGGACCTGCGCGTCCTTTGTCGGAGCCGAAGGCATCTGGTGGCCGGCGTGCGGATCTGTCGACTCGGAAGGCTTCGGCGGCATGTCGTGCCCGGCATGGGGATTGGCTGATTGTTCATCCATCTGATGCTGTGCATGTGGATCGGCCGGGGCCTGTTGCACGGCGGCACCATGATCATGCTGTGCCAGGGCCGGCGTTGCGATCGTGACGAGGAAGATGCCCAGCAGAGACTTCATGCTGCTTCTCCCTCAAGCGGGCGGACGGTGACGACACGAAACATCCCCGCGTGCATGTGGAGCAGCAAATGGCAGTGAAACGCCCAGTCGCCCGGCGCATCGGCGGTCAGATCGAAGCTGACCTTGCCGCCCGGGAGCACATTGACGGTGTGCTTGCGGGGATAGCTGCCGGTATGGCCGTTCACCACCTCGAAGAAATGGCCATGCAGATGAACTGGGTGGGTCATCATCGTATTGTTGATGAGGACGACGCGCGCGCGTTCGTTGCGTTCGAAACGGATCGGCTCGACGCCTTCGCTGAATTTTTCGCCATCGAACGACCACATGAAGCGCTCCATGTTGCCGGTGAGATGAACCTCGATCGTGCGCTGTGGAGGGCGCGTGTCGGGGTTGGGGGTGAGCGACATGAGGTCGCGGTAGGTCAGCACCTTGTGGCCGACATCTTCCAGTCCGACACCCGGGTCGCCGGTACGATCGACCGGAGACATGGCGATGGCGTCCACGCCGACGCCAACCTTGACGCTGTCGGGCACCTTCGACTTATCGCGCATGTTCATTCCGCCCATCGAATGGGAGCCACCATGGTTCGCTGCTGCCGCGCTCGCACCGGCGGCCATAGCACCATGATCCATCCCGGACATGGCACCATGGTCCATTCCAGCCATTGAACCGTGATCCATGCCGCCCATGCCCATATCTTTCATGGTGAGCGTGGGACGTGGGCGAAGCGGCGGAACGGGCGCAGTCATACCAAGGCGCGGCGCGAATGTGGCGAGCGCCATGCCGGAACGCTCGATCGATTCCGCTACGAGGGTGAACGCTTTGTCCTCGGTCGGTTGGATAATGACGTCATATGTCTCGGCATTGCCGATCTGGAACTCGTCGACCGTCACGGGCCGAACATTCAATCCGTCGGCGCTGACCACGGTCATCGGCAGGCCAGGAATGCGGATATTGAAGATCGTCATCGTAGCCGCGTTGATGAAGCGGAGCCGCACCCGCTCGCCGGGGCGGAACAGCCCGGTCCAGTTTTCCTGCGGTCCGTGACCATTGATCAGATAGGTGTAAGTGGCCGCCGTCACGTCAGCGATGTCAGCGGGGTCCATCCGCATCTTCCCCCACATGGCGCGGTCGCCGGCGGACATGCTCTCCTCGGGACCGCCACGCAACATACCGAAGACTGTCTGCTTCTGGCGATTGAAATACCCGCCTTCTGCCTTGAGCTTGGTGACGAGTTGGTGCGGATGGAGGAAGGTCCAGTCACTGAGAACGATCACATGCTCGCGGTCATAGGCAACGGGATCAGGTTCGGCGGGATCGATGATCATGGGACCATAGTGGCCCTGCTGTTCCTGCAGACCGGAATGGCTGTGATACCAATAGGTGCCGCTCTGCCGCAGCGGGAACTCATAGACGAAGGTTGAGCGCGGCTTGATGCCGGGGAACGAAACCCCTGGCACCCCATCCATCTGGAAGGGGACGATCAGGCCGTGCCAGTGAATCGAGCTATCCTCATCGAGCGTGTTCTCGACGTGGAGGCGCACATTTTGCCCTTCGCGCAGGCGGATCAGCGGGGCGGGTAGCACGCCGTTCAGGGTCACGGCATGGCCGGNGCGCCCGCCGACCGTGAACGCTGTATTGGCAATCCTGAGGCGGATGTCTTCACCAGACAGAGTGGGCAAGGTCGGCGCGAGACCGGGGGAACCGGTACGAGCCCAAGCAGGAACAAGTCCCGTGAAACCCAATCCGGCCAGGCCAATGGCTCCTGCTCGTAAAAACGAGCGGCGTTCGATAAGTTGTGTCATGTTCAAGTGTCCTAGGGCTCCTGAACTTTCAGAAGCGAAATGAAGGTCGAGGAAACCGGGCGGAGAACGAACTGTCTTCCGCCCGACTCAGCTCTAATGGTTGTGTTCCGAATTATGTCCGGCGGGCGTTTCGCCGCTCGCCTTCTCGCAACATTCCATCTTCTTGGGGGCTTCGGCGCTATCCGCTGCCCGGCTATCGCAACAGCAGCAGCCCTTGCCACTCCGATCAGGCGCGGGCGTGCGATGACCCGAATGGGTAGGATCGGCGGTCTGCGCGGCAACCGGGGNTGCGGCCGCAATCGCAATTGCGGTGACAAGCATTATCATTGTGCATTCTCCAGAAGATTGTTTGGCTTCAAGCTTCTGGAAACAGGCGTGGAGGCCGACTTATCGCATCAGGCCCAATGCCCTTGAGGAGAGGGACAGGTTGTGACTCCAGGATTTGTCGAACATGATCTGCGCTGGCTGCCATCTGTGGCGCTGTGGGCCGAACCGCCGCGCAGGCGATCGCACAATCGATCATACTGCCCATTTGTCTGTCGGGGGATGTCTCGTGCTCCCCAATACAATGCCTCATATCCGACAGGGCCACCGGTGCGGCATGCGCCGTCGCCAGTCCGCTCGACATTGCCAGGGGCATGAACGACAGAGTGAAAGCCACGCACATTGCGACAACGAACCGCAACAGCGTCAAGCGACCGGTCCCCTGAAGGGAACCGTGTCTGTTCGTCTCGATTCTGGTTCGCCTTGCCCGCACGCTGATTCAGTTCCTTCGAGTCGAAGCGACTATCGCACCTGACACTGTGTTAAGGTCAAGCGGCTATTGACTCTGACATGATGTTAAGGACCAGATTGTTGCGCAATGGAAGGAGACGGTTGATGGCCGAGTCGAAACATAGCGCACATTCAGGGGCCCATGGCTGTTGTGGAAGCCATGGGGAACATCCCGCTGGTCTTGTAGTCGATCCGGTTTGCGGCATGACCGTCGATCCGCAGAAGACAACGCATCATGCAACCCATGCTAGCCATAAGTATCATTTTTGCAGCGCTGGGTGCCGCGAAAAATTCGTCGGCGATCCAGAACATTACCTGATCCCGGCGGCTGACCGGGTGGTGGATGCCCCGTCGGGGGCGATCTGGACCTGTCCGATGCACCCCGAAATCCGGCAGGACCATCCCGGCGCCTGTCCCATCTGCGGCATGGGGCTCGAGCCGGAAATGGTCACCGCCGACGCTGGACCGAGTGCCGAACTGATCGACATGTCGCGTCGCTTCTGGATAGCACTGGTGCTGACCATCCCCGTCTTTGTCCTTGAAATGGGCGGCCATCTGTTTCCAGCACTGCATCACCTTGTGCCTGTGAAGCTGTCGACCTGGGTCCAGTTCGCGCTGACGACGCCAGTGGTACTGTGGGCCGGTTGGCCATTTTTCGAGCGCGGCTGGGCCTCGCTGAAAACGCGCAACCTCAACATGTTCACGCTGATCGCGATGGGGACGGGCGTGGCGTGGGCCTATAGCGTTGTCGCGACGCTGGCGCCCGGCATTTTCCCGGCGGCCTTTCGGGCCGCCGACGGATCTGTCGCCGTCTATTTCGAAGCGGCCGCCGTGATCACCACTCTGGTGTTGCTCGGGCAGGTTCTCGAACTGCGGGCGCGCGAACGGACCTCAGGCGCGATCAAGGCACTCCTCAACTTGGCACCTAAAACCGCGCGCCGTATCGCCGATAACGGCAGCGATGAAGAAGTCTCGCTCGACCTGATCGCGGTGGGGGACCGGCTGCGGGTGCGGCCTGGCGAAAAGGTGCCGGTCGATGGCGTCGTCGAGGAAGGGCGCTCGGCGCTCGATGAATCGATGGTGACGGGCGAATCCATGCCGGTGACCAAGACGGTCGCCGACGTAGTGATCGGCGGAACGATGAACCAAAGCGGCGCGCTGGTAATCCGCGCCGACAAAATCGGGCGCGACACCATGCTGGCGCGCATTGTCCAGATGGTCGCCGAGGCCCAGCGGTCGCGGGCACCGATCCAGCGTATGGCCGATCAGGTCGCCGGCTGGTTCGTGCCGGCGGTGCTGGCCGTTGCGATTCTCGCCTTCGTCGCCTGGGGCATCTGGGGGCCGGAACCGCGCCTGGCGCACGGACTGGTCGCGGCAGTGGCGGTGCTGATCATCGCCTGTCCCTGTGCGCTGGGGCTGGCGACGCCGATGTCGATCATGGTCGGCGTCGGCCGCGGTGCGGGACTTGGCGTGCTTATCAAGAATGCCGAAGCACTGGAGCATATGGAGAAGGTCGACACGCTGGTCGTCGACAAGACCGGAACGCTGACCGAAGGGAAACCCGCCGTCATCCGGATCATCGCGGCGGACGGCTTCGAAGAAGCGGAATTGCTGCGGATCGCCGCCGGTGTCGAGCGCGCATCAGAGCATCCTCTGGCGCTGGCGATCGTTGACGCGGCGATAGGCCGAAACATCGCAATCCCACCCGTCAGCGATTTCGATTCGCCGACCGGCAAGGGCGCCTTGGGGATTGTTGAAGGTCTGCACGTGACGCTGGGCAACGCCCGCTTCCTGAGTGAATCCGGGGTCGATACCGTATCCCTTGCAGCGCAAGCCGATCAGCTTCGCGCGGATGGCGCCACCGCGATTTTCATGGGCATCGACAACCGGGTCGCAGGCGTGTTCGCCATCGCCGACCCGATCAAGCCGACAACGCCGGAAGCGCTGGCCGCCCTGCGCGCCGACGGCATCAAGGTGGTGATGCTGACCGGCGACAATCGCACGACGGCCGAAGCCGTGGCGCGTCAGCTCGGCATCGATGCCGTCGAGGCCGACGTGCTGCCGGATCAGAAAGCGGCTGTCGTCGCGCGGCTGAAACAGGAAGGGCGGATTGTCGCCATGGCGGGCGACGGGGTCAATGACGCGCCGGCCCTCGCAGCGGCGGACGTCGGCATCGCGATGGGACATGGCACCGACGTCGCCATGGAAAGTGCGGGCGTGACCCTGCTCAAGGGCGATCTCAACGGCATCGTCCGCGCCCGCCAGCTCAGCGCGGCGACGATGGCCAATATCCGGCAGAATCTGTTCTTCGCCTTCGTCTATAATGCCGCCGGCGTGCCGATCGCGGCGGGGCTGCTCTATCCGGTCTTCGGCATCCTGCTCTCGCCGATGATTGCGGCGGCGGCGATGGCGCTGTCTTCATTCAGCGTCGTGGCCAATGCGCTACGCCTCAATCGAGTGCGGCTGTGAACATCGGTGCGGCCTCGAAGGCGAGCGGCGTCTCACAGCGCATGATCCGCCATTATGAGAAGATCGGCCTGATCCCGGCGCCGCTACGCCGGGACAGCGGCTATCGCGACTATGCAGATGCCGATGTCCATCGCCTGCGATTCATCGCCAATGCGCGCGATCTGGGCTTTCCGATCGAGGATATCCGAGGTCTGCTGGGGCTGTGGAGCAACAACCAACGCGCCAGCGCCGAGGTCAAGGCCCTCGCTATCGCCCGCGCCGAGGAACTGGGCCGCAAGGCCGAAGCGCTTCAGGCGCTGCGCCGGACATTGCTCGAACTGTCTGAACGCTGCCATGGCGACGATCGGCCCGACTGTCCGATTATCGAGCGTATGTCCGGCGACGCGGACGGTGCAATCAGTAACATGTGAAGTTTTTGGGTCACAGACCATGTAGGTGAGCGTGTTTGACTCCGCCGCCGGAATCAGGGCGGCACCTCTCAACCTGCAACCGCTGCGGGCCATTCGTGTGCGAACAGGATCGGCGAAATCTGAGCCTGTGCAGCTCGTCCAACCGACCGATGCCAATAGCTCATCCTTTTGAGCGCCCGGCTGCTGCCGAGCGCCTGCCATAGCGCTCGCTTGAGGCGCTTCTCGTCACCCTGCGGATGCTGGTGGTAGCAGCGTTCCCAGCCATGCAACCAAAGCGAGGATGAGCACCGCAGCGCCACCTTCGAGCCAGAGGCTTCGACGCAGCCGCAACACGGCCCCTTCTATGTTTCCGTCCTCGATTCCTGTCGCCAGCGCCGGGTGAGAACGGCGGAGCAATATTCGACCACGGTAGCGGCGGGATAGTCCTGCTGCGGGCGGCGTAAAAGTCGTCCACCTTGAAGCCTTTCTGCCGAG
>Ga0006257_1000285_pt1 | contig 13704 bp, 12 predicted proteins | sample Deesub45470m_DNA_FD_54937 | JGI IMG/M metagenome (GOLD analysis project Ga0006257, IMG submission 54937) | Deep subsurface microbial communities from North Pacific Ocean - 450_OLKR46/470m Metagenome | ecosystem: Environmental > Terrestrial > Deep subsurface > Unclassified | place: North Pacific... | reverse complement strand
CCCGCCCCGACACACCGGCTTTCGCAATGCGCTCAATCCCGTCTTTTCGCCCAAGCGGATGGGCGAACTGGACGGCAAGGTGCGGCTGCGCGCGCGGGAATATATCGACAGGTTCAAGGACCGGGGGGAATGCGATTTCGTCCGGGATTTCGCCATCCCCTTTCCGGTGTCGATCTTCCTCGACCTGCTCGGCCTGCCGCAGGAGGAGATGCAGCAGTTTCTCGATTGGGAATTTTCCCTGTTACACACCGACGACATGGAAGATCGGGTCAAGGGCACGCGCGCGGTCAAGGCCTATCTGCTCAACGCCATCGAAGATCGTCGCAAAAGGCCCGGCGACGACCTGATAAGCATCGCGCTCCAACTGGAATATGAAGGGCGCAAATGGACGCCCGAAGAGGTGTTCGGCCATTGCTTCAATCTGTATCTGGGCGGGCTGGATACGGTGTCGGCGAATATCGGCCTGCATTTCCAGCATCTCGCGACCCATCCGGCCGATCAGGATGCCCTGCGGCAAAATCCGGCGGGTGCCACCGTAGCCATCGAGGAGTTGCTGCGCGCTTATGCCGCTGTCACGACCTTCCGCATCTGCACCAAAGACGTGATGCTGCACGATGTCACGATCCGCGCGGGTGACCGGGTTGCGATGTCGACCCCTTTGGGATCGAACGATCCCGAAGCGTTCGAGGCCCCGACGCACATCCGTTTCGACCGCCGCCCTTCGCATCTGACCTTCGGCTATGGCCCACATCGCTGCCTCGGCGCACATCTTGCCCGGCGCGAGCTACAGATCGCCATGCAGGAAATGCTCGCCGCCCTGCCGGCTTTTACAGTGCAACCGGGGTTCGATGTGCCCTTCTATCTCAGCAACATCATCCATGTGGAATCGCTTCCACTGGTCTGGGCCAGATAGGTATGGCGCGCTCAGCGATAGCGTCTTTGCAACGAGCGATAGCAAAGGCGGTCGTGCCCCGGCGGCGGCTGCCCTAGTTTGCACCTGAGCACCACAGGCGATCCATGGATCGACACAGAAGGTGCCCAAGGGGAGATGAAGCTATGAGATCCGTCAAATGCCAGGTGCTTGCCACCAGCGCGCTGGCCCTGTTCGCGACCGCCGTACCTGCCTTGGCACAGCAGCCTGCCGACCAGCCTTCGGTCAATAGCGGGCTACAGGATATCGTCGTGACCGCACGCCGTCGCGAGGAATCGCTTCAGTCGGTGCCGGTATCGATCACCGCCATCTCCGCCGAGATGCTGGAGCAGAAATCGGTCCAGGATCTGAGCGATGTCGCCACGCTCACACCCGGCTTCCGTTTCTCGCAGGAGGGCGGCAAGAACCAGCCGACGCTGTCGTTGCGCGGCCTTGGTCAATTACCGATCGGCGAAGGGGTGCCCGCTATCGTCGCCTATTTCAACGATGTGCCCCTGTCCAAGGAGGGCGGCAATATTCCGACGTTCGACTTGGCCAATATTCAGGTGCTGAAGGGGCCGCAGGGCACATTGTTCGGGCGCAACACCATCGGCGGGGCGGTGCTGGTCAATTCGAAAAAGCCGACCTTCGACACCGAAGGCTATATCCAGGCCGGCTATGGGAATTTCGATTATAAGGAATTGGAGGGCGCGCTCAACGTGCCGTTGGCCAAAGATGTGGCGGCGCTTCGCATTGCTGCACAGTATCGCAACCGTGACGGCCGGACGAAGAACCTGACATCCGGCAATCCCGACCTGGACGACACCAACCAGTTGAGCTTTCGCGCGTCGTTGCTACTCCAGCCTACCGAAAATCTGACCAACACGCTGGTTTTCGATTATTTCCGCGCGCGGGAAAAGCCCGCCGCCGAAGTGCCCAATCGCTACAATGCCGGTGTGCTGTCAGGTATATTGGTCGGCGGCTTCGGCTTCGCGCCCGCCGACGCAGCTGTCTACGAAGCGGATCTTGCCAGCCTGTTTGCGCAGCAACAGGCCAACGGTCCCTACAAGGTCACTAACGAACTGGTCAACGATGGTAGCGGCCTGAAAGTTGCGGCCGATCGCCGGATCTGGGGCATCACCAATACCACCAGTCTGGAACTGGGCGACGTCACCATCCGCAACATTTTCGGCTATCGCGACGTCTATAATTATCAATTCGTCAATACCCAGGGCACCCGCCAGTTGATCGGTCCTCAAGGACGGCTTGTCATCTATCACACCGGCGCCGAAGCAAATAAATCCTTCCTCACCGACGAGTTTCAGGTGCTGGGCGACATGGGCCGCCTCAACTGGCTTGCGGGTGCCTTTTACAGCAAGGACAAGCCCACCGGCACCAACGTCAATTTCCCGCAGCAGTTCAGCTTCATCGACCTTTATGGCCCGGCGGTGAATTACAGCACGTCGCACTATACCAACAGCAGCTTCGCCCTGTTCGCGCAGCTGGGGTTCAAGATCACCGACAAGCTGACCGCCAACGCAGGCGCACGCTACACCTGGGACAAGGTAGAGGCGTGCGCGGGCAACAGCCTGGCAGGGGCGCTCAGTCAGCAGCAATGCGCCGATCAGGCTGCGCTTGGCTTGCCCGACGGCACTGGCATCGTGAAGAATAAGGGCGATTACGCGACCTGGACCGTGGGGCTGGATTATCAGGCAACCGACGACCTGTTCCTCTATGTTACGTCCCGGCGCGGCATTCGCGGCGTCAATGTCAACACGCCGCTGTTCGAAACGCCGTTCACGACGGGCGGCGTCGGCGCGTGCCTGGGCGGGGTCAATTGCCCTGACCTGCGACCTTACCAGGAGGTGAAGCAGGAACAGGTGACCGACGTCGAATTGGGTATGAAGCTCAACTGGCGCGCGGGCGCTATGAAAGGCCGCTTCAACGTATCGGCGTTCCAAACGAAGTATAAGGACGCGCTGCAATTCTTCAACGTCCGCCCGCTCGGCATTCCGCCGACGGCACCCGATCAGCCGACCCGGACCTCGCTCGCCATCAACGCATCCGACGCGACCGTGCGCGGCATAGAGGCCGAACTCGTGATCGAGCCAGCGCCCTGGCTGACGTTCAGCTTTGGCGGTGCCTATGTCGATCAGAAGGTCGATGACGTAAAGCCGTTCGGCCCGCTGACGCTGACCAAGAATGAAGTCACGCTCCCCACCCCCAAATTCTCGGGGACAGCCGCTTTACGCGCCGTGCTGCCGATCCGTCCGATGGAGGGGGAACTCGCCTTCAACGCCGACCTCTATCACACATCGGCCTATGACGCGCAGTTTGGTCAGCAACTGCCCGGCTATGATGTCGTCAACAGCCGCCTGGAGTTGAGCGACATTGGCGGGCGCGGCATCAGCATCGCGGCCTATGTCCGCAACCTGTTCGACAAACAATATCCGATCGGCCCGGCCGTGCTGCTCAGTTCCTTTCCGGCCAGCACCGTCTATTATGGCGATCCGCGCACCTACGGTCTCCAACTCACCTATCGATTTGGCAGCTAGGACAGCATGACGATGACCCACGACGGCGTACAGCACCGCACCTGCCCCCTGTGCGAGGGGATGTGCGGGGTTACCGTGACCGTGGAGGGCGGACGAGCGGCGACCGTCCGCCCCAACAAGAAGGATCGCTGGAGCCTGGGCCATATCTGCCCCAAGGGCACGACGCTGGGCGCGCTCCATCATGATCCCGACCGGCTACGCACGCCGATGATACGCGACGGGAGCGAGTGGAAAAGCGCTTCGTGGGAAGCCGCGTTCGATCGTCTGGAGACGTTGGTCGATGGAGTGCGCGAGCGCCACGGCCCCCATGCGTTCGCGGCCTATGGCGGCAATATGGCGGGCAAGGACGCCACGCTGTCGCGCTATTCGGGGCTGATGCTGGCGACGTCGGGCATTCAACAGGTCTATTCGTCTGGCACGGTCGATCAGCACCCCAAGAATTTGTCGGCCATGCTGATGTTCGGCAGTGAATGGAAAATCCCCATTCCCGATCTCGACCATACCGACCTGTTCGTCATCTTCGGCGGCAATCCGGCAGCATCGAAGGGCAGCATCTTTTCCCATCGCGACGTGATGGGCGCGATGCGGGATTTACGCGCCCGCGGCGGGCGAGTCATCGTGATCGATCCGGTCCGCACCCAGACGGCGCGATCGGCCGACCAGTGGATCGGTCTGAAACCCGGTAGCGACGCAGCCTTCATGCTGGGCATCGCGCATGTCCTGTTCGCCCGCGACGCCGTGCGGTTGCGGCACCTTGATGGGCTGGTCGATGGGCTGGAGACGCTGCGGGAGATCGTCACCGGGTTCAGCCCCCAATGGGTCGCCCATCATTGCGGCATCGACGCCATCGTCATCGAAAACCTGGCCGACGAATTGATCCGCACCGAACGATCCGCCATCTATGGCCGCATCGGCACCTGCACCCAGACGTTTGGCACGCTGGCGTCCTGGATGATCGACGTGCTGGCTATCCTGACCGGCAATCTGGACCGGCAGGGCGGCAGCATGTGGAGCCGCCCGGTCGCACCACTGGTGGACATGCTCGCGACGCTGCCTGCCGATATGCCGGTCGTCATGGGCAAGAGCCGGGTGCGCGGCGTTCCTGCGGTGCTGGGCCAGTTCCCCGCTTCCTGCATGGCCGAAGAGATCGCGACGCCCGGACCGGGCCAGATCAAGGGGCTGCTGACCTTCGCCGCCAATCCAGCGCTCAGCGCGCCGGATTCGGGCAAGCTTGCCGAGGCGCTGCCGCTGCTGGAATGCATGGTCAGCTTGGACAATTATCTCAACGAAACGACTCGACACGCCCATGTGATCCTGCCCAGCCCATCCTTCCTGGAAAGCGCGCACTATGACATGTGGTCCTGGGTCTTCTGCCTGACCAGCGGCGGCCATTATTCGCCACCGATCTTTCCAGTTACCGATCGCCCGGACCATTGGCGCGTCGTCGCGCGCGTCGGCGCGATCATCGGTGGGCAACCAAGTGCCGATATCGACGCCATGGACGATGGCTATTTCCGCGCACTCGCCACCGGGCGCGGGATCGATCCCGACATGGCGATCATGGCGCTGCCTAACCGTGGGCCGGATCGCATTTTGGACCTGGCAATTCGAACCGGCCCATTCGGCGATCGCTTCGGCACGGTAGCGGGCGGCCTGACACTCGACAGTTTCCGTGACGAACCAGACGGCCTGATCGTCGCGCCCGCCATCCCTCGCGCGCATGAGGGGTTTGAAACCGCGTCCGGCAAGATCGACCTCACGCCCGCCCTCATCCTGTCCGATCTTCCCCGGCTGGAGCGGGCCTTGGTCGCCAACAATCCCTCGCTCGTCCTGGTCAGCCGTCGCCATCTCCGCTCGCTCAACAGCTGGATGCACAACATCGATACGCTGGTGAAAGGCAAGGATCGCTGCACCCTGCAAATGCACAGCATCGACGCCGCCGCTCATGGGTTGGCCAATGGCGATATGGTCGCGCTGACCTCTGCATCGGGTGAAATCCATGTACCGCTGGAGATTGACGACGACATCCGCCCCGGCGTGGTGTCGATGCCGCACGGCTGGGGGCATCGCGATCCACAGACACAAATCGCGATTGCCCAGGCGCACGCCGGGGCCAACACCAATATCCTTAGTCCCGGCATGATGGTCGACGTCATTTCGGGCAATGCTGTGCTGAACGGCATTCCGGTTCAGGTCCGCAAGGCCGACCTTCAACCCTGCGAAACAATGGGAGCAACTGCGTGAGCAAGATATTGGGAGCCTTGTCCGGCGTGATCGGTTTCGCGCTTATCGCCTTCGGCATTTACGCCCTGGTCGCAACAACCGCCATTACCGATATGACCGCGCTGGACCCTAGGGGCGTGGCCGGCCTGAACGAAGCCCGCGCTATTTACGCTGGCTCGTTCTGGGCCATGGGCGGGTTGATCCTCTATGGTCTTGGCACGCCGCGTTTTCGGCAACCCCTTTTTCTCGCGGTGGGTGTGATCTTTGCAGGCTTCGTCGTCGCGCGGATCATATCGATCGCGATGGACGGCTATGCCCCGATCCTCTCGGCGTCGATCGGATCGGAAGTCGTGGCGGCGCTCATCCTGATCGCCGCGAGCCGGACCGCCCCTATATCCTCAGTCTGATAGCGCGGCCTGGCCGCCCACGGCGACAGTGTGCGGATAGGGCGCGCCGGGCAGGCGGGCAGCGGCGAAAAACTCCACCGCCTGCGCCGCCTCCACCAGCCCCAGCGCCACGCGATAGAGCCGCGCTTCGGCCGATGGCAGGGTGTCCGATCCGAACGCATCCAGATGCGCCATGATGTCGGCCAGTCGGGGGGCGGCAGCATCGTAAAACTGCTTCAGCGCATCGAATGGGATGTCCTGTCGCGCGCGATAGCGGCTTTCCATCGTCTCCAGTCCGATCCACGAATGGGCGAACGGTTCCAGATCGGCAAAGGCCGCGGGCAGGCTGGCACTCATGCGGCGCTCCTCATATCGGCCCGCGCGCCGTTCAAAACGGATCGGATTACCGCCGCGCGGTGGCGGGGCAACATTTCCGCCTCGCCATAATAGAAACTTTCGGTCGCGCCGGACGCCAGCCCCTTTTGCTGCCGCGCCATCACCATGAAATCCTCCATCCCCGAATCCCGCCCGAATGTAGTGGCCTGAGCGATCGCGAAGCGTTCGCTGGCCGTGATGGGGGCATGATAATAATAATGCGCTGTCCAGCGATGACTCTGCGCCGTCAGCGGCCAATGCTGCTGCGTGAACCAGCCGCCTGCGCCGGGATGGATCATGAAATTGGGAAATATCGCCAGCGACGCCGGTGTCTCAGCGCTTGGGTAGCCCTCGCCAGCCACACGTCCCGCCAATGCCCCCATCGCCTGCACCGCAAAGGACTGGACGATCCGGTCGGCGCGTGGTCGCCAACTCGGATTACCCTGCGACCAGCCTGCCGCGTGCGGCCCGGCAAAGGCCATCTTACGGAATTCGGAAAAGGGGTTGGCAGGCGTCACCGATATTTCGCGGATCGTCAGCGCGTGGACAGTGCCGACATGATAGCCTTCATATTGCGGATCCAGCCCCGCCTTCCAGTTGGCCGCGACTTCGTACGACAGGCTGTCCCGGTGGGTGAAGGGGGCCAGCGTCGTCGCCTCCAGCAGCGGCGCGATGCCGCCTAGAAACGCCGGGAGCGACAAGGCCGACAGCGGATCGAGATTGATGAACACGAACCCTGCAAATATGTCGATCGCGATCGGCGCCAACCCCAGGTCGCCCGCATCCAGAGCCGGAAAGCGTCGCTGGTTGGGGATGGCCTTCAAGCTGCCGTCCAGGCGGAAGGTCCAGCTATGATAGGGGCAGCGAAATGCCTCTGCCTTGCCGCAGGGGGCATCGGCGACCGGCATCCCGCGATGGCGACAGACATTGTGGAATGCGCGCAGCACCTTGTCCCTACCCCGCACGATCAGCACCGACACGCCGCAAATTTCGACATCGCGGACCACATAATCGCCTGGTTCCGGCACGTCCTCCGCCCGGACCATAAAAAGCCAGCATCGGCGGTATATCGCGTCGCGCTCGGCCGCATGTTGGGCCTCGCTCCAGAAGCTGTCCGCCGCTACACGACCATCGCGCAGGATCGCGGCGTCTGGCTGCATCACGCCATGTCCCAGATCGAAACCGCCGTCCGGCGTGGCCGACAATATATTGGTCATGCAACTGGCTCCCGCAGTCCCGCCTTGCCCGCCAGTCTATAGTCGCCGCCTCGCTCGATGCTCCGCCGGAACGCGGGACGGCCATGCAGCCTGTCCAGCCAAGTCACGATATGGCTATAGGCGTCGATCGGCATCAGCGTTTGCGCGATTTCCGGGATGAAGCTCATCTGGATATCGGCAGCAGAAAAATCCTCGCCGAGAAGAAACGTACCGTCGGCCAACGCATCGTCGATATAGGTCAGCGCCTTAGCCAGTTCGACATTGGCTGCTTCATCGATCGGACTGCCATCCAGACCAAAGGCGCGGGCATAGACCTTTATCATGATCGGGTTCATGCCGGACGACACCGCATAATAGAGCCATTGCCGATACCGTTCATGCGCATCCGTACCGGGCACTGGCGCCAATCGACCATCGCCATGCCGCTCGATGATATGCTCCGTAATCGCGCCCGATTCGATGACGATCCGTCCCTCATCCTCGATCATCGGCGATTTGCCGACCGGATGCAGCGCCTTGAGCGCGGGCGGTGCCATCATCGATACCTGATGCCGCTGATAAGGCACCAGATCATAGGGCAAGCCCAGTTCTTCGAGCAGCCATATCGTCTTCTGGGCGCGGGAGTCGTTGAGGTGATGTACGGTCAGCATTGTCGGTGACTTTCAATCTGGAGAAGGAGCCGATCAGCATCGCGTCCGATACTCGACCGGCGTCATGCCCGTCGTCTTGCGAAAGGCGGCCGTAAACGCCGCTGCGCTGGCAAAGCCGCAGGAATAGGCGACTTGCTTGACCATCAATTTCTGGTCGTCGAGCAACGCCTTGGCGCGGTTCAGTCGCTCCCGTGCGATATAATGGCGCAGCGTAACGCCCGTGGCGCGCTTCACCAGCGGTGACAAGGCACGCGACGTCACGCCACAATGCTGTGCCAGATCGACCACCGTGGGCAATTTGCCGCTTTCATGCAAAACCTGCCGCAACATCGTCATCTGGCCGGGCGAAAGGGTGCCGTCGCACTTCTGCGGCACCGGTTGCCCCAGCGTCGCCCGGCGTATCTCGCCGCAAATGGCGAACAGTAGCGACCGGACCATGAACCCGCTGTCGAGGCCCGGCGTGACGACCTCGTCAGCGATACGGGTCAGGCCGGCCTGGAGGAACGGGCTATCGAGATTAAACTGATGGTCCCCGTCGAGACTGGAGAGGAACGATAGCAATTCGGGATAGTCAGCCAGTAATTCGGATCGAAAGCTACAGGATATGGTCCGAAGGCGGCCGCTGTTCCAGCGGGTCCGCACCGCCTGCCCTGGCGGCACGAGGATGACGGCATGAGACGTCACGAAGTTGCGCCCCGGACGTGCGCATTCGATATCATCCTCCCGGTACATTAGCCATTCCAGGAAGAATTGATCCGACAGGATTGTTGCTTCGCCAGGCTTCGACCATCGGACATTGTCGACCCGTACCGAATAATCCGGGTCCACAAGCGCGCCTTCCAGCATTCCGGTATAGAGCATTTCACCCCTGAAAGCCTGCTCCTGCTCCATGCGCCTATCCTCTTTCTAGATATGGGTGGCCGAATCGTGCGCCATGACAGTCGTCGAAGGCGGATCGGAAAAAGCCAGCCGATCGATAGGGCCGGGCGCTCTATCCACGATGGGTCCAGGGTAGCCACGCAGCAATTGCAGCGCGCGCATCGTCCGGCGATGGAACAGGCCGATCAGATCGGCTTCCTTATCTGGCCCGGCGGCCAGCACATATTGTTCCAGCGTCGCCTCGGCCGCTGCCGCGCCTGCGAAACTTTGGCCCAGCAACTGCTCTGCCTCCGATCGATCGCGGCGCGCAATCTCGTGGCCGATGGCGTCGCGGCGCTGTACATAGCGGGCGAGCGATAAGGCTGGAGGTTCGCGCAATCGTCCGCGCGCCGCTGGCAGATCGGTACAACTCGCGACCAAATTATCATAAATGATGTCGGTCGCTTTTTCGACGGTTACAAGATCGGCGACAGGTGTCAGATCGACGCTGCGCACCTGCGCCAATATTTCCAAAGCAGCGCACCTACAGCCAAGATCCCAGGACAGATATTCGACATAGGCAGGCAATTGGCGCTGCGTGCGGAGTGCCGACTCCATCCGCATCGGCACAGCAAGGAAAGACGCGATGGTGTGAAAATCGAGCGCCACCCAGTCGATCGGGTTACCGCTTTCCACGACATAGCGCTGCAACAACGACGTCAGATCGCCGATCGGTTCGTTGATGTCGCGCACCCTGATCGATGCTAGGTCCGCCATGGGGTCGCCTAAATGCGCCAGTTCCAGATCATAAATATGGGTGATCCTGTCCCCATCATGAAAAAACTGCGGCGCGTCGGCGATCAGCAGCGCCGTTTCCGTGCGATGCAGCGGAAGATTGCCCAGCACCCATTTACGTAGAAAGGCGATCAATGGATCGGGACCATCGCGATGGCTTTGATACTGTTGATCCGCATCATCAAAATAGGCGAGCGCAATGGCTTGCGGGCTTTGCGGTTGTGGCAATCCGATCCCTGCGGCCTTTACTGTATCGATCCGGTGAACGGACGCCATGATCGCCATATAATCGCTGACCAGCCGATGCAGGTTTGCGTCGCGGTCGGCGCCGCCCGCGAAAGCCGTCGCGTCGATGCGCTCCATGGCAATCGCCGCGGGGTTGTCGCACCAGCCATGGATATGCGGTACGGCGATGCCCTCGTCCGCCAGCAACCGCAAGACATCATGTTCTACGCGCAACGGCTGCGTTTCCTGGCCCGCACCGCGATCGCCGCGAATATGGATATGGATTACGCCCTCTGGCGTGCGGACCGATGCGTTCCACGCCGGGCGCCATCCCGGCAGGATATCCATAGCGACAATATCGCCCATCGTCGCTTGGATCCAGAGCCGGATATTCTGCTCAGCTATTAAGTTCGGCTGGTCGATCACCAGGCATCCTCATGAATGTTCGTCACACCGCAACGCGGATGCAATCTTTATGTGAACAGCGTTATCATAATAGGGTAACACTGTTCATTCAAGCGAATTTATCGCGGGGCAATGCGCCGTGATTGCGCTATTCAGCACCCGACATCGGACAGGAAAGCGCGCAATGGAGAGCAATGCTAAGGGCCACCAAGATATTCTAGTCGCTGGCACCACGGCATCACCTCGTCGGGCGCGCAGCGCAGAGGCTAAGGATCATGTGCGGCAAGCATTGATTGACGCGGGACGTCATCTGCTGCTGGCCAAGCCCTCAGGACCGATATCGCTCCGTGGAATTGCCCGCCATGCCGGCTATTCCTCCGGTGTCGTGTATCGGTATTTTGCGGATCGCGATTCACTGTTTCTCGCGATCCGTGACAGCGAATTGGCCAATTTCGGTGATAGGCTAGAGATGGAATTCGCCACATATGACGAAGCGGAAGAGCGCCTGTTCGCCGTTGCCGATCGGGCCTTCGATTTTTCACGCGACCAGATCGCCGCCTTCGGCATGAATAGCTTGTTCCTGTTCTGGTTCGACCCCGCTGGCACGCAGAATGGCGCTCCCATTCGTGATACTGCACCCGCAGCAGCGCGCATCCATGCCTTTTTCGAACAGGCGGTCAGCTCCGTAATGGCACCCAGTTCGCACCAGAATTCGAACATTCAATCGGCAGTAGGAGCCCTGATGGCGTCTATATCAGGGGCCGTACTCTTACCGCGGGGAAGCGATCATGATGATTTCCCAGATGGCCGTATCATACTGCGTGACATCGTCGAAGCATTGATCTGCCGTTGGCAGGCTACGTCGGAGCCGACACATTAATAATTGACAGATGCCGGGCGACCTTGAGGCTCAGATCGAGGCCTTCGTTGAGCACTAGAACCATCAGAGGTATCAAAAGAGCCTGAGCAACGTGACGTCCGCCGACGCCTACTTTGGCAGGGGGCCCAGCCATCATTAAGCAGCGCGAAAGGTTCAAGCGGCAGACCATCGAGCATCGGCGCTTGCAACACCGCAAGCTCGCCCCCTAAACCTACCCCCACACGAGGCCACCACTCCGCTAATTTATGCCGCGAAGTGTGCTGAATGTTCTGACGACCGAAAACGTCAAATCATTGGCCAGCCATAGGCATCCTTCATCCCGGCGAAGACCGCCTTGATATGCACCGCCAAGGCCGCATCGCTGAGCAGACGGTGCGGCTGCTTTGGGCCAATATCGGTGGCTTGCTGCAATCTGTGATGACGATAGCCGCTAGCGCTGACCTGCAAAACACGGCACTGCACCACGATCGGCCAGGTGCCACCATGTCGCCGGATCAAGGCATACCTCACCGCGGCTCCCTCGCGAGTCTACCGCTGTTTTTTAGAATGTGGCTCTCCATGCGCACTCGCACCAGCTCGGCCTCCAGCCGTGCGATCTCCATCTGTTCAAGGCTCACGGCTTTAACGTGAACATCAAGAAGGCGACCGGTGTCCTCCGCCTTTACTCCGTCCTTCGTCTGATACCCCTTCTCTGATCTGTTCATACCAGCCAGGGGAAACGTCAGGCAGGGACAAGCTCACGGAACAAAACATGGGATAATCGCGGCGCGATTCATCCTGGGCATCAGCTTTTTGATATAGCTGACAGGGGTGGTTGCCCCCCGATATGATGGAAAAACGGGCTCACGATTGGCACCGGGCCCAAGCATCGCACGGAGAGCAACCATGAAACAATATATAGGCTTTGACGTTTCACTAAAAGATACCGCGATCTCCATTCGTCAGGATGGAAAACGGATCTGGCGCGGCAAGTGCGCATCGGATCCCCAGATCCTGGCGCAGATAGTCCGCAAACACGCCCCGCATGCGGAGCGGGTGGTATTTGAGACAGGTCCATTGTCGACCTGGTTCTATCATGCGTTAACGGCGGCGGGAGTTCCCGCGATCTGCATCGAAGCGCGTCATGCGCAGAAAATATTGAACGAGACGCTCAACAAAACTGATGCCAATGATGCTGACGGTCTGGCCCAACTGGCAGAAGCCGGCTTTTACAAGGCGGTCCGGGTGAAGTCGTTCGACGCCATGTTGACCCGCACACTGGTGGGCGCCCGCAACCTGTTGCTTACCATCTCAACGCAGCTGAGCAATCAGATCCGCGGGGTCATGAAGACGTTTGGCATCATCGTTCCCAAGGGTACAGGCCGTGTATTCGACGGGAATGTCCGCGAGCTTCTGGACGGCAGGGATGGCCTGGCACAGATCATATTGCCTTTGCTAGAGGCCTGGCGCGACATCCGCAAGCGCGCCGCAGAACTTGATCGTCAGTTGCTCGCCGCAGCCCGGCAAAGCCAGGCAATCAAGCTGCTGATGACGATCCCGGGAGTCGGGGCGGTCACGGCCGTCTCCTATGCTGCGGCGATCGAAGACCCAGCAAACTTCAAAACTTCACGCGCGGTCGGCGCCTGGCTCGGGCTTACCACGCGGCGTTACCAATCAGGCGAAGTGGATTATGACGGCCACATCTCGCGGCGAGGCGACAACNATCTGCGCGGCCTCTTATACGAGGCGGCAACGGTCATTCTCACGCGNACCNNCGCTAGCAACCAGAGCGGCCTCAAAGACTGGGGCCTCAGGCTNCGCGAGCGGCTGGGNTTCAAGCGCGCCGCGGTCGCTGTGGCCCGCAAACTGGCAGTCATCATGCACACAATGCTCAAAACAGGAGAGGCATTCAACACATCGGCTGGCGTCACCGCATAACCAATTCACCAGCTTAACTTCTCAACGCGTCAGCATCTGACGTATTGAGGCGTCCTTGCCGTGGACGTGGGTCAGGTCATTCCGCTTTAACGGCTGCAGCTTTTTAAAGACTGCGCACAAAACATAGGAAGACCTTGCCTGCGGAGACCCATCATGCGGCGGCTTTATGCCGACCGCGAAGACAACCCTGCTCCCGGCATACGAAAACCCTCGCGCGACACGCCGCATTGAGAAAAACAAGCACAAGGTTGATTAACGTGTCGACGCACTAACCGACGCGATCAGCCTTCCCATGCCAACCACGCTTG
>Ga0006257_1000275_pt1 | contig 14131 bp, 12 predicted proteins | sample Deesub45470m_DNA_FD_54937 | JGI IMG/M metagenome (GOLD analysis project Ga0006257, IMG submission 54937) | Deep subsurface microbial communities from North Pacific Ocean - 450_OLKR46/470m Metagenome | ecosystem: Environmental > Terrestrial > Deep subsurface > Unclassified | place: North Pacific... | reverse complement strand
AATGGTTTTCCTTTTTTACCGTGTCTTTGTAATCTAATTTTTACTGGCATTTGTTTTAAATTTTAAGGTACGAAACCTTGGTTATTAATTAGGGTGGCAAATATAATAAGTTAATTTCAAATAATACGCTCAATTTCAGCATATTTTAAACAAATAAACTAAATTACATAAATGCCAAAAGTAAATTTACAAATTCACTCTTATAAAATTGATAGTTTTAACGAAAGTCATACGATTGTTAATAAAATAATAGCAGATAGGAATGGCAAAATCTTTTAAATTCATACTTTTAAAAACTCATTCTTTTAAGAAATATACACTTACATGTTTTTAATATTTGACACAGAAACCACTGGTTTACCAAAAAAATGGAATTCACCAATTACAGATACTGATAATTGGCCAAGATGTGTGCAAATAGCATGGCAATTACATGACCAATATGGCGAATTAATTGAGTATCAAGACTTTCTAATAAAGCCCGATAATTTTAATATTCCTTATGATGCAGAGCAAATTCATGGTATTTCAACACAACTTGCCGAAAAAAAGGTGAAAATTTAGAAGTAGTTTTAAACTTATTTAATGAAGCATTATCTAAAACAACCTTTGTTGTTGGTCAAAATGTAAATTTTGATCTTAACATTATGGGCTGTGAATTTTTCCGAAAGGGAATTCAAACCAACTTAAATGATTTGCCAATTTTAGACACATGTACAGAAACTACGGCTACTTTATGTCAACTTTCTGGTGGTAGATATGGAAAATTTAAATTGCCTACATTAACAGAATTACACCAACATTTATTTCGTATTCCTTTTAAGGATGCCCATAATGCAACAGCTGATGTTGAAGCCACTACACGTTGCTTTTTTGAACTTATTAGACAGGAAATTTTTACTAAAGAAGAATTAAAAGTTTCTATTGATTATTTTGAAAATTTTAAAATTAATAACCCAAATACTGTTCAGGTTATTGGTTTAAAACATTTAAATTTAAAGAAAGAAAGTAAGAAGCTGAAAACTGCATCTGAAACTGAAATTCTAACTGTTTCAGAAGAAACCACACATGACCTTCATCATATTCATTTTTCACACCTGCATTGTCATTCAAAATTTTCAATATTACAATCAACTTCAAGCGTAAACAACCTCATTCATAGCGCTATTAAAAATAATATGCCTGCAGTTGCATTAACTGATACAGGAAATATGATGGGAGCTTATTATTTTATTCAAGAAGCTCAAACCTATAATGAATCCATTGAAGCATCTAATAAAAAAATAAAAGAAGGTCAACTTCCGAAGTCTCTTTTCAAACCTATTTTAGGATGTGAATTTAATGTATGTGAAGATCATTCAGACAAAACTCAAAAAGACAATGGTTATCAAATTGTTTTCTTAGCAAAAAACAAAAAAGGGTATCATAATTTAGCCAAAATGTCTTCCATTTCTCATACAGAAGGATTTTATTATGTTCCACGAATCGACAAAACTATTATTGATCAATACAAAGAAGATTTAATTGTACTTTCTGGAAATTTATATGGAGAAATACCCAGTAAGATTTTAAATGTTGGAGAAAATCAGGCTGAAGATGCTTTGCTTTGGTGGAAAGAAAAATTTGGAGATGATTTTTATTTGGAAATTATGCGTCATAACCAAGAGAATGAAAATCATGTTAATGATGTGCTGATTGAATTTTCAAAAAAACACGATATAAAAATTATTGCAACCAATAATACGTTTTATACAAATGAAGATGAAGCAGAGGCGCATGATATTTTATTGTGTGTAAAAGATGGTGAAAAAGTTGCAACTCCAATAGGTAAAGGAAGAGGTTACAGATACGGTTTGCCAAATAACGAATACTATTTTAAATCTCAGGAACAAATGAAAAGTTTGTTTGCAGATTTACCCGAAGCCATAACCAATACACAAGAAATAGTTGACAAAGTAGAAATCTATACTTTAAAAACAGATGTTTTACTTCCAAAATTTAATATTCCTCAAGAATTTATAAATCCTGATGATGAAAAAGATGGTGGTGTTAGAGGTGAAAATGCATATTTGAACTATTTAGCTTTTGAAGGCGCTAAAAAACGATATGGGGAAACTTTAGATGACGAAATTAAAGAACGACTAGAATTTGAATTATCTGTAATTAAAAAAACGGGATATCCTGGTTATTTTTTAATTGTTTGGGATTTCATATTAGAAGCACGTAAAATGGGTGTTTCAGTTGGCCCTGGACGTGGCTCCGCAGCTGGTTCTGCTGTAGCTTATTGTTTATGGATTACAAATATTGACCCTATTAAATATGACTTACTTTTTGAGCGTTTTTTAAATCCCGATCGTATTTCATTACCAGATATAGATATCGATTTTGATGATGAAGGGCGTCAGAAAGTGATTGATTTTGTAATTAAAAAATACGGCTCAAGTCAAGTTGCACAAATTATAACGTATGGTACTATGGCGGCCAAATCTGCTATTAGAGATACTGCACGTGTATTAGATTTACCATTAATGGACGCTGATAGAATTGCAAAATTGATTCCTGGGCTAAAATTGAATGACATTTTTGGTGAAGATGAAAAAAGTAAAGAGAAAGTTAAAGCCTTAAGGGGTGAAGAAATTGAAAATATTAAAGAGCTAAAGAAAATTGCGGAAGGAAATGGTTTAGAAGCTCAAACAATTAAACAAGCAAGAGCTTTAGAAGGGTCTGTAAGAAACACAGGAACTCACGCTTGTGGTGTTATCATTACACCTGAAAACATTTCAAATTTAATTCCAATTGCAACTGCAAAAGACTCGGATATGTATGTAACACAGTTCGATAATAATGTGGTTGAGAGCGCTGGATTACTTAAAATGGACTTTTTAGGATTAAAAACATTGACCTTAATTAAAGATACAGTCAAGATTATTAAGGCCATTTATGGTAAAGAATTAATTCCTGATGATTTCCCATTAGACGATCAAAAAACGTATGAACTTTTTCAAAAGGGTGAAACGATAGGTGTTTTTCAATACGAATCTGTTGGGATGCAAAAACATTTGAAATCTCTAAAACCAACAGAATTTGCAGATTTAATTGCCATGAACGCTCTTTATAGACCAGGGCCAATGGAATACATTCCATTATTTATCATGCGTAAAAATGGAGAAGAATCCATTGAGTTTGATTTACCAGAAATGGAGGAATCTTTAAAAGAAACCTATGGCGTTACGGTTTACCAAGAGCAAGTAATGTTACTTTCCCAAAAAATTTCCGGGTTTACAAAGGGTGAAGCTGATATGTTGCGTAAGGCTATGGGGAAAAAGATTTTTTCGATGCTCGTAAAATTAAAGCCGAAATTTATTGAAGGAGGAAAAGCAAATAACCATCCTGAAGAAATTTTAGAGAAAATTTGGAAAGATTGGGAATCCTTTGCTTCGTATGCATTTAACAAATCTCACTCAACTTGTTATGCCTACATTGCTTACCAAACAGCTTATTTAAAAGCGCATTATCCAGCAGAATTTATGGCGGCAGTTTTATCAAATAATATGAGTGACATTAAGCAGGTTACCTTTTTTATGGAAGAATGTAAACGTGCTGGAATACAAGTTTTAGGACCAGATATTAATGAGTCTTACCATAAATTTGCAGTAAATAAACAAGGAGCAATACGTTTTGGAATGGGTGCAATTAAAGGTGTTGGTGGCGCTGCAGTTGACGCTATTGTTGAAGAACGTAAAAAAAATGGCAATTTTAATTCTATTTTTGATATTACGAAACGAGTAGATTTAAGAGCCGCTAATAAAAGAGTCTTTGACGGATTGGCTTTGGCTGGCGGTTTTGATTCTTTTACAAACACCCATAGAGGTCAATATTTTGCAATTGATGAAAGCGGAGTCACTTTTATTGAAAGAGCCATTCGATACGGAAATAAATACCAAGAAAATAAAAACTCTGCTCAAATTTCATTATTTGGTGAAGCATCTGAAATTCAATTCCCTGAACCTGAAATACCGGAAGCAAAAAAATGGGGTGTTATGGAGGAACTATCAAAAGAAAAAGAGGTTGTTGGTATTTATATTTCTGGTCATCCTTTAGATGATTTTAAAACTGAAATGGATTATTATTGTACTTCCCCGGTTTCTGTATTCCAAATTCAAGATAATCTTGTAAATAAAGATTTTTCAGTTGGGGGAATTGTTACCAATGTTGAACATAAAGTTTCAAAAAACGGAAAAGGATGGGCTTTATTTACGTTGGAAGATTATTCAACTTCTTTTGAATTTAGAATTTTTAGTGAAGAATATTTAAAATTTAAACATTTTTTAGTACCTAATTCATTTTTGTATATAAAAATATTTTGCAAAAAAGGGTGGAATAATGATGTGCGAATTTCATTTACAAACATTCAATTACTGCAAGATATTTTAGAAGAATTCTCTAAAAAAATTACGTTAAACATAAATATTGAAGAAATAAACGAAAAAAATATTTCTAAAATAAATTCCATTCTAACAAATTTTAAAGGTAAAAAAATATTGAATTTTCATGTAACTGATAACAGTGAAAAATTAAAACTCACCTTACCAAGCAGAAGTTATAAAGTTGATATCTCTAACGAATTATTAGAAATTTTGAAAAAAGAACAAGTAGATTTTAAACTTAACTAAATTTAAAATAGTTATTTATTTTACACTGGTAAGTTCTCTAAATAAACTTTCCAAATTTTTATTTTTAGCATTTAAATTTAAGGTCTTTAATCCGTTATCATGTGCAAAGTCAAATACTGCAGGTCGCATATCTTTTGTTGTTTCAAAAATTAATATCCAAGATGTATCATGAATATTATTTGCCGATTTTAAATGCGGAATATTTTCTAAAAACTGTTTTTCTATTTTAAAATCAAACTCAACTTCTAGTATTTGTTCTTGATTATTTTTTAACTCTTTTAAATTTTTATCAGCAACAATTTTACCTTTATGTATTAAAATTACGCGGTCACAAATAGCATCTACTTCTTGCATAATATGCGTTGAAAACAATACCGTTTTCTCTTTCCCAACCTCTTTAATTAAATTCCTGATTTCCAATAATTGATTAGGATCCAAGCCTGTGGTTGGTTCATCCAAAATTAAAACTTCAGGGTTGTGTAACAATGCCGCAGCAATTCCAACCCGTTGTCTATAACCTTTGGAAAGCTGACTGATTTTCTTATGTGCTTCAGGTAGTAAACCAACTTTGACAATCATTTTTTCTATTTCGCTTTTTGAAATCTTGTGAATTTCGGCATGAAACTGTAAATNCTCTTTTATATACATTTCTAAATATAATGGATTGTGCTCTGGTAAATACCCAATATTTTTCTGAGCTTCAATTTTATGTGTTCTAAGATCAAAATCACTAACTAAAACTTCTCCTTCAAAATCACTAATATATCCAGTTAGTATTTTCATCAAAGTAGATTTTCCCGCACCATTTGGTCCTAAAAACCCAACAATTTCTCCTTTTTTCAACGAAAAACTCACATTATTTAACGCTTTTTGCTGACCGTATGATTTAGAAACATTTTTAACTTCAATAGACATTAAGAGAGATTTTTAACAAAAATACATTTTAATTATAATTTATCGCTGACTAATAACATTGTATTCTAAAATTATTTTTAAGACCTTTGAGAAAAAAATATGGGTTGCTTTAGAGTTTTGCTATGTATTATTTTTCCTCCTTTAGCTGTTGTAGATAAAGGGTGTGGCTCTATTGTAATTGTTTTTATTTTAACCTGTTTGGGCTGGATTCCTGGAGTTATTGCAGCTTTAATTATAAATAATAACCCCAATAATTAATGAAAAACATTAAACTTCAAGAGTTAGGTTTAAAAGATTATAAAGATACTTGGGATTTTCAAGAAGAACTGTTTCAAAGCATTATCAATTTAAAAATTGACAATCGGCGAAACAACATAAACCATAAAACACCTAATTATTTTTTGTTTGTTGAACATCCTCATGTGTACACGCTTGGAAAAAGTGGCGACATGAGTAATTTGCTTTTAAATGAAGAGCAACTTACCAAAAAAGGAGCTACATTTTATAAAATAAATCGGGGAGGTGACATTACGTATCACGGTCCCGGACAAATAGTTGGTTATCCAATTTTAGACTTAGACAATTTTTTTACTGATATTCATAAATATTTACGCTTTTTAGAAGAAGTAATTATTAAAACGTTGGCTGATTACGGAATTAAATCGGAACGAAGTGCCGGTGAAACTGGTGTTTGGCTTGATGTTGGAACTCCATTTGCCCGTAAAATTTGTGCTTTAGGTGTAAGAACTAGCAGATGGGTTACTATGCACGGTTTTGCATTGAATGTTAACACCAATTTGGGTTATTTTGACAATATTATTCCCTGCGGAATTAAAGGTAAAGCAGTGACATCATTGGAGGTTGAATTAAACAAAAAAATTCCTTTGGAAGAAGTAAAAGAGAAAATTTTAAAACNCTTTTCTGAATTATTTGAAGTTGAGTTTACTTAATGTCATTCCTGCGAAGGCAGGAATCTCAATGTAAATTTGTGCAAGTTATAGATTCCTGCCTTCGCAGGAATGACAAAAAAAACTTCTACCCTTTAACCTTTAACCAAAATTAATCCTCCTCATTGTAATACACTTTGTAAAACTTCATCTTCTTCTCTTCATCATATCCTTTTTCTAAATATTCGCTCGCTGCTTCTGGCGCATCAATATCTAGTTTTATCTGAATATTGGTATCAAGCTTAATCTCAGTTTTTATTTTCTGCTTCTGTTTTTTCAACACCACATCAGAAACTGCAAACTGATTTCTGATAAGCACATCATTTAACGTTTCAAATTGCTTTTTATAATCGTCGAATTTTTCCTTTTTTTCGTTATCATCTTCAAAAAGCGCTTCTTTAAAATCGTTGATATTTATAGATTCATTTTCTTTAAAAAAGTCGACTGTTTTAGCTAAAAATTTACTTTTTTCGTGTACACCAAAATCTTCCTTTATAACTTCATCTGAAAAGTCTTTGCACATTTCAATGTAGTTTTGAGTATGGTGATTATTGTCATCGGCATATTTCACATTCAAAAAGTTTTTTATCCAATATTGTGCATCGTAATTATTGGTATCAATGCTTAAAACCACTTTTCCTTCAGCATCAGTAGTATTAATTATTAAACAACCTTTATCTAACTTTTTTGTGCTAATTCCTTTTTGTACAGCAACATCTAAACTATTGCTATCCATATATGTCTGAAAAAAATCAATCTTATTTTCAATTTTAAAAATCCCTATTGCCTGTGTAATTATTTCTTTATATTCAACATCTTCAAACAACGCAACAATAACATCTCCAATTTTAATTTGTGCAGAATTTGATTGTTCAAATAAATGATTTACAATATGTTTTGAAACTTCAACAAAGGNAGTTTCATCTGAAAAAATTTGAGATGTGTAATTATTTATTTCATTTAATTCAATATTCGCGTGATGATTAAATCGGAAGCTTTCAATAACATTTCCAAATGGTTTTAACAAAAAAGGAACCATTAAATGGTAGCTGTCTTCATCAAAAGTGATTGCGTTTTCAGAAAAAATATTTTTGGCACTGTTAAACTTATTTCCAACTTTATGTATGATAAATTTTGAAATAGCAGCTCGGTTTCTTTTAATCATTTTTTAATTTATTTTGAACGCAAATGTATCATTTTTAAAAATGATTTTAAATAAACTAAAGTGCTAATTTTAATTGTTCGGGTAGTAATTTAAAAGATTTTCTATGGTGGTTTGTAATGCCAAATTCTAGAATAGCATTTCGATGCTCTTTAGTTGGATAGCCTTTATTTTTCTTCCAAAGATATTCAGGAAATTCTAAATCAATTTTTTTCATAAAATCATCTCTATAGGTTTTAGCCAAAACAGAAGCCGCAGCAATACTCATAAATTTAGCATCTCCTTTTACAATTGTTGTATGAGGGATGTTTTTAAAAGGTTTGAATTTATTTCCATCAACAATAATGTGCTGGGGAATTATTGTGAGTTTTTCAATAGCTATATGCATTGCTAAAATAGAAGCCTGCAAAATATTTATTTCATCTATTTTATCTTGAAAAACAAAACCAACAGCAAAAGCCAACGCATTTTCTTCAATAAAAGGTCGAAGTTGCTCTCGTTGCTTTTCTGTTAATTGTTTCGAATCATTTAAAAAAGGATGTTCAAAATGAGCAGGTAAAATAACTGCTGCTGCAACTACCGGACCTGCTAAACAACCTCTCCCCGCTTCATCTGTACCAACTTCAACAACATTTATTAAATACTGATTTTTAAGACTCATACACTAAAAATAACTAACAAATTTAATATTAATTCTATTAACAATTTACTATTACATAGTTCGTTCAAATATTTTACCTTTGCCTCTTAATGTGTTTTATGAAAAAAATATTTTTAATAGTATTCTTAACTCTTTTTACTTTTAGTGCTTTTGCGCAAAGAACAAAAATTTTAGGTACTGAAGGTCAATTGTTTAAAAGTGATAGTACTTCATTTCAAAATGAAGTAGAAATTAAATTAGATGGAACTACAAAATATACCGATTATAAAATTATTTCTGTAACCAACGACACTACCGTTATTGATACAACTTTAACGCTAAAAAAAGATTTTAAATTCAATTATTTAAGAAAAGATGATTTTGAATTAATTGCATTTCATAATCAAGGTCAAACATTTAATAAGCTCGGTTATAATTTCGAAAATTCTTCTTTAATTCCTAGTATAGGAGCAAGTTCAAAACACTATAATTATTATAAAGTTGAAGATATTAATTATTACTATGTTCCTACACCAAGTACAGAGATAATGTACAGAACAGGTTTGGAGCAAGGTCAGGTTTTAGATGCATTTTTAACCATGAATACTTCACGACAATTTAATTTTTCATTTTCTTATAAAGGATTACGCTCCTTAGGAAAATACAGAAACGCTTTAGCAAGTCATGGAAATTTTAGAAGTACTTTTAATTACCACTCGAAAAACAAAACCTATTTTTTGAAAGGTCATTTTTCTTCATTTGATATATTGAACAACGAAAATGGAGGATTAACACAACAATCTATCGGTTATTTTGAAAATAATGATTCCAATTATACTGAAAGAGCAAGGTTGGAAGTAAATTATACAAATGCCAATAATTTATTTGAAGGTAAACGTTATTATATGGATCAAACGATAACGTTATTTTCTAAAAAAACTAAAATTGAAAATCACAATACAGAGGTTAGCAATCGTTTTAAAAAATATAATTTTTACCTGAAAAGAATTGAATTTTTAAAGAAAGATACTGTCAATGATAATTCAAAAATGATTGATTCTATAGCTGTTTTGGCTTCTTTAAGTAAAACGGATTCTTCCCAATTTAAATCAGTTCATAAAAACTTATTGTTCGATTTTAAGTTAGGGCATTCATTTATGTATGAAACACAGCATTATAGATTTAATCAAACAGCTGCAAATACAATTTTTGGTGATGCTTTTAATTCAACCATTTCAGACCATACTTCTTATCAAAAATCAAATAATCAAGTTTATTTGCAATTAAATTCACCCATTGTTGGAAGTCTTAAAGCAAAAGCTAATTATTTTACTTATAACTATCACTACAACAGTATTTTATATTATAACACTCAAACAATTCNTGATAAATTAAAGGGAAATGCTATTGCCGTTGGAGCAGATTGGGACACTAATTATGGTAATATTTATTTAAATGCAGATGCTTCCTCAATTATCACCGGAGATTTAACCGGTAGTTCTATCAAAGCTTCAATCAGTTTCAAGAAAGACAGTATTTTTAGTTTTAAAGGTTTTGCCGAAATCACCACAAAATCGCCTGATTTTAATAAACTGTTATTTCAAAGTGATTACAAAGATTACAACTGGCAAAACAATTTTAAAAATGAAGATCTTAAAATAATTGGCGCTGAAATTAATTTTACTAAATGGGGATCTATTGAAGCAAGTTATAATTTAATTGATAATTATACTTATTTTAATGAAAATTCAACACCTGTTCAGGCAAATGAGACTTTAAATTATTTAAAATTAAAAGTTAATAATGCCGTAACATTTAGAAAATTCACTTTAGAAAACACGGTTCAATACCAAACTGTTCCCAAAGGAGAATCCTTTTTTAATGTGCCCGAATTGATTACAAGAAATACATTATACTTTTCAAGCTTCGTTTTTAAAGGAAGCCCTATGTATTTACAAACTGGTGTAACATTTAAATACTTTACAGCATTTAAAGCAAACGCTTACAATCCTTTATTAAGTGAATTTGTATTACAAAACACTACAGATATTGGAAATTTTCCTTTACTCGATTTTTTTGCAAATGCTCAAATTCAACGAACTCGAATCTATTTAAAAGTGGAAAACTTTAGTGCAAGTTTTACTGGCAGAAAATATTATGCTGCACCAAATTATCCTTATAGAGATTTAACTGTTCGGTTTGGCTTGGTTTGGAATTGGTTTATTTAATTTCCTATCCTAAATCCTTTCCAAAGGAAAGGACTTGTTTTGTGGACAGTTTTATCTTTAAAGTTATTTGATAAATATTGAGAAAAGAATAATTTTTTGCCTATTGCCTATTTTTTTAACTTTAAACTTTCGACTTATTAGTTACCATCTGTCTGATTTTTATTTGAAAAGCAGCAAAAGTCAAAGTCATAATTGGACTTAACCAGTTAAAAACTGCATAGAAAAAATATTCATGAACACCAACACCTAAAACACTTGATTGGTAGGCGCCACAAGTGTTCCAAGGAATTAAAACTGATGTTACTGTTCCAGTATCTTCCAAAGTTCTACTTAAATTTTCAGGAGCTAAATTTCTGTCTTCAAAAGCTTTTTTAAACATTTTCCCTGGTATTACAATCGCCAAATATTGATCTGAAGCAATTGCATTTAAACCAATGCAACTCATAGCTGTACTAAAAAACAACCCAAAAATTGAAGTTGCCGTTTTCAATAAAGCTTTTGTTATTTTTGCCAATGCACCTATAGCATCCATTACCCCTCCAAAAACCATTGCACAACAAATAAGAAATATGGTCCAAAGCATTCCTTTCATTCCTCCAGAACTAAAAAGTTCATTTAATTTTTCATTATCAGTTACAATTTCAGTATCCACAAAAACAGCATTAAAAATTGACTTTCCCTTTGAAGAAGATAAACTACTTAAAATCTCAGGCTGAAAAATAAAGGCAAATACCCCTGCTAAAACAACACCAACACCTAAAGCAATTAAGGGTTTTGTTTTGGTTACAATAAGAATAATAACCGCAACAGGCACTAAAAATAGGTATGGTGAAATATTAAAAGTATTATTTATAGAGTGTAACAAACCACTTACATCTGTAGTTCCAGTAGTTTCAATATTAAAACTTAGTACGGAAAAAACAATTAATGTAATAATATAAGTTGGCACCGTTGTATAGGTCATATAACTAATATGTGTAAACAAATCAGTTCCCGCCATTGCAGGTGCTAAATTTGTGGTATCACTTAATGGTGACATTTTATCTCCAAAATAAGCTCCAGAAATCACCGCTCCGGCAATCATTCCTGTTGGGATTCCTAAAGCTGTGCCAATGCCAACCAATGCAATACCAACAGTTGCAGATGTTGTCCAAGAACTCCCTGTTGCAATGGAAATTAGGGATGCAATAATTACAGATGCTGGTAAAAATATTGTTGGGTTTAATACCTGAAGTCCGTAATAAACCATCGCTGGAATAACACCGCTTACCAACCAAGTACCTGCTAATGCACCAACTAAAAATAAAATTATAATTGGAACAAAAACACTTTTTAAGTTTTCCCAAATTTCATTAAACATAATAATTATAGAAACTTTATTTAAAAAGCCAACTATTGATGCAAAAACACCCCCTGCTAATAAAATAAATTGATTTGAATACTCTCCTAATAGTTCACCTCCAGCAAAAAAAATGTTATATGCTAGCATACACATTAATAAAACTACTGGAATAAGTGCTTCCCAAATACTTAATTCTTTATTTTGAATTATTTTTTGATTTTCAATTTCTATTTCTGATAAGTTATTATTGTCCTGCATTCAAATCTTTTTTTAGAAATGTAATGATACGTAAATTTGAAACCTTTTGCAACTAAAAAAGCCTCTCTCGAAATGAGGAAGGCTTTACTTAGTTTGAAAATAGTTATAATAAAAATCGACCTACTTCAAAAAATATATTTTATTTTAAAACGCCTACTTGAGTCATGCATTTACGCATAGCTCTGTAAGTACGTTCAATATCATTATCCAAACCAATGGAGAATCTTATAATTCCATCTGAGAGTCCCATTTCCAATTGTTCTTCCTGAGGAATTTCCGAAGAGGTACTTGTTCCTGGTGCACTAAATAATGTTTTATAAAACCCTAAACTTACTGCTAAATATCCTAAATTTTCATGTTGCATCAGTTCCATTAACTCATTGGCTTTTTCTAAATTACCAACATCAATAGTCATAACTCCCCCAAAACCATATTCTTCATTGTTCATAGTTTTAAAAAGTTGGTGATCTTTGTGACTTTTTAATCCAGGATAAACCACTTTTAATCCATCTTTTTCAAAATGTTCAGCTAAATACAATGCATTTTCGCTGTGTTTTTTCATTCTAACATGAAGAGATCTTAGATTTTTTAAAATACTTGCTGCACGTAAACTATCCATCACAGGACCTAATAACATAGCTGCTCCATTATTTACATTTCTCAAGCTATTTATAAAGTCATTCGTTCCGCAAACTACTCCACCAACTGTATCATTAGTACCATTTATAAATTTAGTTAAACTATGAATGGTTACATGAGCACCCAATTTTTGAGGTGAAATCATTAACGGCGAAAATGTATTATCAATTACAAGCAGAATTTGATGCTTTTCAGCAATTTTAGCTAAGGCTGGTATATTTGCAATTTCTAACAATGGATTACTAATTGATTCGCAATAAATCATCTTCGTATTTTTTGTAATAGCTGCTTCCACTTTTTCTAAAGAAGTAATATCTATAAATGAAGTTTTAATGTTTAATTTTGGAGCAAAATTCTTTAAGAACGCATAGGATCCTCCATAAATTGTTCTTCCTGAAACAATATGATCTCCTGCACCACAAACCTGAAGAAATGTTGAAGTAATGGCCCCCATTCCTGAAGCTGCAACATTTGCTGTTTCTGTAAATTCCATTGCAGCCAGTGCTTCGCCTAAATATAAGTTACTTGGACTGGAATGACGAGAATATAAGTAGCAACCTTCTGCATGACCTTCAAATGTATCAAGCATTGTTTTTGCATGTAAAAAAGTATAAGTAGCTGAATCTGAAATAGATGGATTAACTCCTCCAAATTCTCCAAAATATTGTAAATCTTGAATCTTGTTTGCTGGTTTATTACTCATAATAAATAATTTTATATAAAATTAGCAAATAACAATTTAATAAACTGCATTATATTCATATAACAGATTTTTTTACTGTATGTTGATATTATTTTAGTTTACAACTCTTTGTATTTAAATATTTTTATATATTTTTAGAAAAATTTACTGACAATGATTTCATTAGATGCTATAGATAAACAAATTCTTAATTTTCTTCAAAAAAATTCAAAAGCTAACGTTAAAGAAATTGCTTTAAAAATTGGCTTAACTCAAACTCCAACTTATGAACGTATTAAAAGAATGGAGAAAAATGGTGTTATTCAAAAATATGTGGCAGTATTAAATAAAGAGAAAGTTGGATTTAATGTTGAAGTATTTTGTCAGGTTTCTTTATTGGTACATTCTAAAGAATTGATTACAAAATTTGAAAATGCTGTACAGAAACTAGATGAAGTCGTAGAGTGTTTTCACGTAGCGGGTAATTATGATTATTTGCTAAAAGTAATTGTTAAAGATATGAACAGCTATCAACTTTTTTTGAAAAATAAATTGTCTGTTTTAGATTCAATCAGCAACGTGCAGAGCACATTTGTAATGACTTCCACAAAAGAAAATATTCTTTTAAAATTGACATAAAAAAAA
>Ga0006257_1000269_pt1 | contig 14366 bp, 17 predicted proteins | sample Deesub45470m_DNA_FD_54937 | JGI IMG/M metagenome (GOLD analysis project Ga0006257, IMG submission 54937) | Deep subsurface microbial communities from North Pacific Ocean - 450_OLKR46/470m Metagenome | ecosystem: Environmental > Terrestrial > Deep subsurface > Unclassified | place: North Pacific... | reverse complement strand
CGTCTATTCGCGGGCGAAGGACATCCAATTTTCCAGCCGCACGCGCCAGGTCACCGACCAATATCTGCGGCTGCGGCGCGAGCATGGCGCGATCAAGGCGTTGCTCGACAAGCTGCCGCCCGCCTTGCAGGGCGAACCGGAAGCGCAGACGCTGCGCGATATCCTTGATGTCGGGTCAGTCAACATCGTCCACCTCATCTACCGCACGCGCGACTGGGAAAGCGGCGCGAAGGACTTCGAGTTTTCGCGCTCGACGATGCTCGACCATTGGGCGCAGGGTCGCGATGCCGTGGAGGAAGTGATGCACAAGGGCGACCTGATCGCGCGCAATATCCTGAACGGCAAGAGTTCGACCTTCGATCTCGACGCCCCCGATCATCTCAAGGAGAAAAAGGCATGAGCAAGTCGCTGGCAGGCAAGACCGCCCTCATCACCGGGTCGACGTCGGGCATTGGCCTTGCTTATGCCAAGCTACTGGCGGGTGAAGGGGCGAATATCGTAATCAACGGCTTTGGCGATGCCGATGCGATCGAGAAGGAACGGTTGGAACTTGAATCGCTGAGCGGTGCCAAGGCTCTCTATAGCGGCCATGACCTGACCAAGGCCGACGAGATCGAGGCGATGATGGCGCAGGCGGCCGAGGCTTTTGGCGGGGNCGACATCCTGATCAACAATGCTGGTACGCAGCATGTGTCGCCGGTCGAGGATTTTCCGGTCGACAAGTGGAACCTGATTATCGCGCTCAACCTGACCAGCGCCTTCCACACGACCCGGCTGGCCGTGCCCTATATGAAGTCGAAGAAATGGGGGCGGATCATCCAGACGGCAAGCGCGCATAGCAAGGCCGCTTCACCGTTCAAGAGCGCCTATGTGACCGCCAAGCACGGGCTTGCGGGCTTCACCAAGACGGTCGCGTTGGAAGTCGCGACGTTCGGGATCACCGCCAACTGCATTTCGCCCGGCTATGTCTGGACGCCTCTGGTCGAGAACCAGATTCCCGACACGATGAAGGCGCGCGGCATGACGCGCGAGCAGGTCATGAACGACGTGCTGCTGGCGGGACAGCCGACCAAGGAATTTGTGACGGTCGAACAGGTGGCGGCCATGGCGCTGTTCCTGTGCAGCGATGCCGCCGCGAACATCACCGGCGCGAATATGAGCATCGATGGGGGTTGGACGGCGCAATAAAGCGCCGTCACCGGTTCGTTCAGACGGCCGCCGGCTCCAGCAGGCGTAGCACCGATTGCAGGCCATCTTCGCTGGCGGTCGCCAGCGGAAGTGGCCGGTCGGACAGGCCGTCATGTTCGCTGTTGAGGAACAGGATCGCCGCAGAAGCGCCTAGTGCCTCGATGGCAAGGCGCGTTACGCGACCCTGCCGTTCCGCCGCATCGGGTGCGAGGCGCACGGCGTTGCGAGGCGTGAAGCGTCGGCCGGGCGCGGTGCGCGCGGGCGTTGGCGTGGTGGCGGCGTCCGGTGTTTGCGTCGTCATCGATCAGCTCTTCAACGTCACGATACCGACCGGCGCTGGCTTGCTGGATGGGTTGGACGCATTGGCCTTGGGCGGTTTTTCCGCCTTGGGCTTGCGCACTTCCTTGTTCGATTTCTTCTGGCTCTTGGCCATCGTCCATTCCTTCGATTACTATTAAAGGTCAGCCGGCCGCGCGCGCGGCGGCTTCGTCTTCGGCCTGAAATTCTGCGACGATCGCTTCATCTTCCGTAGCGACCGTGCGGGTTGCGCGGCGGCGCTCGGCGTTGGCGGCGAGCGTCGCTTCCTTGCCCCAGGCATCGGCAGCGGCAAGCGCGATCCGGCGGGTGTTGGGCAGGGTTTCCGACTGCGAACGGGCGATGTGGAGCGACTGCTGGGTGAGGCAGAATGCCGATGTCTGGGCCATGGATCAGGCTCCTAGTGCGAGGAATGGGGCGTTCGTGGCGGCAGGGCCAGAATAGGGGNATTGCCGCAGGGAGGACGATCACCAGGCCGCGTCGTGCGGCGGATCGTTCCTTTCACATGTGAAATAGTCCCTTATGCGCAAGNTTACAAGGGCGGCGTGGAAAACAGCCTCTTTTGAACCGGCGCAAAATAGGCTTATGCTCCCCTGATCCAAGGGAGACATATCAGCATGCGCCACGCGCTTACGGCCATCATGGCCGCCGTCAGCTTTTCGTCCATCGCCACCGCCCAAACGGCGGTCGCGCCCGTCGTCGCAGCGCCGCCCGCGCAAAGCGAGATCGGCGCGGCGATCGCCAAGGATATGGACGGGCTGATGGCGCTCTATCGCGACCTGCATGCCAACCCCGAACTGTCGGAAAAGGAAGTCAACACCGCCGCCAAGCTCGCCAAGCGGTTGAAGGCGATGAAATATGATGTGACCGAGAAGGTCGGCGGCACCGGCGTCGTGGCGGTGATGAAGAACGGGTCCGGCCCGGTGCTGCTAATCCGCGCCGATATGGACGGCCTGCCGGTGGTCGAACAGACGGGGCTGGAATTTGCGTCCAAGGTCCGCACCAAGACGCCCGAAGGCGTCGAGACAGGCGTGATGCACGCCTGCGGCCACGACACGCATATGACCGCCTTCATCCAGACCGCCAAGCTGCTCGCGGCGCGCAAGGATGACTGGAAAGGCACGCTGGTCATGATCCTCCAGCCCGCCGAGGAAGTCGGGCGCGGGGCGCGACTGATGCTGGAGGACGGGCTTTACACGCGCTTCCCCCGGCCGACCCATGCCATCGCTTTCCATGATGCCGCCAATCTGGAGGCGGGCAAGATCGGCTATACGCCGGGCTTTGCGCTGGCCAATGTCGACAGCGTGGACATCCTCGTAAAGGGCGTCGGCGGCCATGGGGCCTATCCGCAAACGACCAAGGATCCGATCGTGTTGGGATCGCGGATCGTGGGGTCGCTGCAGACGTTGGTGAGCCGTGAGCAGGAGCCGCAAGACCCCGCCGTGGTGACGGTCGGCAGTTTCCAGGCCGGGGCGAAGCATAATATCATCCCCGACGAAGCCAAGCTGCTGCTGACCATCCGCAGCTATTCGGACGAGACGCGCGAGAAGCTGATCAAGGGGATCGAACGGATCGCGCGCGGCGAGGCGATCGCGGCGGGCATTCCCGACAACCGGATGCCGGTGGTGAGTGTGAAGGACGAGTTCACCCCCTCGACGTTCAACCCGCCCGAATTTGCCGAACAGATGGCAGGCGTGCTGAAAGCCCATTTCGCCGATGATCGGGTGGTCAAGACCCCGGCGGTGATGGGCGGTGAGGACTTCGGCCGCTTCTATCGCGCGGACAAGAGCATCAACAGCTTCATCTTCTGGGTGGGAGGCGTCCCCGCCGACAAGATGGCGGCGGCCGCAGGACAGGCGGCGCTGCCGTCGCTGCATAGTCCCTTCTGGGCACCACAGGCGGACAAGGTGATCGCGTCGGCGAGCGAGGCGATGACGGTGCTGGCGCTGAATATATTGAAGGAGAAATAGGGGAGCGGCGGCTTAGCGGTGCATCCTGCTTCTAGGCCATCGCGGTCCTCAGCCCCAGATGCGCGACGAAAGGATCGAAATCGCGGTCGCTGAAAAGCAGCGCGTGGCCGTCGCGGATGCATCGGGTGGCGATCAGCGTATCGATCGTCTTGCGGACAGTGATGCCCAATGCGCGGAGGTGGCGGAAGTGCCGAGCGGCATCGATCGCCACGTCCGCCCCGCCGATGACGATCACATCCATGGTCAGGAGCAGGCAGCGAACGCGGTCGAACTCCCGGTCGGCACTGATGCCCTGTAATATTTCAGCGAGAATGAGATCGCCGACCAGCAAGGGTTCCCGTCCCAACAGACTGTCGAGACGGTCGGCCTGGGGCGTCGCGATACCGCGAAAATAGTCGATCCAGACGCTGCTATCGACGAGGATCATCCGTCGCAGCGCTGGACGTCAAGATCACCGTCCCAGTCGATCGCGCCGCGCAACGACCGCAATTCCGCTTGCTCGCTCAGGCGCAGCAGGGTGCGCAGCCCCTGTTCCACGGCCTCTTTCTTGGTCTTGATGCCGGTCGCGTGCATGGCCTGCGCCATGAGTTCGTCGTCAATTACGATATTGGTGCGCATGATGTGTATCCGATTAGAGAATCATACACATATCATGTCGGTAGAGCGGGAACAAGCAAGGCCCTTCGACAGGTTCAGGGCGAACGGAACAGCGAACATATCATGTCGGCCGGTGGCCCTTGCGCCATTTGGTCCAGAGGTGGCGGGCGAGCATCAGGGGGGGCATGCGGAGCCAGTGGGAGCGGACGAAAAAGGCGAAGACAAGTAGCTTGCGGGTTTCGCGGCCCCAGCCGTCGCGGGCGAGGAGGCGGGCGCGGACGAGGCGGTCCCACAGAGTCAGGCGTGCGCCGTCGCCATAGAGCGCCAGCGCCAGCCGCCGCGCCTGCTGCACATGGGCGCGCAGGCCGTGGTGGGCGGCGCGCTGGTCCAACAGGCTCGGATCGCATTCGGCTAGCAGGCCATATATGTCCCACAGGTTGCGCAGCCCGCCTTGGAGATCCCCGTCGGCCAGCATATGCGCGGCGGCGTGACAGACGCGGTCTTCCGCCGAGAGCATATATAACCCGTCGGCTATTGGTTCAGCGTCAACGATCAGCGCCGCTGCATCGGGCTTGGGACGGGCGGTGAGCGGCAGGATGGTGTGATGCACATCGATCATCCGGTCGCGGGTGCGGTGGATCATCGGGGGGAGTTCGTGCATCCACTGGCGATAATAGGCGTCGTCATAGGCGTCTTCCTTCACCCATTCCCAGCCCGCCGCGATCAGCGCCTGTTCAACCGCCGCTAGCCGGTCGCGCGGCACGAGTATGTCGAGGTCGCCGATGAAGCGCCCCTGCCCTGCGCGCAGCCCCGCTGCTGCATAGGCGGTGCCCTTGAGCAGGATGACCCGCACGTCGAGGGGACGCAGCGCCTGGACCGCGCGGTCAGCTTCCCACAAGGCCTGGCGCGCTTCGCGGGCGGCGTCCGTGCGCGCGTCGGCGAGGACCGGTTGCACCGCCGGCGGCACGGCGAGATCAGCGAGGCGGAAGGCCAGCGTGCCGATCAGTCTTTCGGCGCGGGCTGCGGCGATCAGGCCGTTCCAGCCTGTCGCATCGAGTGTCGTGACGGACGCAGGGTCGCGCAGCACCCGCACCAACAGCGCGGCGCTCATGCCCGCTCCTCCCACAACCGTTCGACCATGGCGATGGCATCCTCGCCGGTCGGAAAGTCGATGGCGCGGGCAGGCACGTCGCGCACGAAGCGGGTCAGGGCGGTGAAGGCGGGTTCGCCGAGTGCGACATAGTTGGTCGAGGCCTGAGTCAGGCGCATGAAGATTTCGCCCTGCCCGACCGGGCGGATGTCCGGCGCATGGCCGAAGCGAGGGAAGAGCAGCAGGGCGGGCATCGCCCCCTCCCCCATGCGCGCCACGGCATCGGCGCGGGGGACCATGTGGCGGATGTCGCCCTTGGCGGTGGCGGCGAGTAGTGGACCCATGCGGGCTTGCCCGACCGTATCGGCGACGACCTCGATCGCGCGATTCTTGAGGCTGACAAGGCGGGGAAATGGCAGGATTGCGCCGCTGTCGAGATCGAGCAGGGCAAATTCGTCACCCATGAAACGCCAGCCGCGCTCGCCCAGCAGCGCCGCGAGGGTGGATTTGCCGGACCCCGACTCGCCGGTCATCACCAGCACGTGGCCGTCCTTTTCGACGCTCGATGCGTGGAGCAGCAGATGCCGTCGCCAGCCGAGCGCCATCTGGAGGTTCATGCCCATCTCCGCCGCCAGCAGGCCATGCGAGAGACTCATCGGCGCGGCGTCGGCCAGGCCATGGTCGCCGGTGATGAAGATGGAAGGGCGGACCCAGCGGCGCAGCGCGCTGGTCGGCTGGAGCCGGACGGTGAAGTCGGCGACTTGCCCCGTCACATCGGGATAGGCGGCATAGAGGCCTTGCAACTGCGCGATCGGCTGGGGCCAGGCCGCGCCGATGCGGAATGTTGCGGGGCCGATGCGCAGGGTCAGCGCATGGTTCATGCCGGACGCACCAGGCCGAGCGCGGCCAGCGCGTCGAGATGGGTGGCGATTTCGGCGATGGCTTCGTCCGGTGGGCCGAGGTCGAATTCCTGCGCCAGCCGGTCATGCAATATGTGCGCGGTGACGGGGGCGCCGTCGGCCATGCGGTCGAGCAGTTCTGGGACCGGGCTGATGACCATATGGGTCTGGCCCGACCGGCGATGATAGAGAAGGGTCAGCTCATCGAGCGCGCAACTGAGCAGCGCGTCGGCCGTATCGCGTCGATAGGATAGGCTGTTGTCCATAGTCCGGCACCCTGCTGCTTTGGCTCCCTCTAGCGCGGAAGCGTAGCCAAGTGCCTAACGTATCAGCGCAGGGCTGGCGATGGCAGGGCGTGGGTTTCGGGGCGATCGGCGAGGGCCGCGAAGGCGCGCCAATAGCCGTCGAGCGCGCGATCGACATGATGATCGCGCACGGCGGCGGCGAGCGTTGCGGGGTCGGCGGGCTGGCGCAGCGCGCGTTCGATGGCGCGGGCGAAGGCGGCGGGGTCGGCGGTGGGCACCGGGGGATGTTGTCCGGCGGCGGCGAGGACCGGGTGGATGTTGGGCGTACTGTCGGTCGCGACCACGCCTGCGCCGCAGGCCAGCGCTTCGATCAGCGTCGCGCACAGGCCTTCCCAACGGGAGGGTTGGAGCAGCAGGTCGGCTTGGCCCATCAGCGAGGCCAGTTCCTGCGGGTCATTGACGAAGCCGGTGAAATGCACGCGGTCGGCGATGCCTAACGTGGCGCATTGCTGCTGGAGGGCGGCGCGCAGCGGCCCTTGGCCTGCGATCGTCAACTGCCAGTCGCAATGGGGGAGCAGCGCCAAGGCTTCGAGCGCCGTTGCCTGATCCTTTTGCGCGGTCAGGCGGCCTACCATCAGCAGGCGCACGGGCGCGGCGGGATCGCGGGGCAAGCGGGCGGCGCGGGCCTGATCCATGATGGAGGTGACGGTCGGGCGCGGCAGCAGGCGCACGGGGCCGCTGTCCGCCAGCAGGGCGCGGTCATGCTGGCCCATCACGATGGTCAGGGCACTGAGCCGCGCGATCGTGCGGAAGCGGACAAGCCGGGCCTGGGCCGCTACGCCGTGGCTGCCGGGGCGCTGGATTGGGTTGGAAATCCGTGCGACGGCCTGCGTCGCCGTGCCCAGCGCTGCGAGCGCGACCAGCATATTGCTCTGGTTACCCGCCGAATAGAGGATGTCGGGGCGATGCCGCCGGACCAGCCGGGCGAGCGCAGGCCATTGCGCGATCATCGCCAGCCGCCGATTGCCACTGCGCGCGGGGATGCGACGGACGGTCAGCGCCGGATCGATCAGATGCGCCGTCGGCCCATCGGTACGGGTCATCCACAGTTCGACGCGAACGCCACGACGAAGGAGGTGATTGGCCAGCAGGATCGCCACCCGATCAAGCCCGCCATCGCCCGGCTCGTAGAGATAAACTGCGACCGACAGGGCATGCGCCGGGGATTGGCGGAAGTGGAACATGGGGCTGCCCTTGCGTTGGATCGAACCTTCGCAGGTTCGACGTCCTCAACGCGGGAAAGCCGTATTCGTCCTGATCGTTATAGCTAGGGTAGTCGCGGAAAAGCGGCGCTTCAGCGCGGCATTTGCAGCGAGGCGTAGCAGGTGAAGCCGCTCTGCCCCGATTGGAGGCGGCGGATATAATTGAGATAGGCCTGGTTCTGCTGATAGCTGGTGCCGGGCAGCGGACGACCTCGCAGGGCTTGCTTCACCTGCTCGCCGGTAAAGCTGCGCCCGGTGCCGGGAAACGCGCCGGGGGTGCCCGCAGGCACCACATGCCCGTTGGGCGCGATGAAATTGCCCGCGCGGCCATTGTCGGGAACGGGGATGGTGCAGTTGAGGACCGAGGCGGCGGTGTTGGCGAGCGCGGGGCGGATCGAGACGATGGCGGACGCCGCCATGGCCCCGCCCATCAACAATTGGCGACGCGAGGCGACGGCCGGTTCGGCGGCGGTTTCGTCCATCTGGGGACCGTCCTGATCGGGCATCTGCTCGCTCATATCGTCCTGTTCCGCATCTCGCGCTTGCCAAAGCGTAATGATTGCACGCTATTGGGCTTAGGTCTTCGCAGTGTTTGCGCGACAAATCCAGTGCGGTAACCATGAATCGACTCAGCATTTCCCAAATCACCGCGTCGCTGGCCGTGCTTATGCTGGGCACGGGCGGCGCCTTGTTGCTTGGCGCTTCGCCCGTCGGCATTGCCCTGCCGATTCTGGCGGGGCTGGTCGTGTTGCTGATCGCGGCGCACGGTCACGACCCGGAGCCGGACCAGCCCGCGCCGCCGCCCGAACAGCCCGACCTGATCGACCATCCCGATTTTCCGACCTTGCTGGAAGGGATTTCCGATCCGCTGATGCTGGTGGAAAAGGGCAAGATCGTGCGCGCCAATCGCGCGGCGCAACGCTTGCTGGGCGCGCACATAGAGGGGGATGATGCGCGGATCGCCATTCGTCATCCCGCCGCCGCCGAACGGCTGGCCAGCACCGCGCCGCTGGCCGATCCCTTCATGATCGAACTGGTGGGCCTGGGCAGTCGCGAGCAGCGCTGGCAGATGCGCGTGGCACCGGTGGGCGCGGTGACGTCGATGCGGCGGCTGGTGCATCTGGTCGACCATAGCGGCACCCATGCGGCGGAGCGGATGCGCGTCGATTTCGTCGCCAATGCCAGCCACGAACTACGCACGCCGCTGGCCGGGATATTGGGCTTCATCGAAACGCTGGCCGACCCCGAACTGGGCAAGGACCATGAGACGCGGCAGCGTTTCCTCAAGATCATGGATGGCGAAGCGCGGCGGATGCAGCGGTTGATCGACGATCTCATCTCGCTCTCGCGGATCGAGGCGGAAAAATATCGCGCGCCTGACGGGGCGGTCGATCTGTCCGAACTGGTCGCCGAAGTGGTTGGCATATTCCGGTCCAGCCATGGGCCGCGCGGTCGCGATGTGGAGATGGAGATCGCCCATTCGCTGCCCCCCGTGCTGGGCGACCGCGCGCAATTGTCGCAGCTGGTACATAATCTGATCGGCAATTCGGTGAAATATGGTCGGCCCGACACACCGATCCGCGTCACGCTGACCGAGGGACCGAGCGGCATGACGCGGCTGGCCGTCGCCGACGAGGGCGAAGGCATAGGCCCCGATCACCTGCCGCGATTGACCGAGCGTTTCTATCGCGTCGATTCAGGCCGCAGCCGTGCGATGGGCGGCACGGGGCTTGGCCTCGCCATTGTCAAACATATTATCGAGCGGCATCGCGGTCGGCTGGATATTGCCAGCACGCTGGGCAAGGGCACGACGATCACCATATTGCTGCCGCCAGCGACCGATGAAGGGGTGACGAAGGCCGATGAACGGCGGCGGCCATCGGCGCTTTCGGGCACGGTGTCATGAAAATGCAACCTAACTGTCACAAAGGCGCGATGGTCCGCAGCTAGACGCTTGCTCCATGGGGGGCGGCGACATGCGAATCGCGGCCTTAGTTGATGGAGGTTTTCCGTGAAGAGATTCGCCTTGCTCGCCGCCACGGCGCTGAGCGTCCTTAGCCTGTCCGCTTGCGGCGATCAGGGCGGCGCTGGCGCGACCCGCGATCAGATCCGCGCGGTCGGTTCCTCCACCGTCTATCCCTTCGCCACGGCCGCATCCGAACTGTTCGTGCAGACCAATGCTGGCATGAAGTCGCCGATCATCGAATCGACCGGCACCGGCGGCGGCATGAAGCTGTTCTGCAGCGGCGTCGGCGCGCAATATCCCGACATCGCCAACGCATCGCGGCGGATGAAGAAGGCCGAGTTCGACCTGTGCGCCGGCAATGGCGTCAAGGACATCATCGAAGTGCAGATCGGCGTCGATGGTCTGGCCTTTGCCGAAGCGAAGAACGGCCCCGGCTATAAGCTGACCCCCAAGATCGTTTACGAAGCGCTGGCCGCCAATCCCTATGGCAAGGGCCCGAACAAGACGCAGACCTGGAAGGATGTGGACCCCAGCCTGCCCGCCATCGCGATTTCGGTGTTCGGCCCGCCATCGACCAGCGGCACGCGCGATTCGCTCGCCGAGCTGATCCTGGAAAAGGGATGCCAGAGCGATCCGGCGATGGAAGCGCTCAAGGAAAAGAGCGAGGACGAGTATAAGGCGACCTGCACCCGCGTTCGCGAGGACGGCAAATATGTCGATTCGGGCGAAAACGACAATCTGATCGTGCAGAAGCTGGGCGCGAACCCCAATGCGGTCGGCGTATTCGGTTTCAGCTTCCTCGAAGAAAATCGCGCCACGCTGAAGGATATTCCGATCGACGGGATCGAAGCTTCCTATGAGACGGTCTCGTCCGGCCAATATCCTGGCGCGCGCCCGCTCTACATCTATGTGAAGAAGGCGCATATGTCCGCCATTCCGGGCCTTCAGGGCTTCCTGAATGCTTTTTCGACCAATTGGGCGCCGGGCGGCGCGCTGACCAAGCGCGGTATGGTTGCCGCGCCGGACGATGTCCGCAAGGCGAACGAACAAACCGTCAAGGCGCTGACCACGCTTGACGGCGCGCAGCTGAAATAAGCGAGACCCCATGACCGGACCCGCAATCCTCCTGCTGCTGGCAGGCCTGGGCGCGATCGCCTGGGTCAGTGCCCGCGCCCGCGCCATGCGTCTGCAGGCGGTGGCACGGACCACCGGGCGGCGTGACACCGTCCACAGCCTGCCGGGCTATCATGGCTGGTATGTGGCGCTATGGACGCTGCTGCCCGCTGCCCTGTTCCTGGTCGTCTGGGCCAATGTCGCACCCAGCCTGGTGACGCAGGCCGTGCTGGCCGATCCGGCCGCGCAGGCTTTGCCGCTCGACGGTTTTTCCCGCTCCGCCATATTGGGCGAAGCGCGGGCGATCGCGACGGGGATGCAGGCAGGTGCCTTCAATCCCGCCTCGCAAGCGCTGGTCGAGCCTTATACCCGGGCGCTCGACAAGTTCGGGCTGGCAGGCGCGATATTGGCGCTGGTGTTGGCTTTTGCCGGAGGTGCCTATGCCTTCACCCGCATCCGTCCCGATTTCCGGGCACGCACGCGAGTCGAGCGGCTGGTGATGGCGCTGCTGCTGGTGGCATCGTTGCTGGCGATCGTGACCACCGTCGGCATCGTCGCTTCGCTATTGTGGGAAAGTTTCCGCTTCTTCTCGATGGTCAACCCGATCGACTTCCTGTTCGGGACCAAGTGGAGCCCGCAATCGGCGGCCATGGGCTATGGCAATGAGGATGCGTTCGGCGCGATCCCGCTCTTCTGGGGCACCATCTTCATCGGTGCGATCATCGCGATGATCGTCGCCATTCCGCTCGGCCTGATGAGTGCGGTCTACCTGACCCAATATGCCAGCCCCACGGTCCGCCGCTGGATGAAGCCGACGCTGGAGATGCTCGCGGGCGTGCCGACGGTCGTCTATGGCTATTTCGCGGCGCTCACCATTGCCCCTGCGCTGCGCGACTTTGCGGTGATGATCGGGATTTCTGGTGCATCGTCGGAGAGCGCGCTGGCGGCTGGCCTGGTGATGGGCGTGATGATCATTCCCTTCGTCTCCTCCATGGCCGATGACAGCATCGCTGCCGTGCCGCAGTCGATGCGCGACGGAAGCCTGGCGATGGGTGCGACCACCAGCGAAACGATCAAGCGCGTCCTCATCCCTGCCGCCCTGCCCGGTGTCGTCGGCGGCGTGTTGCTCGCCGTCAGCCGCGCGATCGGCGAGACGATGATCGTGGTGATGGCCGCAGGGCTTGCCGCCAACCTGACGCTCAATCCCTTTTCCAGCGTGACCACGGTGACGACGCAGATCGTCCAGTTGCTGACCGGCGACCAGGAGTTTGACAGCGCCAAGACGCTGGCGGCCTTCGCGCTGGGGCTGGTGCTGTTCATCATCACCCTGTTGCTCAACATCGTGGCCCTGCGGGTCGTGAGGAAATATCGCGAGGCTTACGAATGACCGTCGAACGTCTGCCCACCGACTGGAAGTCGGAGGCGATGCGCAAGCGGATTGCGGGACGCTATGCCAAGGAACGCCGTTTCCGGCTGATCGGCCTTGGCGCCGTGGTGCTGTCCGCCGCCTTCCTCGCCTTTCTGCTGTTCACCATGATGGGCAATGGCCTGCGCGGCTTTACCCGGACGGAGATTGCGCTGACGGTCGATTTCCCGGCCTCACCGCTGTTGCTCGATCCCGCCGCGATCACGGACGAATCGCTTAATCAGGCGAACCTGCCGATGGTGACCAGCGCGGTCGCCAAGCAAGCATTGGGGCCGGACGCCGACTCGCTCCTGTCATCGACGGCGTGGATCACCATCCGCGACGCGATCAAGGCCGATCCCTCGATCCTTAGCCGGACCGAGACGATCGCCCTGCCCGCTTCGACCGGCATCGACCTGGCGGCCAAGAGCGAAGGGCCGCCCGAAGCCGAGGCCGCCGTCGCGCGGCTGGAAAAGGCGGGCGTGCTGACGACCGGTTTCAACTGGAATTTCCTGTCGGCCAGTGACGGCACCGATCCGGCGCAGGTCGGCATCTGGGGCGCGTTCAAGGGCACGTTGCTGACGATGCTGGTGACGCTGTTGCTCAGTTTCCCGGTGGGCGTGGCGACCGCGCTCTATCTGGAGGAATATGCGCCCAAGGCGTGGTGGACCGACATCATCGAAGTGTCGATCAACAACCTCGCCGCCGTTCCCTCGATCATCTTCGGTCTGCTCGGCCTGTCGATCTTCCTCAACCTGCTGCACCTGCCGCGATCGGCGGCGCTGGTCGGCGGCATGACGCTGGCGCTGATGACGATGCCGGTCATCGTCATCGCCGGACGCAACGCGATCAAGTCGGTGCCGCCCAGCATCCGCGACGCCGCGCTCGGTATCGGGGCCAGTCCCGTGCAGGTGGTGTTCCAGCATGTGCTGCCGCTCGCTTTGCCCGGCATCCTCACGGGCACGATCATCGGCATGGCGCGGGCGCTGGGCGAGACGGCACCGCTGCTGATGATCGGCATGCGCGCCTTCATCGCTACCCCGCCCGGCGGGATCAGCGATCCGGCGACCGTCCTGCCGGTCCAGATCTTCCTATGGTCGGACGAAGTGTCGAAGGGCTTTGTCGAAAAGACATCGGCGGCGATCATCGTGCTGCTGGCTTTCCTCCTCGCGATGAACGGCCTCGCCATCTATCTGCGCAACAAGTTTGAAACACGGTGGTAACCACACCCATGACCCAAGACCAAATCAATCTAGCGATCGCCAATCCGAAAATGTCGGCCCGCGACGTCAACGTCTTCTATGGCGAGAAGCAGGCGATCAAGCGCGTGTCGATCGACGTCGACATGGACAATGTCACCGCCTTCATCGGCCCGTCGGGCTGCGGCAAGTCGACTTTCCTGCGCACCTTGAACCGCATGAACGACACGGTCGCTTCGGCGCGGGTCGAAGGCGAGATCACGCTGGACGGCGAGGACATCTATGCCTCCTCCATGGACGTGGTGCAGCTGCGCGCGCGGGTAGGGATGGTGTTCCAGAAGCCCAACCCCTTCCCCAAGTCGATCTACGAAAATATCGCTTATGGGCCCCGCATCCATGGCCTGGCCGCGTCGAAGGCGGACATGGACGTGGTGGTCGAAAAGTCGCTGCGCCGCGCAGGGCTGTGGGAAGAGGTGAAGGACCGGCTGCATGACAGCGGCACGGCCCTGTCGGGTGGACAGCAGCAGCGGCTATGCATCGGCCGCGCCATCGCGGTCGAGCCCGAAGTCATCCTGATGGACGAGCCCTGTTCGGCGCTCGATCCGATCGCGACCGCCAAGATCGAGGAACTGATCCACGAGCTGCGCGGCCGCTACGCGATCGTGATCGTCACGCATAATATGCAGCAGGCCGCGCGCGTGTCGCAGCGGACCGCCTTCTTCCATCTGGGCGAACTGGTCGAATATGGGGTGACGTCGGACATCTTCACCAATCCGCGCCAGGAGCGGACCAAGGACTATATCACCGGTCGTTACGGCTGATCGGGCGGAGAGAGGCAAGACATGGCTGAACATACGATCAAGGCATTTGACGACGAAATCGACCGGCTGCGCGGGCTGATCGCCGAAATGGGCGGTCGCGCGGAAGCGGCGATCGAAAATGCGATGCTGGCGCTGCAACGGCAGGATCTGGCGCTGGCCGCCGAGGTCGTCCAGGGCGACAAGCGGATTGACGCGATCGAGGCGGAAGTCGAGAAGCTGGTGATCGAGGTGATCGCGCTGCGCGCGCCGATGGCCAACGACCTGCGCGACGTGATCGCCGCGCTCAAGATCGTCAG
>Ga0006257_1000266_pt1 | contig 14422 bp, 8 predicted proteins | sample Deesub45470m_DNA_FD_54937 | JGI IMG/M metagenome (GOLD analysis project Ga0006257, IMG submission 54937) | Deep subsurface microbial communities from North Pacific Ocean - 450_OLKR46/470m Metagenome | ecosystem: Environmental > Terrestrial > Deep subsurface > Unclassified | place: North Pacific... | reverse complement strand
AGGATGGATCGCCGGGCATCGTCCAGCGCACGCTGATCGCCCCGCCCCGATCGCGGCTTGGCCCGGTAAGCGCGAAGGAGCGCGCGATCATCCAGTCGATTTCGCCGTGCGACGGCACATATGACGCCGCCGTCGATCGGGAGTCGGCCGAAGAGATATTGGCGGCACGCGGCGAGGCTGCGGCCGCCGCCGCGCTGGCCAGCAAGGCCCAGGCGGAGGCCGACAAGGCCGCCGCCGCGCAGGCCAAGGTCGAGGCGAAACAGCGCGAGGCGGCGGCGCGCGAAGCGGCCAAGCCCTCCACGATCGACAAGGCGGTGCAGTCCGCCGCCCGGTCGGCAGCGTCTTCCGTCGGGCGGCAGGTGGCCAACGAACTGGGCAAGGCCGTGTTCGGGTCAAGCCGACGCAAGGCATCGGGCGGCGGGATAGCGGGCAAGTTGATGCGGGGGATATTGGGCGGGCTGTTCAAATAGCCTATCATCGGATGCAAACAGGGAGGAGATGGACGTGAAGGCAAGCGTGACACCCATCATGATGGCAGGCCTTTTGATGGCGGCCCCTATTCATGCCCAAACGGTCATTCCACCGCGCGACGTGATCGGCGCGGCCATCGTCAGCGACATCGCGAAGGATCGACAGGCGGAACGCGAGGCTAAGCGTCAGCCCTATGCCACGCCTGGCTATGGCCCAATCGCGTCGGCGAAAGCGGGGGGTGAGGCTTGTGCCGCCAAAGCCCGGCAGCAGGCCGGATCGAACGCCGCGCTGGTCGGGCGGCCAGTGACGAGCAGCATGTCGACCGGATGGGAGGTCGAGGGCCAGATCGGCTTGACCGATGGTGGAACCATTCCCTTCATCTGCTCGATACGCAACGGGTCGGTCACCGGAATACTCTTGCGTCAGTAGAGGCGCGAAGCCCGATCATCGGGCGGTGAAGAAATGCTCCGCCGCCCCCTCGTTAGCGCGATTGCCTATTGGTTGCGCAGGCGGCTAAAGCGCTGGCCATGACCGCCCCTTCTCCGCCTCGCCACCCGCTGCATTTCCCCAATTTCCGGGCCTATCTCGTCGGGCGGTGCGCCGCCGTGCTGGCGCAATATGGCATGATGATCGTGCTGGGCTGGCAGGCCTATAATATCGCGCGGGAGACGATGACCACGTCGGGGGCGGCGGCGCAATTGGGGTTGATCGGACTGGCGCAGTTTCTGCCGCTCTTCTTTCTGACGCCGATCACCGGCTGGGTCGCGGACCATTATGACCGGCGGATGATTTCGCGCACGACGCTGGCGGCGCTGACGCTGGCGGCGGGACTGCTGGCCTTTGCCACCTATGAGGACTGGGTCAGCCTGCCGCTGATCTTTGGCATTGCCGTGGTCGTGGGGATTGCGCGGGCCTTCAATGGTCCGGCCTATGGCGCGCTCGCGCCCAATCTGGTGCCGCCTGCCGTGCTGCCCAATGCCATCGCCATATCGGCAGTGGTGTGGCAGGCTGGGTCGATCGTGGGGCCGGCGCTGGGCGGCTATGCCTATGCGGCGACGCCCTGGGGTGCCTATGCGCTGGCCGCCCTGCTCTATGCCGTGGCGTTCGGGGCGATGATGCTGATCGGCCCGGTGCCGCAGCCGCCGCGCGACCGGACCCGTCACCCTATCCGCCAGATGATCGACGGGCTGCATTATGTGCGCACCAATCGCCTGGTGCTGGCGACGATCACGCTGGACCTGTTCGCGGTGCTGCTGGCAGGCGCGACTGCGTTGTTGCCGGTCTATGCGCGCGACATATTGCAGGTCGGGTCGACGGGCCTCGGCCATCTGGCCGCTGCGCCCGGCATCGGGGCGGGGCTGGTGGCGCTGTGGTTTTCGATCCGGCCGATGAAGCGCGAAGTCGGCCTCAAGATGCTGGCCGCCGTCATGGTGTTTGGCCTGGCCACCATCGTCTTTGGCTGTACCGCCTTCCTGCCGCGCAGCTTTGCGATGGAGGTCGGGCTTGGCGCGCTGGTGGTGCTGGGAGCGGCCGACATGGTGTCGGTGTTCGTGCGCCAGTCGCTGGTCCAGCTTCATACCCCCGATGCGATGCGCGGGCGGGTGTCGAGCCTGTCGCAACTGACCATTTCGGCATCGAACGAACTGGGAGAAGCCGAGTCCGGTTTTCTCGCCGCGCTGGTCGGGCCGGTTGTCGCTGTCATCGGCGGGGGCATTGGTGCTATCGTCATCACCCTGTTCTGGGCGCGGCTCTTTCCCGAATTGCGCCTTGCACGCACCTTCGACCCACCCGACATAAGGGCGGCGGACCATAGCCAGGAGAAGGCCCCATGAAAGTCACCTCGATACTCGAAACCATCGGTCACACGCCGCATATCCGCATGGCGCGCCTGTTTGGCGATGCGCCCGAAGGCAGCGAAGTGTGGATCAAGTCGGAACGGTCCAACCCCGGCGGGTCGATCAAGGACCGGATCGCGCTGGCCATGATCGAAGCGGCCGAGGCGTCGGGCGAGTTGCAGCCGGGCGGCACGATCATCGAGCCGACGTCGGGCAATACCGGCGTGGGCCTCGCCATGGTGGCGGCGGTCAAGGGCTATAAGCTGGTTCTCGTCATGCCCGAAAGCATGTCGATCGAACGGCGGCGGCTGATGCTGGCCTATGGTGCCAGTTTCGACCTGACCCCGCGCGAAAAGGGGATGAAGGGCGCGATCGAGCGCGCGCTGGAACTGGTGGCGCAGACGCCGGGTTCCTGGATGCCGCAGCAGTTCGAGAACCCCGCCAATATCGCGGTCCATGCCCGCACCACGGCGCAAGAGATATTGGCCGATTTCGCCGAAACGCCGATCGACGCGCTGATCACCGGGGTCGGCACCGGCGGGCATATCACCGGCACGGCGGAGGTGTTGAAGGCGGTATGGCCCGGCATCAAAATCTATGCGGTCGAGCCGACGCTGTCGCATGTCATCAGTGGCGGCCAGCCGGGACCGCATCCGATCCAGGGCATTGGTGCGGGCTTCATTCCGGCCAATTTGCACACCCAGTTGCTCGATGGCGTGATCCAGGTCGATCCGGCCGATGCCAAGGACTATGCCCGGCGCGCGGCGCGCGAGGAAGGGATGCTGGTCGGCATTTCGTCGGGGGCGACACTGGCAGCGATTGCGCAGAAATTGCCGGATCTGCCCGCTGGTAGCCGGGTGCTGGGCTTCAACTATGATACCGGCGAGCGCTATTTGTCGGTGCCCGATTTCCTGCCGGAATAAGCGATCGGCACGACAGTCGTGAAGAAGAGCGATACGCCTCACCCCCTGGCGATGCTGTTCTGGGCGCTGATGTTCGTCGGCCTGCCCATGGGGGTGGCTGGCTGGGACAGTCGGCAGAACGTGCGGGCTGATCCATCAGGCTATGCGGCGGGGGCGGAAGGCCGCGCGATGCGGCCGCCCAGCCCGCCGCCGCCGGTCGAGCCGGTGGCGGTCTATGCGCTGGATGCCGACCGGGCGCGGGCGGTGAATGCCGCCATTCCCTTTTCGCGGCTTGCCAATCCCCCGGCGCGGCCTTTCCTGTTTTCGGGGTCCGAGACGGATCTGGCGCGGGCGGTCGATTGCCTGGCGGCGGCGGAAATCTATGAGGCGGGCGACGATGCCGTTGGTGAGCAGGCGGTGGCGCAGGTGGTGCTGAACCGCGCGCGCCACCCCGCCTTCCCCAAGACGGTGTGCGGCGTGGTATTTCAGGGGCAGGAACGGCGGACCGGGTGCCAGTTCACCTTCTCCTGCGATGGCGCACTGACGCGCACGCCCTCGCAGGCGGCGTGGGAACGGGCGCGGGCGATTGCGCGGGCGGCGCTGGCGGGGCAGGTGTTCGCGCCGGTCGGCCATGCGACCCATTATCATACCAATTGGGTGGTCCCCTATTGGAGCGGGAGCCTCGACAAGATCGGCGCGGTCGGCACGCATCTCTTCTTCCGCTGGCGCGGATGGTGGGGCACGCCGCCTGCCTTTCGCCGGGGGAGCGCGGGTGGCGAGCCGTTGATCGGGCGGATCGCCAAATTGTCGCTGGCGCATCAGGGCGGCGAGGATGTGCTGCCTGACGGGACGGCTGCGCCCGTCGAGGGGATTGCCGCCAGTGCGTTGGCGGCCCAGCCCAAGCAGGCGATCGGCGAGGCGATGCTGGGGCGGACGATTGCGGGCGTGCGGCTGGCGGTGCTGGGGCCGGATGGCACCAGCTTCCTGGTCGAATTGCCGCGCGGTGGCGCGCCCGACCAATGGCCGGAGCTTGCCAAGACCTTTTGCGCGGGGCGGCCCGAATGCCGGATCATGGCCTGGCGGGCAGGCTCTGCCCCGACAAAGATCCCCTTGAGCGACGGGCAGCTCGGAACGATGAGCTTTGCCTATATCCACAATAGTGCGAGCGGGTTGCAGCGGGCGCTGTGGAATTGTGCGCAGACACCGCGCAGCAGCAAGGCGGAATGTATGCGCCAGCGGGTGCCGACCGCCGCCCCTGCCCCGTCGGCCGATGCCGCGCTGGCCGGGGTGCGGCGCAAGGAGCGGTTCGAGACGGTGAAGATCGCGCCGGTGGGGTCAGCGAACGGTACAGCGACCCGGACAAACTAAACGCATAGCGGGATGGTCACATTCGTTCGTTATGATATGCTGTTACATGTTGATGTGAGGGCAGACTATGGTGACGCGGCGAACGTTTCTGGGCAGCGGCGGGATGGCGGTTGGCGGCGCGATGGGGCTGGCTGTGGGTGGCGGAACGGCGCGGGCGCAGGCGGTCGTTACGGATACGAAATGGCCTGACGAAGCGCCGTTTCGCTTTGCCGCCGACATGGCCGATTTCGGCGCGGCGCAAATGGCGCTTACGAAGTTGTATGCCGTCAATCGCGATATCGCGACGTTCGATGCGGCCTATTATGGGGCGATGACCCTGCCCGTACAGGCGGCCTATGCGGCGCGATCCAACTGGGTCAACCACAATCATGCGCTGTTCCTGCGCAATGGCGCGCCGGGTCATCCGCGCGATGTCGAGTTGGACAAGTCGCGCGCGGCGGTGGCGACGATGCTGGGCGCGTCGGTCGAGGAGATCGCGCTGGCGGGCGGCGGAACCGAGGCGTTGTACGCTTTGATCGCCAATTATGCGCGGCTCAAGGCGGGCGACGCGGTCATCTATGCCGATGTCGATTATGACGAGATGCAATTTGCCTGCGATTATCTGGAGCAGAGCCGGGGTGCGCGCATCGTCCGCTTCGACCTGCCCGAACCGCATACGGAGGCGAATATCCTGGCCGCCTATGACCGGTTGTTGAAGGATACGCCGCGCGCCAAGCTGCTGTTGCTGACGCATTTGTCCAACCGCAACGGACTGGTGCCGCCGGTCAAGGCGATCGTCGCCATGGCCAAGGCGCGCGGNGTATCGATGTTATCCTCGACAGTGCGCAGGCGGTCGGCCACCTGCCCTTCACGGTCGCGGAGACGGGCGCGGACTTCATCGGTTTTTCGCTGCATAAATGGCTGGCCGCGCCCTTGGGGACCGGGGGCATCTATATCCGTAAGGATCGATTGCAGGACATAGCGCCATGGCTTGGCAACCGCATCCATGGGGCGGACGATATTCGCGCCCGGATTCCCACGGGCACGGTGGATTTCGCCGCGCGATTGACGGTGCCCTATGCGATCGCGGTGCAGGAGGCGATCGGCCTGCCAGCGAAGCATCGCCACCTTCTGGCGCTGCGCGATTACTGGATTGATCGGGTCCGCGATGTGCCGGGCGTGCAGATCCTATTGCCCGAACTGCCGGGGCGGCACGGCGCGGTGGCGGCGTTCCGTTTGCCGGGCATGGGCGGGCCGGACGATGCGAAGAAGGCGGCAGCGCTGTTCCTTAAAAAATATGGGCTGCTGGTGGTGGCGAAAGCGGGGCTGGCATCGGGGCCGGTGCTGCGCGTGACCCCTGCCCTGTTCAACACGAGCGCTGAACTTGACCGGCTGGTGGCGGCGATCCGGGCGGAGCGCGGGCTGTTTGCCTGACACCCCCCTTCCCAAAGCCGGACAAGCAGACTATATGGGCAGCAATCCGGTCGTCCCGTCGCCAGTCTTGGCAGTGGGTCGGCCGTCTCCCGTATCGTTCGGGGACCGGGGCCGGTTAGCGCGTGGCCAAGGGCAGTATTGAACGAAAACGGCGAGTCATCAGGTGCTGACAGTGCGGATCGGACAGTCCCGACCCGCACTTTTTTGCGTGGACGGAAGCGGTGCGAATCACCCCTTTGTCCATCGCGCTTCGACTGAATTTTCGCTGCGATGCGGAAAAACGCGACGAATGAAGGCAAGGACCAAGCATGGCGACCAAAGCTCTCCCCCCGATCAGTAACACCGGCGCGAAGAAGCGCATCCGCAAGGTGTTCGGCGACATCCACGAAGTGGTGCAGATGCCGAACCTGATCGAAGTGCAGCGGGAGAGCTATGAACAGTTCCTCCGTTCGGACCACTCGATCGGTTATGTGTCGGGCCTGGAAAAGACGCTGCGCAGCGTCTTCCCGATCCGCGATTTCGCGGGCACCGCCGAAATGGACTTCGTCCATTACGAGCTGGAAGACCCGAAATATGACGTCGAGGAATGCCGTCAGCGCGGCATCACCTATGCAGCGCCGATGCGCGTTACCCTTCGCCTCATCGTGTTCGAAGTCGATCAGGACACCGAAACCCGCTCCGTGCTCGATATCAAGGAGCAGGACGTCTACATGGGCGACATGCCCCTGATGACGGGCAACGGCACCTTCATCGTCAACGGCACCGAGCGCGTGATCGTCAGCCAGATGCACCGTTCGCCGGGCGTCCTGTTCGACCATGATCGCGGCAAGACCCATTCGTCGGGCAAATATCTGTTCGCCGCGCGCGTCATTCCCTATCGTGGCTCGTGGCTGGACTTCGAGTTCGACGCCAAGGACATCGTCAACGTCCGTATCGACCGCAAGCGCAAGCTGCCGGTCACGGCTTTGCTGTTCGCGCTTGGCCTCAATGCCGAAGAAATCCTTGGGCATTTCTATAACAAGGTAACCTTCGTCCGTGGCGAAGGCGGCTGGCAGATTCCCTACACGCCCGAAGCATGGCGTGGGCAGAAGCCGTCGTTCGACATCGTCGATGCCAAGTCCGGCGAAGTCATCTTCCCGCTGGGCACCAAGATTTCGCCCCGCGCCGCCAACAAGGCGGAGAAGGACGGCCTGACCCAGTTGCTGATCCCGACCGAGGAAGTCTATGGTCGCTACAGTGCCTATGACCTGGTCAATGACGCGACCGGCGAAATCTATGTCGAAGCCGGTGACGAAATCTCACCGGAAAATCTGGAAAAGCTGGACCAGGCGGGCATCGACCGTCTCGAACTGCTCGACATCGACCATGTCACCACCGGTCCGTGGATCCGCAATACGCTAAAAGCCGACAAGGCCGAAGAGCGCGACCAGGCCCTGAGCGATATCTATCGCGTCATGCGCCCCGGCGAGCCGCCGACGAAGGAAACCGCCGAAGCGCTGTTCGCCGGCCTGTTCTTCGATCCCGAACGCTACGACCTGTCGGCCGTCGGCCGCGTGAAGCTCAACATGCGGCTTGAGCTGGACGCCGAAGACACGGTCACCACCCTGCGCGTCGAGGACATCCTCGCCGTCGTCAAGGAACTGGTGAACCTCAAGGACGGCAAGGGCGACATCGACGATATCGACAACCTCGGCAACCGTCGCGTGCGGTCGGTCGGCGAGCTGCTGGAAAACCAGTATCGCGTCGGGCTGCTGCGCATGGAGCGCGCCGTCAAGGAGCGGATGTCGAGCGTGGACGTGTCGACGGTGATGCCGAACGACCTGATCAACGCCAAGCCCGCCGTGGCCGCCGTGCGTGAATTCTTCGGCAGCTCGCAGCTGTCGCAGTTCATGGATCAGACCAACCCGCTGTCGGAAGTCACCCACAAGCGCCGCGTGTCGGCGCTTGGGCCGGGCGGTCTGACGCGCGAGCGTGCGGGCTTTGAAGTCCGCGACGTTCACCCGACCCATTATGGCCGTATCTGCCCGATTGAAACGCCCGAAGGCCCGAACATCGGTCTGATCAACAGCCTCGCGACGTTCAGCCGCGTCAACAAATATGGCTTCATCGAAACGCCCTACCGCAAGGTAATCGACGGCGTTGTGACCGATGACGTCGTCTATCTGTCGGCGATGGAAGAGGCCAAGCACACGATCGCGCAGGCGAACGCGGAGCTGAACCCCGACAACACGCTGGCCGAAGACCTGATCTCCGCGCGTGAAGCGGGCGAGTTCCTGATGGCGCCCAAGGATCACATCACGCTGATGGACGTCAGTCCCAAGCAGCTGGTGTCGGTTGCGGCCTCGCTCATTCCGTTCCTGGAAAATGATGACGCCAACCGCGCTCTGATGGGATCGAACATGCAGCGCCAGGCGGTGCCGCTCGTCAATGCCGAGGCCCCCTTCGTGGGCACCGGCATGGAGGGCACGGTTGCGCGTGATTCGGGCGCGGCCATCGCCGCCAAGCGTCCGGGCATCGTCGATCAGGTCGATGCGACCCGTATCGTCATCCGTGCGACCGGCGACATCGAACCCGGCCAGTCGGGCGTCGACATCTACACGCTGCAGAAGTTCCAGCGGTCGAACCAGGACACCTGCATCAACCAGCGTCCGCTGGTGAATGTCGGCGACCTGATCGAAGGCGGCGACGTGATCGCCGATGGCCCGTCGACCGAGTTCGGCGAGCTGGCGCTGGGCCGCAACACGCTCGTCGCGTTCATGCCCTGGAATGGCTACAACTATGAGGATAGTATCCTCATTTCCGAACGCATCGTGAAGGATGACGTCTTCACCTCGATCCATATCGAGGAGTTCGAGGTCATGGCTCGCGATACGAAGCTGGGGCCAGAGGACATCACCCGCGACATCCCGAACGTCGGCGAGGAAGCACTGCGCAACCTCGACGAAGCGGGCATCGTCTATATCGGCGCCGAAGTGGAGCCGGGCGACATCCTGTGCGGCAAGATCACCCCCAAGGGTGAATCGCCGATGACGCCGGAAGAAAAGCTGCTGCGCGCGATCTTCGGTGAAAAGGCGAGCGACGTGCGCGACACGTCGCTGCGTCTGCCGCCGGGCGTTGCGGGCACGGTCGTCGAAGTGCGCGTGTTCAACCGTCACGGCATCGACAAGGACGAGCGCGCCATGGCGATCGAGCGGGAGGAAATCGACCGCCTCGCCAAGGATCGCGAGGACGAACGCGCCATTCTCAACCGCGCAACCTTCAACCGTCTGCAGGAAATGCTGACGGGCCAGGTGGCAACGGCCGCGCCAAAGGGCGTCAAGAAGGGCGTCGAAATCGACGAGGCCCTGCTGAGCGAAGTCGAGCGGCATGAATGGTGGAAGTTCGCGGTTGCGGACGACATCCGTCAGGCCGGCATCGAAGCGGTCAAGGCGCAATATGACGAAGCGGTGAAGTCGATCGTCGACAAGTTCGAAGATCGCGTCGACAAGCTGCAGCGTGGCGACGAACTGCCGCCGGGCGTGCTGAAGATGGTCAAGGTGTTCGTGGCGGTGAAGCGCAAGCTGCAACCGGGCGACAAGATGGCCGGTCGTCACGGTAACAAGGGGGTGATTTCGCGCATCCTGCCGGTCGAGGACATGCCATTCCTGGAAGACGGCACCCATGTCGACATCGTGCTCAACCCGCTCGGCGTGCCGTCGCGCATGAATGTCGGGCAGATCTTCGAAACGCATCTGGGCTGGGCTGCCCGTGGCATCGGCCAGCAGCTCAAGCACGCGCTGGAAGACTGGCGCGAGGCCAATCCCAACCCTGAGCCGGGCGTTATGCCTGACGCGGTGCGGGACCGGTTGCTGACCGCTTATGGTCCGCAATATGCCGACGAGATCAACGCCCGCACGGCCGAGCAGATCGTCGACCTGGCCGAACATCTCCAGCGCGGTGTGCCGATGGCGACGCCGGTGTTCGACGGCGCCCGCGAAGCGGACGTGTCGGCGATGCTGGAACTGGCGGGGCTGAACACATCGGGTCAGAGCGACCTGTATGACGGCCGCACCGGCGACAAGTTCGACCGTAAGGTCACGGTGGGCATCATCTATATGTTGAAGCTCCATCACCTTGTCGATGACAAGATCCATGCCCGTTCGATCGGTCCCTACTCGCTCGTCACGCAGCAGCCGCTGGGTGGTAAGGCGCAGTTCGGTGGTCAGCGCTTCGGGGAAATGGAGGTCTGGGCGCTCCAGGCCTATGGTGCTGCCTATACGCTGCAGGAAATGCTGACGGTGAAGTCCGATGACGTGGTCGGCCGCACCAAGGTCTATGAGGCGATCGTCAAGGGTGACGACACGTTCGAGGCCGGTATTCCCGAAAGCTTCAACGTGCTGGTCAAGGAAATGCGCTCGCTGGGCCTCAACGTCGAACTCGCGACGATGGACGCGATCGCCGACGAGGACGACGGCTTCGCGGCGGCGGCGGAGTAAAAGGATTGCGGGCGCTGCCTGACGGCAGCGCCCCTTCCCCTCAGCCCATCAGAATTTCCCTCTCCATGAGGACATGAACATGAATGAACTGACCAACTTCGCCAATCCGGTCGCCAAGACCGAGACGTTCGACCAGATCCAGATCGGCCTTGCCTCGCCAGAGCGCATCCGGTCCTGGTCCTTCGGCGAGATCAAGAAGCCCGAAACCATCAACTATCGTACGTTCAAGCCCGAACGCGATGGCCTGTTCTGTGCGCGCATCTTTGGTCCGATCAAGGATTATGAATGCCTGTGCGGCAAGTATAAGCGCATGAAATATAAGGGCATCGTCTGCGAAAAGTGCGGTGTCGAAGTCACGGTGAGCAAGGTGCGCCGCGAGCGCATGGGCCATATCGAACTGGCCGCCCCGGTGGCGCATATCTGGTTCCTGAAATCGCTGCCGTCGCGCATCGGCCTGCTGCTCGACATGCAGTTGAAGCAGCTGGAGCGCGTCCTCTATTTCGAAAGCTATATCGTCACCGAGCCGGGCCTGACCCCGCTGGAGAAATATCAGCTTCTCAACGAAGACGAACTGCTTGACGCACAGGATCAATATGGCGAGGACGCCTTCACCGCCGGGATCGGCGCGGAAGCGGTCAAGATCATGTTGATGGATCTCGACCTTGAGGGCGAGAAGAAGATCCTGCTTGAAGAGCTGGCGACGACCAAGTCGGAGCTGAAGCCCAAGAAGATCATCAAGCGCCTGAAGGTCGTCGAAAGCTTCCTGGAATCGGGCAACCGTCCCGAATGGATGATCCTGGACGTCGTTCCTGTGATCCCGCCAGAGCTGCGCCCGCTGGTGCCGCTGGACGGTGGTCGTTTCGCGACGTCGGATTTGAACGATCTCTATCGCCGCGTGATCAACCGTAACAACCGCTTGAAGCGCCTGATGGAATTGCGTGCGCCGGACATCATCGTCCGCAACGAAAAGCGCATGTTGCAGGAAGCCGTCGACGCCCTGTTCGACAATGGCCGTCGTGGCCGTGTCATCACCGGTGCCAACAAGCGTCCGCTCAAGTCGCTGTCCGACATGCTCAAGGGCAAGCAGGGCCGCTTCCGTCAGAACCTGCTCGGCAAGCGCGTCGATTATTCGGGTCGTTCGGTCATCGTGACCGGTCCTGAACTGAAGCTGCATCAGTGCGGGCTGCCGAAGAAGATGGCGCTCGAACTGTTCAAGCCGTTCATCTACGCGCGTCTGGATGCCAAGGGTCTGTCCATGACCCTGAAGCAGGCCAAGAAGTGGGTCGAGAAGGAGCGCAAGGAAGTCTGGGATATCCTGGACGAAGTGATCCGCGAGCATCCCGTGATGCTGAACCGCGCGCCCACCCTTCACCGTCTGGGCATCCAAGCGTTCGAGCCCGTGCTGATCGAGGGTAAGGCGATCCAGCTTCACCCGCTGGTCTGCTCGGCCTTCAACGCCGACTTCGATGGCGATCAGATGGCGGTCCACGTTCCACTGAGCCTTGAGGCCCAGTTGGAAGCGCGCGTGCTGATGATGTCCACCAACAACATCCTGTCGCCAGCGAACGGCAAGCCGATCATCGTGCCGTCGCAGGACATGGTGCTGGGCATCTATTATCTGTCGATGGAGCGCGAAGGCGAACCGGGCGAAGGCATGCTGCTCGCCGACATGCAGGAAGTGCATCAGGCGCTGTTCGCCAAGGCCGTAACCCTGCACAGCAAGATCATCAGCCGCGTGCCGCAGACCGACGAGGCGGGCAACAGCTACCTCAAGCGCTATGAGACGACACCGGGCCGCATGTTGCTGGGCGAATGTCTGCCCAAGGCGCACAAGGTGCCGTTCGACGTCGTCAACCGCCTGCTCACCAAGAAGGATGTGGGCGACGTGATCGACGAGGTTTATCGTCACACCGGCCAGAAGGACACGGTGCTGTTCGCGGACGCCATCATGGCGCTGGGCTTCAAGCATGCGTTCCAGGCAGGCATTTCGTTCGGCAAGGACGACATGGTCATTCCTGACTCGAAGGAAGGCACGGTTGCCGAGACCAAGGCGCTGGTGGCCGACTATGAGCAGCAATATCAGGACGGCCTGATCACCCAGCAGGAAAAGTATAACAAGGTGATCGATGCCTGGTCGCAGTGCGGCGACAAGGTGGCGAACGCCATGATGGACGAGATCCGTGCCCAGCCCAAGGACCCCAAGACGGGCCGTCTGGCGCAGATCAACTCGATCTACATGATGGCGCACTCCGGCGCCCGTGGTAGCCAGGCGCAGATGAAGCAGTTGGCCGGTATGCGCGGCCTGATGGCCAAGCCGTCGGGCGAGATCATCGAAACGCCGATTATCTCGAACTTCAAGGAAGGCCTGACCGTCCTTGAATATTTCAACTCCACCCACGGCGCCCGCAAGGGTCTGGCCGACACCGCGCTCAAGACGGCGAACTCGGGGTATTTGACCCGCCGTCTGGTCGACGTCAGCCAGGATTGCACCATCGTCGAGGAAGATTGCGGCACCGAAAAGGCGCTGGAGATGAAGGCGATCGTCCAAGGCGGTTCGGTCATCGCGTCGCTTGGCGAACGTATCCTGGGCCGCACCACGGCCGAGGATATCATCGACACCAAGGATGGTTCGGTCATCGTGCCGATCGGCACGCTGCTCGACGAAGCGCTGATCGTGCAGATCGAGGCGATCGGTACGCAGGCGGTCAAGATCCGCAGCCCGCTGATCTGCGAGAGCAAGATGGGCGTCTGTGGCAAATGCTATGGTCGTGACCTGGCCCGCGGTACCCCGGTCAATATCGGCGAAGCGGTCGGCGTCATTGCGGCGCAGTCCATCGGCGAGCCGGGTACGCAGCTCACCATGCGGACCTTCCACATCGGCGGCGCGGCGAACTTCAACGAAACGTCGAACCTGGAATCGATGGCGGACGGCACGATCGAACTGCGCGACATGCCGACCATCACCGACAAGCAGGGCCGTCGCCTGAGCCTCGCCCGCAACGGCGAGATCGCGATCATCGACAGCGAAGGGCGCGAGCGCGAAACCCATCGCCTGCCTTATGGTGCCACCATCCTGTTTGCAGATGGCGACACGATCAAGAAGGGCGATCGCTTCGCGGAGTGGGATCCCTTCACCATGCCGGTGATCACCGAGCGTCCGGGTATCGTGAAGTATGTCGACCTGATCGACGGCAAGACGCTGGCCGAACAGACCGACGAAGCGACGGGCATCGCCCAGCGCGTTGTTACCGAGCATCGTGGTGCCGCGCGCACCAAGGAGGATCTGCGTCCGCGCCTGACCCTGCTGGACGATGGTTCGGGCGAAGCGGCCCGCTATATGCTGGCGGTCGGCGCGACCCTGTCGGTCGAGGATGGTGCCACGGTGTCGGCCGGTGACGTGCTGGCGCGTGTCAGCCGCGAAGCGGCCAAGACCCGCGACATCACGGGCGGTCTGCCACGCGTGGCGGAGCTGTTCGAAGCACGCAAGCCCAAGGACAACGCCATCATCGCCAAGGTGTCGGGCCGCGTCCAGTTCCTCAAGGATTACAAGGCGAAGCGCAAGATCGCCATCAATCCTGAGGATGGCGGCGAGCCGGTCGAATATCTGATCCCCAAGAGCAAGGTGATCGACGTCCAGGAAGGCGATTTCGTCAAGCGCGGCGATAATCTGATCGGCGGTTCGCCCGATCCGCATGATATTCTCGAAGTCTCGAAGTGCTCGGCATCGAGCCGCTGGCAGAATATCTGGTCGCCGAAATCCAGGAAGTCTATCGTCTGCAGGGCGTGAAGATCAACGACAAGCATATCGAAACGATCGTTCGTCAGATGCTGCAGAAGGTCGAGATCATCGAGTCCGGCGACACCACCTTGCTGGTGGGCGAACAGGTCGACCGCGAGGAAATGGACGAGATCAACAGCAAGCTGGCNCCGGGCTTCCTGCCCGCCGCTGGCAAGCCCG
>Ga0006257_1000263_pt1 | contig 14497 bp, 15 predicted proteins | sample Deesub45470m_DNA_FD_54937 | JGI IMG/M metagenome (GOLD analysis project Ga0006257, IMG submission 54937) | Deep subsurface microbial communities from North Pacific Ocean - 450_OLKR46/470m Metagenome | ecosystem: Environmental > Terrestrial > Deep subsurface > Unclassified | place: North Pacific... | reverse complement strand
CATTTTATGATTTTTTTAGGTATTTAAAAATGTTCAGCAAAAATAGTGATAATTGTCACATATCATAACTATAATTTGAATTTTAAGAGAATTTTAATGTTGAAAACTATAAAGAAACTTATATACTTTTTGTAAATTTGTACATTAAAAGTTTTATTAAATGACATATCTGAGTTTTTATAAAATTTACTTTAACAACTACAAAAATGTAAAGCGTCCAGAATGCTTTATGAATTAACTTTTTTTTCAAAATTCTAGAGCGAAATTCAAAACGCTAATCAATACTATTTCTCAAATTTAAATTTATACTATTATGGAATTACCATATGCAGAACCTTATAAAATAAAAATGGTTGAATCAATAAANCGTTCAACTAAAGAACAACGTTTAAAATGGATTCAAAAAGCAGATTATAATTTATTCAATCTGGCTTCGGAAAAAGTTTTTATTGATTTTTTGACAGATTCAGGAACTGGAGCAATGAGCGACAAACAATGGGGTGAAATGATGATTGGAGACGAAAGTTATGCTGGTTCCTCTTCATTTTTAAAATTGAAAAAGACCGTAATAAAAATTACTGGATTTAAATATTTTTTACCAACTCATCAAGGAAGAGCAGCAGAAAATGTGTTATTTTCAGCACTTGTTAAAGAAGGAGATATTGTTCCTGGGAATTCACATTTTGATACTACAAAAGGGCATATAGAATTTAGAAAAGCAACAGCTGTTGATTGTACAATTGATGAGGCTTTTGAGACTTCAAATATGCATCCATTTAAGGGAAATGTTGATTTAAACAAACTTGAAAAAGTTTTTCAAAGCCATCCTAAAGAAAAAATTCCATTTGTGGTTCTTACAATTACCTGTAACAGTGCCGGTGGACAACCAGTTTCTGTGCAAAACACAAAAGAGGTTTCAGCTTTATGTAAAAAATATGGTATACCATTGTATTTTGATGCAGCACGATTTGCAGAAAACGCCTATTTTATTAAAAAACGTGAGCCAGGTTATGAAAATAAATCCATAAAAGAAATTGCAAAAGAGGTCTTTTCATATGGAGATGGAATGACTATGAGTGCAAAAAAAGATGGCTTGGTTAATATGGGTGGTTTTATTGCACTCAATAACGAAACAGTTTTTAAGCAAGCCACTGTTTTTAATATTATGTTTGAAGGTTTTATCACTTATGGAGGTATGAACGGAAGAGATATGGGCGCATTATCTGTTGGTTTAGATGAAGCAACTGAATTTAATTATTTAGAAAGTAGAGTAGAACAAGTTGCTTATTTGGGTAATAAATTGGTAGAATATGGGGTTCCGGTTCAACAACCAATAGGAGGACATGCTATATTTTTAGATGCGAATAAATTTGTGCCTGCTATCCCAAGAAATGAATATAGAGCACAAGCTTTGGCTATTGAGTTGTATATAGTTGGTGGTATTAGAGGAGTTGAAATCGGAACTGTTTTGGCAGATAGAGATCCTTTTACTCGTAAAAACAGATATCCTGAATTAGAATTAGTACGATTGGCAATTCCAAGAAGAACCTATACCAATAATCATATGGATTATGTTGCGGCTACGTTAAAAAACATTTATGAAACTAGACATGAAGCAAAAACGGGTTATATAATTGCAGATGAAGCACCTATTATGAGACACTTTACTGTGAAATTTAAAAAAATATAATATCTTTTACTCTTTTTTGTTAACTTTGTCAAAAAGCTAAAAGAAATTATGATGTTATCACGTGCCAGTAAATATGCTATATTATCAACATTGTTTTTAGCCGAACATTCAAGAGTAGATAAAAAAATTAGCGTTAAAGAGATTGCAAATAGTATTGATGTGCCTAGTCCGTTTTTAGCTAAATTATTTCAGCAGTTGGTGCGAAGTAAAATTATATCATCAACTAAAGGACCCAATGGTGGTTTCTATCTAACAGAAAAAAATGGTAAAAGAAACGTTTTAGATATCATTGAAGTTATTGATGGTTTAGACAAATTAAACGATTGTTTTTTAGGTTTAGATGAATGTGATTCTAAAAATCCTTGTCCGGTGCATTTTATTGTTGAGCCTTTTAAAAATGGGATCTTAGGGAAGTTTAGAGATAAGACCATTATGGAATTCACCAAAGAAATTTCTGAAAAAGGTAGGGTTTTAACACTTAAAGGAATCATTCCTGAAAAATAAGAAATACAAAATAATTTAAATATTGATAAATATCATATATTTATTTAAGGGGAATATTTAATTTTGCCTTATTAAAAGATAAAAAGGTCTTTTAATGAAATAATAATTTACTAACCAATATCATTAAAAATATGTTATCTAAAAAACAAGCACGGGCTTTCTTTCTTGGAGGTACATTAGTAACGTTCCTTATTTTTATAGGGTTAACAGTGTATTCTTTGTCACCTGGAGTAGACCAAACAAATCATGAAAATCTTACTGCAGAAGTGGTAAGAGGTAAAGAAATTTGGGAATCAAACAACTGTATGGGTTGTCATACGCTATTAGGCGAAGGCGCTTATTATGCTCCTGAATTAACAAAAGTTATTGACAGATTAAATATGAAGTATGATGGAAATGGTGAAGAAGTAATCAAAAGTATATTAATGTCTGAAGGCGCTTGGCAACCAAATGGAAGAAAAATGGTTGCATATGGAATGACTGAACAAGAAGCAAGCGATGTTGTTGAATTCTTTAAATGGATTGGCAAAATAGATTTAAATGGCTTTGATAGAATTGTTTCACCTTTAGCAAAAGATAAAATTAACAACTAAACAAAAGCATTATGAAATAGACTAAACAAAATTTTCATTAGAACAAAAATGAAATATAGGCTATTGATAATGACCAATAAAAACATATAATAAAAAACATTATGAAATATAAATCACAAAAAGTAGCATATTGGTTTTTTGCCCTTTCAATGCTATTGTTAGTATTACAAATTACCTACGGTTTTATTATGGGTTTTGCCCGAATAGGATTTGATAATTTACATGAATTTATTCCTTTTAACACGGCAAGAGCTGTACATACTAATTTGCTAGTTGTTTGGTTGTTATCTGGTTTTATGGGAGCTGCATATTATATTATTCCTGAAGAAGCACAACGTGAATTGGTTAATGTAAAATTAGCATATGTTCAATTAATTAGCTTAGCACTTGTTGGTGTTGTTGCAATTATAGGTTTCACTTTAATATTTGGGAAGGGCGTAAATTCTTAGAAATTCCTCGTCCTTTAGATTATTTAGTGGTTGCAAATGTTTTGTTATTCCTTGGGTTGATTTTAACCACTTTATTTAAAGGGAAACGACAAACTACAACAGCATTGGTATTATCAATGGGATTGTTATTTGCGGCATTATTGTATTTACCAGGAATGTTACCTTTTGATAGTCAGGTAACAGATTCTTTTTTCCGTTGGTGGGTAGTTCATTTATGGGTTGAAGGTGTTTGGGAATTAATTATGGGAGGTATTTTATCGTTCTTATTAATTAAATTAACAGGTGTAGACAGAGAGGTAATTGAAAAATGGTTATATGTAATTGTTGGTTTAACTTTCTTATCGGGAGTTTTAGGAACCGGACACCATTATTACTATATTGGTGTAAATAAAATTTGGATTATTGTTGGAGGAATTTTCTCAGCATTAGAGCCTTTAGCATTTTTAGCAATGGCATTATTTGCAGTAAATATGTACAGAAAAGGAGAGAAAAAACATCCAAATAAATTAGCGTTATACTGGACTTTAGGTGCAGCTATTGTATCTTTTGTTGGAGCTGGTTTATTAGGTTTTGCTCACACGTTACCACAAACAAATTTATATACTCACGGAACCTTAGTTACTGCAATGCACGGACATTTAGCGTTTTGGGGCGCGTATGCAATGATTGTATTGGCAATTATTAGTTATAGTTTACCAAATATGACTGGTAGAAAGCTATACGACAGTGCAACAGGTAGAATGGCATATTGGTTATCAAACATTGGAATGATTGGTATGACTGTTGCTTTTGGTGTTGCTGGTGTAGCTCAGGTATATTTAGAACGTAAATTTGGTATGGATTTTATGACCGTTCAAAAAGAAATAAGTATTCACTTTGTTGTTTTAATACTATGTGCAACAATGTTTGCAACAGGTATTGTGCTTTATATTGTTGATTTTTATAGGCACGGTACACCAACTGATGAAGCATTAGAAATTAAAGAATAATAAATAGTTGTTTGTTGCTTTTTAGTGATGTTGAAATGTTTGCTTTTTTTTAATCTGAATATAAGATTTTAGCAAACTCAAAACAGCAACAAAACTTATTAAATAAGAATCGAAGCATAGTAATTAGATTGATTTCCAGCACAGAAAATTGTTTATTGTTTTTAAAATTATAATAAAATAATTTGATGCGCTGGTTTTTCAATAATAATTATAAATTATTCAAAAATCTAAAAATAGAATATTAATAATATCAATCAAATCAAATGAAAAATTTAAGAAATATAGTTAAAACGGGCTTAATGGGAATAGCTTTGTTGTTATTTGTAAGTTGTAATTCAACTGAAGAAAAGAAAATAATAGATTTCGCTAAAATTCAAGTTCAAGGAACTATGGATGCTGAACTTACGTCTCCACCTTTTGTACCTGCTCCAGTTGGTGATCGTGCGGCTAAAAAGTTAATCGTAAATATGGAAATTCTTGAACAAGAAGGAACAATGACCGATGGCGTAAAATATGTTTATTGGACATTTGGAGGTTCTGTTCCAGGAAGTTTTATCCGTACAAGAGTTGGTGATGAAGTTGAATTTACATTATCAAATCATCCTGACAATAAATTACCTCACAATATAGATTTACACGCAGTTACTGGTCCGGGAGGTGGAGCAACTTCTTCATTTGTTGCACCAGGTCATGAAAAAACATTTTCATTTAAAACATTAAATCCAGGATTGTACGTTTATCATTGTGCAACTGCTCCAGTAGGAATGCACATTGCTAATGGAATGTATGGTTTAATTTTAGTTGAACCAGAAGGAGGTTTGCCAAAAGTAGATAAGGAATATTACATTATGCAAGGTGATTTTTATACTAAAGGTGAAAATGGAGAGCCTGGTTTACAACCTTTTGATATGCAAAAAGCTGTTGATGAAGACGCTGATTATGTAGTGTTTAATGGAAAAGTTGGTGCTTTAACAGGTGATAATGCTATTACAGCTAATGTTGGAGAAACGGTACGTTTATATGTTGGTAATGGTGGTCCAAATTTAACATCATCATTTCACGTTATTGGTGAAATTTTTGACAATGTTCATATTGAAGGAGGTTCTTTATTAAATAAAAATGTTCAAACTACTTCAATTCCAGCAGGAGGAGCTGCAATAGTTGATTTTAAAGTGGATGTTCCTGGAACATTTATTATTGTTGATCACGCTATTTTCCGTGCATTTAATAAAGGAGCTTTAGGAATGTTAAAAGTTACAGGTGAAGAAAATAAGCAATTATATTCAGGTGTAAAACAAGAAGGAATTTACCATCCTGAAGGTGGAACAATTCAAACGATGCCAAATGGTGAAGCTAAAAAAGAAGTTAATTTAAATAAAACATTGGCAGAAAAAGTAGCATCTGGAAAACAAATTTACACGAAAACTTGTTTTGCTTGTCATCAAGCAAACGGTGAAGGTATTGCAAATGCATTCCCTCCATTAGCAAAATCAGACTATTTAAATGCGGATGTAAAAAGAGCGATTGATATTGTACTTAATGGTAAAACTGGTGAAATTACAGTTAACGGAGCGAAGTATAATAGTATAATGACTAAGCAAACTTTAACTGACGATGAAATTGCAGACGTGTTAACGTATGTTTACAATTCTTGGGGTAACAACAAAACAAATGTAGATGCTTCAATGGTTAGTGAAGTTAAAAACACTCACTAAAATATACCATAAATGAAAACTATTTTAAGATTGACGATTTGTGTTTTGTTTTTTTGGACAGCCAATGCAAATTGTCAGTCTAAAATGGTTTCTATAAAAGGTGCAACCTATACTCCGCTGTACGGAAGAGATTCTCTGCAGGTAACCATTGCTGATTTTTATATGGATGTTTATCCAGTAACTAATGAAGAATTTCTTCAATTTGTAAGTGAAAATCCAATATGGAAAAGGTCTAAAGTGAAAAAACTTTTTGCGGATGCTACGTATCTTATTAAATGGAAGTCGGATACTGCTTTAAATGAAAACCAGTCTTTAAAAGCACCAGTTACAAATGTGTCTTGGTTTGCGGCGAATGATTACTGTGAATCTCAGGGAAAAAGATTACCAACAGTTGATGAATGGGAATATGTAGCGATGGCCAATGAAAAACTACCAGATGCACGTACCTTAAAAAAATATAATGAATACATTTTGTCTTGGTATGAAAAACCCAAAACTTTTAACAATGAAATTGGGTCGACTTTCAAAAATTATTGGGGTGTTTATGATTTACACGGACTTGTTTGGGAATGGACGCTGGATTTCAATTCCGTTTTAGTGTCTGGTGAATCAAGAAAAGATGTTGATAACGACAGCAATTTATTTTGTGGAAGCGCCGCAATAGGTGCTACCGATTTAATGAATTATGCAGCTTTTATGCGATATGCAATTCGTGGTAGCGTTAAAGCAAAATATACCATGAATAATTTAGGTTTTAGGTGCGTAAAAGATTAGATGAAACTTTAAATTATATTGAATTTTTCATAATTAATTTAAATTTGCGTTAGGGACTGAACGGCTTGTTTGAGCTCTTTTTTTTGTTTTTCACAATAAAAAAAGCGAGTAGTGAAGGTCCGACCCTTGTGGTAACGCCCACCGAAAAGAAAGCAACCCCAAAATAGTATTTGAAATAAAGTTTAAACAGATGAAAAACACAAAATATTTCTTCCTTTTATTTATCACCTTAGTTGCTTTTATGGCTTGCAATACGAATAATTCCAACAAGAACAAAGAAGCCATGTATCAGTGCCCTATGAAATGTGAAGGTGAAAAAACCTATAGTTTTGAAGGCAGTTGCCCAATTTGTAAAATGGACTTGAAACCAGTTTCATTTCAAGTAACAAAAATAGAAAAAACTGATGAGATTTCTGAAAACTCTATTTTCAATTTAACATCAAAATGGAATACTGAAGAAGGAAAAACAATTCAATTGGAAGCGTTAAAAGGAAAAACTTTGGTAATGGTGATGATTTACACCACCTGCAAAGCTGCTTGCCCAAGATTGGTGGCTGATATGCGCAATATTGAAAAAGAAATACCCAAAAATTTATTAAATGAAATTAGCTTTGTATTGGTTAGCATTGACCCAGAAACCGATACGCCTAAAAAGTTAAAAGCATTTGCAATTGAAAATTATATGGATGGTGAACAATGGACATTTTTGCAGGGAAATTTAAGCAGCGTTCGAGAATTTGCAAATGTTTTGGCGGTAAAATACAAACAAATTTCACCAATGGATTTTTCACATTCAAATATTATCAGTGTTTTTAATCCGCAAGGAGAATTGGTTCATCAACAAGAAGGTTTGGGGGTTGATAATAAAGAAACTATCTCAAAAATTATTGAAACAGTAAAAGAGTAACTAATGAAAAATCTAGCACCATATTATCACGAAATAGGAAAAGAAGTTCAAGTTTTTGAACATGCATATAAAAATAAAATTCCGTTTTTATTAAAAGGTCCAACAGGAACTGGAAAATCTAGATTTATTGAGTATATGGCTCATAAATTTGATAAAAGACTGATTACAATTAGCTGTCATGAAGAAACTTCTTCTACAGATTTAGTTGGAAGATATATTATAAAAGGCGCTGAAACTATTTGGGCGGATGGACCATTAACAACCGCAATAAAAGAAGGCGCAATTATTTATTTAGATGAAATTGCTGAAGCAAGACCAGATGTTATTGTGGCAATTCACTCGTTAACAGATCATAGGCGAGAATTATTTATTGATAAGTTGGGAATTACTGTAAAAGCTCACGAAGATTTTATGTTGGTGGCTTCCTTTAATCCGGGCTATCAAAAAGGATTTAAAGAGTTAAAACCTTCAACAAGACAACGGTTTGTAGCAACCTCATTTGAGTATCCTGAAGCTAAAATTGAAGCAGAAATTTTAGTTAATGAAACTGGAATTGAATTGGATATTGCAAAAAAATTAGTGAACATAGCAGCGAAAATAAGAAATTTAACAGAGTTAGGTTTAGCTGAAACTGTTTCAACCCGCTTATTGGTGGATGCCGCTAAATTAATTCATAGCGGATTGCCAAAACGATTATCAGTTGAAGTTGCAATTGTAGAACCTTTAACCGATGATTTAGATGTTGTTGAAGCTTTAAAAGATTTATGTAATTTAATGATATAGATTATAGTAGCAAGTATCAGGTATCAAGTATCAAGCACAAAAAATTGAATACCAGATACCACATACTAGATACCAATTACCTGATACCCAAAAACAATGTTCGAACCAGATGAATTCATATTTACAAAGCTAGCGTACTACTTTAAAAGAAGAAGATTAAAGAGGGAGGGAGCTATTGCAAGCACGGTACATTTGGAAGACTTGAAACCACGTTTAACTCTTTTGGCAAGAGCAATTACAGGTGAATCTATTGAAATTTATGGAGCAGAACGTGAAGGTGGTTTTAAAAACAACAACTTTTTTCTTCCTACAAAATTTGCTGATTTTCCTTCAATAGATGAAAATATTTCTTTTTATTTATTCAGAATATTATATTTATCAGTTCAAAAAACTTTAAATTTAAATTGGTTTGATAATCAAGAACATGAGTTAATTGAATCTCAACAAAAGGCCCAAGAAACTTCATCTGAAGTTTTGGAATCTATGTTCGCGCAATTTCCAGTTACTCAAAAATACTTCAATGAATTTATTCAGTTTTATGCTGAACAAGGAAAAGAAGAATCGAAAGTAGATTATTCATTTATCTATGGAAAATGGATGCGAAACAATTTGGAAGTTGATGACAAAAATCCATTAGAAAATTTTACAGATCAAGTTAAAAAAGGCGATGAAGATCAGCCAAAAACAACTTTGAAATCGAAGGCTGTGGAAGAAATTATTTCTGTTCAGGTCGATCAAAAACAACAAGAGGATGCAGTGCTGCAACATCAATTTGAAAAAGTTGAAACAGCCGAAGAATTTGGCGGAAATTTCAAGGATTTTGACGGCGATGACGATTTGGAAGACCATTCCAATGCTTTGGATGAAATTAACATGAAATTTACGGTTCGTGTTGATGATACAGCACATTCAGTTTATCAAGCCGATTTTATAGAAAACACAACAGTTTCAGAAAGTGCTGAGATTGATGGTTCAGGTTATCATATAAATTATGATGAATGGGATTATTCAAAACGAGCTTACAAAGAAAATTTCTGCAAGGTTTATCCCAAAACTTTAATGAAAACGAATGTAGGTTATTATAAAAAAACGCTAAATAATAATAGAGCTACTTTAGAAGGTTTAAGAAAAATGTTAACTACGGTTAATAATAAATATCAGCAACAAAGAAGACAAACTCAAGGTGAGGAATTTGACATTGATGCGATAATAGATTTGTTTGTTGACGTACGTTCTGGTCATACACCTTCAGAAAACATCTATTTATCTAAGCGAAAAAAAGAAAAAGATGTATCCATTTTATTGTTGTTAGATGTTAGTTTATCTAGTGATGGTTATGCTGCTGGAAATAGGGTAATTGATGTTGAAAAAGAAGTTTCTATTTTATTTGGTGAGATATTAAATGAATTTAACATTGATTTTTCAATTGACTGCTTTTATTCAAAAACAAGAAACCATTCTACCTATATAACGATTAAAGATTTTGATGAAGATTGGGATAAAGCAAAATATAAAGTGGGCGCTGTAGAACCCAGCGGTTATACNAGAATTGGAGCTGCTTTGCGTCACTCAGGAGCCATGTTAGACAAACGAAATACCAAGAATAAATGGGTAATTCTATTATCTGATGGGAAACCAAATGACTACGATAAATATGAAGGAAAATATGGTGTTAACGATGTAAAACAAGCGCTCCGAGAATTAAATGAGCGTAATATAAATTCGTACGCTTTAGCAATTGAAGCACAAGCAAAATATTATTTACCACAAATGTTTGGGCAAAACCATTATCAAATTTTAACTACACCTGTTGAACTTTTAAAATCGATGGTTCAATTGTATGAAAAAATTAAACATCAATCATAAAATTTTAAAAAATGAATATTACCAAAGAAAATACAGTTGCAGAAATTGTATCAACTAAATTAGGTTCAGACCACGTATTTAGCAAGTATAAAATTGATTTCTGCTGTGGTGGAAATATGACCTTAGAAGCTGCTTGCAAAGAAAACAAAGTTGATTTTGAAATGCTAAAACAAGAAATTGAAACGATTAATTTAAAAATAGGAGGAGAATCCAACTTAAATGATTTGAATATTAGTTCGCTAATTGAAATAGCAAAAGAAGAATATCACAATTATTTGGATGAAAATGTTTCTCAAATTATACCAATTGCGACTAAAGTTGCCGAAGTACATGGTTTGGAGAATCCTGAAGTTATAGAAATTAATGTATTAATAAATGGAGTTGAAATTGTTGTTCATGAGATGATTAAAAATTTTAATAATACATTATATCCTACCATTGAAGAAATATTGACTTTAAATAATTTTTCAGCAGACATTTCAAAGAATCAAATTGAAAATGTGAAAAGAAGCGTAAAAAAGAGTGAAATTGCCCACCAATTAGTGAGTGATACTTTTAAAGAAATTTCAAATTTATCCTCTCATTATTTGGTTCCAGAGGGAGTATGCAATTCCTATCGATTTTTGTATGAAAAATTACAAGAATTAGATCATCAATTTCAAAAATACGTGCATTTTAATAAACACGTATTTATTCCAAAAGTTTTAAAAATTGTCGAATAAACTTATAAAAATAGCACAATGAATTCATTTTTATCAACTGTAGAAAAGTTGCCAACTGGGCATCCTGTAAAAGTATATTATCAAGAAAGCGAATTAATTCAGAATATATTATCAGAATTATATGATGCTGACCCTGTAAAGGATTTTCAAAAATATTTCAACATATTCAATCAGTTAACTACTATTGAAAAACGATTTTCACGAAAAGAAAATCAATTATTTCCTTATTTAGAAAAGCATGGTTGGGAAGGACCAAGCCAAGGAATGTGGTCGTTTCATGATAATTTAAGAGATCAAATTCGATTGTTGAATACCTATAATTCTGAAAAAAATACAGCGAAAATTATTGATAATATCCCATATTTAATTGAAGGAATTAAACGATTATTATCTATAGAAGATATGAAGTTGTTTCCAAATTCAATGGAATTATTATCGGAAGAAGAATGGAAAGAATTTTACCAAGGCGATGAAGAAATTGGTTGGATGTTGTTAGAAAANCCATTGCCTTACCCAGCAATTGAGCAAGAAACCTACGTGCACCCAAGTGAGGATTTTTCAAAGCGTGATTTGTCTTTTTCATTAGANAATACTTTTCATTATGATGAAGGTTATATGACACCAGAACAAGTAAATCTTTTATTACGTTTCTTGCCTGTTGATATCACTTTTGTTGATGAAAATGATAAAGTAATTTTTTACAATAGAGGTGATGATCGTGTTTTTCCACGCAGTAAAGGAATTATTGGTCGTGAAGTTCGATTTTGTCATCCGCCAAAAAGTGTAGATATGGTATTGCGAATTGTGGAAGAATTTAAAGCAGGCACAAAAGATGTTGCTGAGTTTTGGTTCAATTTTAAGGGCAGAATAATCCATATTAGGTATTTTGCTATTCGTGATAACAACAAAAATTATAAAGGTGTTATTGAAATGTCTCAAGATATAACTGACATTCAAAAATTAGAAGGTCAAAAACGTTTATTAGACTGGGATTAAAGCTAATTACTTTTATAGTTTAGAGAATTAATAATTAATTGTCATCCCTGCGTAGGCAGGAATCCATAAATAGTGACAATAGATTCCTGCCTCCGCAGGAATGACAAGAGTAATAATTAGGTTAAATACAGCAAATTCAATTATAAAATAGGTGTCAATCTTTAAATAGATAATCAAACGTATGAAAACAGAACCTATAAATCATAAAAATATTTTTTATCCGCCAGGAGGTATTTTACTTTGGATTATCATTTTTTTAGAATTAATAACCTTTGGAATGGCTTTAATTGCAATGGTTATTTACAGCAAAGATGAGCCCGAAGTTTTTCATAAATCCAGATTGTTATTAAATACCACTTTTGGCGCAGTAAACACATTTTTTTTAATAACCAGCGGGCTTTTTATGGCAATGTCTGTTCATTATTTAAAACTTGGGAATGCTAAAAAATCTTCACTGTTGTTAAAACTTACAATGCTAGGAGGTTTCCTTTTTTTAGTTTTAAAAAGTGTTGAATATTACGAAAAAATTGAGGCAGGTCTTACCATAAGTTATAACACGTTCTTTTCATTTTATTGGATGCTAACATTGTTTCATGTAATTCATGTGCTTGTTGGTTTGGTAATTTTAATGAGTGTTTATGTTGGATTAAAAAAACGTGGTTCAAATACTATTATTGAAGATTTTGAAGCTAGTGCGGCTTTTTGGCATATGTGTGATTTAATTTGGTTACTGCTGTTTCCAATAATTTATTTAATTTTTTAAAATGAAAACAGCTGTATTTATAAAAGTGTGGATTGGGCTTATTGTATTAACAATACTATCAGCAATTGCTTCAAATAGCTCTGATTTGAGTTATGCTATAGCGTTAATAATTTCACTTTCTATGCTAAAATTTTTGGGTGTTTCGTTTTATTTTATGGAACTTAGAAAAGCTCATTTTTTTTGGAAATTTTCGATACTAATTTATACCTGTTTATTTTCAATAATAACCATATTAATTCTTTAAATATCAAATAAGAAATTGAACCATAACCCTTAATAATTGTACTAAGGATTATGGTTTAGTTTTTATAAACTCATTTCTGTAAAATATTTATAAAATAAAGGAATAGTTTCAATCCCTTTTAAGTAATTGAACACGCNAAAATGCTCGTTTGGAGAATGAATAGCGTCACTTGCCAAACCAAATCCCATTAAAATAGTTTTGCTTTTAAGTTCTTTTTCAAAAAGAGCTACAATTGGAATACTACCACCCGAACGTTGTGGAATGGATGCAACACCAAAACTTTCAGAATAGGCTTTGTTGGCTGCTTTGTATGCAATATTATTTATTGGAGTAACATATCCTTGGCCACCATGATGTGGCGTAACTTTTACTTTTACCGATTTTGGAGCAATTGCTTCAAAATGATTTTTAAATAATGCAGTTATTTCTTTCCAATCTTGGTTTGGAACCAAACGCATAGAAATTTTTGCTGAAGCTTTGCTGGCAATGACTGTTTTTGCTCCTTCACCAGTATATCCTCCCCAAATACCATTTACATCTAAGGTTGGTCTTATAGAAGTGCGTTCATCAGTTGTGTAACCAGTTTCTCCATAAACATCGTCAATATCCAATGCTTTTTTATAGGCATCTAATGAGAAAGGCGCTTTTGCCATTTCAGCTCTTTCTTCAGTTGATAATTCTTGTACTTTATCGTAAAAACCGGGAATAGTTATGCGATTATTTTCATCGTGTAAAGAAGCAATCATTTTGGTTAATATGTTTATTGGGTTGGCAACAGCGCCTCCGTATAAACCAGAATGTAAATCTCTATTTGGACCTGTAACTTCAACTTCAACATAGCTTAAACCACGTAAGCCAGTAGTTATAGATGGTTGCGTATTTGAAATCATACCAGTATCTGAAATTAATATTACATCATTGGCTAATTTTTCTTGATTGCGTTCAACAAACCAAGCTAAACTTGTAGAGCCTATTTCTTCTTCACCTTCAATCATAAATTTAACATTACAAGGTAAATTCCCTGTAGATGTCATATATTCTAATGCTTTAACATGCATATACATTTGTCCTTTATCGTCACAAGCTCCACGCGCAAAAATTGCTCCTTCTGGATGTGTTTCTGTTTTTTTAATGACAGGCTCAAATGGAGGGGAAGTCCATAATTCAAGTGGATCTGCTGGTTGCACATCATAATGTCCGTAAACAAGTATGGTTGGCAGTGTAGCATCAATTATTTTTTCCCCATATACAATAGGATATCCTGGTGTTTCGCAAATTTCGACCATATCGCAACCTGCATTTACAAGTGCTGTTTTTACGGCCTCCGCAGTATTTATAACGTCTTGACTATATGCTGTGTCAGCACTTATAGAAGGTATTTTAAGAAGTTCGATGAGTTCATTTATAAAACGTTCTTGATGTTGTTGAATGTATGCCTTAAGGTTTTCCATTAAAATTGTGATTTGTTTTCATTCAAAAATACAAAATATATTTTTGTTATA
>Ga0006257_1000261_pt1 | contig 14516 bp, 15 predicted proteins | sample Deesub45470m_DNA_FD_54937 | JGI IMG/M metagenome (GOLD analysis project Ga0006257, IMG submission 54937) | Deep subsurface microbial communities from North Pacific Ocean - 450_OLKR46/470m Metagenome | ecosystem: Environmental > Terrestrial > Deep subsurface > Unclassified | place: North Pacific... | reverse complement strand
CGCCCTCACGACTCCCTGGGAGATCTGACGCCTGCCGAATGCATGTCACGAACCGCTGAAAACTCTACTTTTAAACTGTCTGCTTGACAGGGAAGCTTACGGAGGGGGAAACATGAAAATTCCGACACTCAGGCCGGCATTTCTCTGATTTGGGTGGTCTTAGGATAAGGGGATAACCCCGCAAGGATGGTGACCGTTACCCTTTCGGAGAACTCCTCCCCCAAAAATATCCCGACAACCACATTCGTCTCCTCAGCCACCACCCCATGAATCACGCGGTAGACCTCGTCGAATTCCTCCATAGTGAGGTCATTGCCAGCGTAGATCGTCACCCAGATATTATTCCCCTGGGCTAATTCGAATCCCTGCGTGAATAAACGGTGCAAGGCCATTTGTGTGGCCCTCTCGCCACGTGTTGCACCGTTAGCGTTCCCGGTTCCAAGGCGACTCATTTTCCTTCCTCCAATCACAGCTTGGAAGTCGGCGTAATCGATGCCGATCATGCCGATGTTCCATATCAAGTCCGAGTGGGCACGTAGAGCTGTCAGGTAGGCGAGCTCAAGGGGCTGGTGGACAAGGTGCGGCGCCAGGATTGCAGCGTCCGGGCCCAAGACTCCAGGTGAGACCAGGCAAAGGCTATTAATCCCGGACTCTGCACACCTCATCGACCATTGGGCGGAGTCGGTCTCTTCTGTCTCGATAATCAGGGCCACGACGAAGGCGTCGATCAAACGCGCTGCCATGGCCAGCTTGGCCACGCGGGGGAGGTTCTCGCTGGTTCCTTGCGCGAAGAGATAGAGGTTGATGGCCTCCTCAGGTTTGGTGCGCAAGTGGCCAATGGCTGCGAGGGTATCTTCGAGTTGTGCATCGTTCTCAGCACAGGGGAGAGCTTCGAACCAGGGCATGTTCATGCTCTGCTGTTGGATGGCATGCATTCCACTGCCATCGACGCTCAACAAGGCTAATCGCACCGTTTGTTCGAGAAGCTCGTCAAAAGTGAAAATGCTTTTCTTGGGAATCAAGGTTTCGCTCGGATAGGGGGCGGCCTGTCCCCAGCCGCCGAGAAGAGTGCCGGGCCACTGGCTGACCACCATGCCGCCGGCAAATAGTTTGAGAAATTTTCGCCTTTGGATCATGTCGACCTCCGTGCGTGAAATGGTTTCGAATTGCCGGTTTCGGGAACCACCTCAAGGAGCGAAGCCGATACTTTTTTGGCTCAGACGCTTTTCCCCTTCCTCAAGGGCAAGAAAGCGTACGATCTCCTCCGGGTTGCCCGAGAGGCCGAGAACTTCCGCCTTTTTGCGGACTACCGCGAAATCACCGGGAGTCAACCGCTGCAACGCCCGCAGGGAACCCGGGGCTGGGTGCTGGAAGAAGATCTCGAAGGCCTTGGCGGTCTGCTCCTGGGTCATGAAGTGGAAACCGAGCTTGAAGGTGAAGCGGCGCAGTGAAGCCGGGTCGAGGTGCTCCATTAAATTGGTGGTGCAGGCGAAGGGGAGGGGATGACGCTCCATCCATGTCAGCATTTCGTTGACCTGACTGATCTCATATCTGCGCACGGCCTGGCGACGGTCGGAGAGCAGGGAGTCGGCCTCGTCAAAGATCAGCAGGGCCTCGCAGTCGATGGCCTCCTGGAAGGCCGCGGCGATCTGCTTTTCGCTGCCGCCGACGTACATGTCGAGCAGATCGGAGGCGCGCTTGAGCAGCACCGGTATCTGCAGCGCTTCGGCGAGGTGGCGTAAGTAAGCTGACTTGCCCGTTCCCGGCGGGCCGTAGAGGCAGAGGGAGAAGGCTTGGGAGGCTGTGCCGCGCAGTTGCATGGTCAGGGTGGCCAAGTCGAGATCGGCAGTGCTCAGCTCGGGGGAAAACCGCTCAGGGATTTCCTGGCGGGGTAGGGGCTCGCCACCACGCATGGCGTGGATGATCCCCTGGGAGGCGAAACGAAAATCCTCCGGTCCACCGTCGATCTGCCGGGTAAAGCGGGCGGCGCTGTCGATCACCGCCGGGGGGATATTCAGCTGCACCAACTGGCGCAGATCTTCGCTCTCCATGGCGACCTCATTTTTCTCCAGCACCCGCAGCCAGACCCGCTCGCGCACATTCGCTGGCGGGTTTTTAAATTCGATCGCCAGCGACATGCGGCGGATAAAGGCGCTGTCGAAGATGCTGACGTCATTGGCGACCCAGAGCGTCGGCACCGGGTTGTGCTCCAGCAATCGGTTCATGAAGACCTTGGAGCCGGATGTCGGTCCCCCGCCGAGCAGTTGCCGCAACCCGGACCCTTTGAACAGGTCGTCCATTTCGTCGAACATCAGCAGTGAGTTCTTCTGGAACCGCAACAGGTTCTGCGAGAGGCGGTAGGCGGNCATGCGCTCACTGCGACTTGGCTCGTTACCCTCTTCGTCTGTTTCACCCACCGCATAGAGCTTCAAACCAACCTGCGCCGCCAGGGTTTTGCAGAATTCGGTCTTGCCGGTTCCCGGGGGACCCCAGAGCAGGATGTTCACCCCTGAGAGCTTTCTGCCCGAGGCCTGGCGGATGAAGGTCTCGAGACGTTCGCGCACACCTTGGAGGTGGGAGAAGTCATCCCAGGCCAGCTCGGCTGGTTTGGGTTCCCCGAGGATTGAGGAGAGTAGGGACTTGAGCCCCCCTTGGTTGCGGAGCAAGGCGTTGACCGCTGGATCGATGACGCAAACCAGATCATCAAGATCGGTACCGATCCGCTTGGCTGGTTGGAGGACGCCGGACAGCAGAAGTTTTCCGGTGGGCTTGAGCCGCTGGTGAAGGTCATCGGCCGGGGCGCCAAGACAACAGGCACTCGCCTCGACGATGCTGAACTGTTCTTTGGTGAGTTCGTTGAAAAAACGATCAAAGCCGCAGGACATCTGATAGCGCACCACCAAGCCGAGAAAGCCACGCTCTAAAGGGTCGAGCTTGAGGTGGGTCGCCAACAGGGCGAGGTTTGCTTCAAGCAGGCCTGGGGCTTCCCCAGCCAGTTCCGTAAGCCGGCTCTTGATCAAACGGAGCAGGTTTTTCCCAACCTTGACCGCGGCCGCGCGGGTGATACTCCGTGAGGTGGCGGGATCCGGCAGCAGGCTGTCGAGAAATTCCGTCAAAAGTTCGTCCTCGACTTCGAGCAGGTCCCGGTTGGAGTCGAAGTATTCGCAGATCTCCCGCACCAGCGCCGGACGCGTCCAGGGCCCATTGAGAAGGTTTTGCAAATAGCCGAGAATGATAGTCTTTTCGTAGTCGATCATGGCTGCGCCCCCTGAGTTTCCAATCCGGTTGAACTTGTCTGCTGATACCTATGATGACAGTCAGAGGCGACCAACGGTGTCGTTTAGAGAATGAAAGAACTCTGGCTTGAATATTGCTCATGGCTAATAAGCCTGTCGTCACGAACTGACGGTCATGGGGTTATAAACGACGCCGTACGTCGCACTCAGGTGCCAGGATGCTGACAACCTTCGCCAGGAGAGTTTCATGGAAACTGTTATCCGGCACCTGTGCATTCTCAAAATGATTCCCCGTCGTGGTCGGATCGATGCCACGACCATCCACCGAAGGCTTGAAACCGACCTGCCTGGCTATAAGGTTGATCTCCCACGATTCAGCGTGATCTGCACAACCTTAAGGATGCCCTGCTGCCCCTGGAATTTGACGGCTGCAAACCACAGGGGTGGAAATGGCGCGATGACGCTGAACTGATCGAAATCCCCGGGATGGATTTGACCGCCGCCCTGACCTTTCGTATGGCTGAAGATCATCTCTCTCGCCTGCTACCCAAAACCTGTCTGTCCTCCCTCGCCCCGCACTTCAAGCGGGCCCACCAACTGTTGGTTCATAACGAGATCGAATCCCTGAATGACTGGCCGCAGAAGGTCAAGGTCGTTCCCCGGACCCAACCTCTTTTGCCGCCGGTGATCGATCCTCAGGTGGTTGATATTGTCTACCGGGCCTTGTTTGAAAATCTGCGGTTTGAAGTCAATTACCAACGTCCCGGGGAGGAAGGGAAAATCCTCGAAATCAATCCCCTCGGAATCGTCTTCAACGACCCGGCCGTTTTCCTGGTTGCGACCTGCTGGAATTACACTGACTTGCGCCTGTTTGCCCTGCACCGCATGAGCAATGCCGAACTGCTAGAAACACCCTGCACCCACCCGGAAGGGTTTGACCTGCAGAGCTACATCGACAGTGGTGCACTTGGTTTCGCCCGGCAGTGCGGCAAGACCCTGCGCCTTAAGGTTCTGTTCGAGAAAAGTGCAGCCCAGCACCTGCAGGAGACCCTCCTGGCAGAGAATCAGAGAATGACCAACCGAAAAGATAAACGGGTGCTGGTCGAGGCCGAGGTGGCAGATACCGAACTACTGCGTTGGTGGTTGCTGGGGTTTGGGGCTGCCGTGGAGGTGGTGGGGCCGAAGCGGTTGAGGGAGGAGTTTGGGGAGATCAGTCGCAAGATGGCGCAGAGATACATCAAAAAGGAAAATTAAGTTTTAGAGATGGTCGATGTTTGACTGTTGGTTGGAGCGTCGTCAATTTGGTGTTAAGTCCTTTTTGATGATTTTACCGAAAGAAATAACAACATTTTTTGGAGGAGAGAAAATGAGTTGGGAGACAATTCGCGGCGCAGGAAAAGTTCGTTTTTCAAAAGATGTTCCAGATGGTTCACAAGTTCGAATCACAAATGATTTTCTTGATCAAGCAATACGTAGTTTCACTAAACGATCTGTGCAATATTACAATTTTGTCGGGGAGATGGCTTTTGCCTATCATGAAAAACAATTGCATTCTATGCTTTTTTCGGCTATCTCGGACGTTGCAGATGCAGCATTTTTAGAACAACATACTTTAAGGAAATTCAAAGGAATTGAAAATAAAAAAGTTGGATGGATTGACTATTGGGCATTGTATAGGAATACGATATTCTTGATTGAAGTGAAACATGATTTCAATTCATCTATGAACGATATTGTTCGTAAAAAAGGAATTGATAAGTGGTCAGTAGCTATTGACCAGATCGATAGCATAGATGAGTCAGAAGCTTTTGCCCCTGAAGGTTATAAGCTTGTAAAAATTGCTCTTATGGTCGTTGTGAATTTTATTGGTACAAATAATTCCGAAAAAATTTCATCAGGGGATCTGACTCAATCACTTGAAAACTCCTATAAACACAAAGAAACTTTGAAAAAAGATCTCAAACCTCTTCCTAATTGGAGTGCAGTGTGGCATCTCCATGATGACCTTCTTGAACCGTTAGGAGTTTCCGATGGCAGATGGGAAATTTATCCATCCGTTAATTTCTTTGCCCATGTGGACACACTGAGGAGATAAGTCGTTGTTTATTTAATATCCTCAAGGCCCTTTCAGGGACAGTCTGGCCCTTATGAGAAACTCCCCTGGGCCAGTAATTATAATGACCAACCGCATAGACGGTAGAGTGCTAAGCGAATCAGATGTAGCGGATTCCAAGCCGCTACACTGGCGGATGCTGGAGTTTAGTGTTGCATAGGTAGCGGAAGGAAGTCGCAACATAGCGAAGTGTTCGGGGAAAGAGGGGGACGATGTCTGATGTGGTAACCGGAAAAGGCACCAAAAAGAGCACACACCTGAGCAAATCCCTGTTCATGACCGGAAACCAGTGCCCCAAGGCCCTTTGGCTCTCCCGCTATCGGCCGGAACTCAAAAAGATCGCCCTTGGCCAACAGCGGGTGCTTAGCTCGGGGACCAGTGTGGGTATCCTGGCCCAGCAACTCTTCCCTGGTGGGATGGAAATCCCCTTTGACGGAACGACTCTTGAGCAGCAGGTGGAGTTGACCCGCAAAGCTATGGCCGATGGGGCCCGGGTGTTATATGAAGCCGCCTTCCAGTTTGAGGGCGTATTTATGAAGGGCGATATTCTAGTCAAGGCCGGCAGTCACTGGCACCTGTATGAGGTCAAGTCCTCCACCGGAATGAAGGATGTCTACCTCGACGATATTGCCCTGCAGTACCACGTGCTCAAGGGGGCAAAGGTTTCCGTTACTCGCGCCCATCTGGTGCACATTGACAACACCTATGTGCGCAAAGGGAAAATCGACCCGGAAAGCCTTTTTGCCGTGGTTGATCTGACCGCCGAGGTCAAAGAGGCCCAACCACGAATCGCAGATACCCTGGCAGCGCTGCGCAGGGTGCTCCTTGGCAAAGAACCCAAGGTCGACATCGGTTCGCATTGTGGCGATCCCTACGAGTGTTTTTTCAAGCCGCATTGCTGGGCTCATATTCCGGAAAACTCAGTCTTCACCTTGGCCGGTCAAGGCAGGCCGGATCCCTTCAAGCTTTATCGGCAAGGTATTTTGAAGCTGGAGGACGTCCCTCGGGATTCGTTGAAAACCAAGCAGCAACTCCAGTGGGATGGCCATGTGCATCGCCGCAACCATCTGGATCGTCCCAAAATACAGACCTTTCTCGATTCTCTGCAACATCCCTTGGCGTTTCTCGATTTTGAAACCACGGGCATGGCACTTCCCGTCCCTTTGTTTGAAAAATCGCGCCCCTACCAGCAAATCCCTTTTCAGTTTTCGTTGCACGTGCTGAAGCGCCGACAAGGGAAACTCCATCACCACGAATTTCTCGCCGGAAAAACGAAGACACCGCAAAGGGAATTTCTCGATGCCCTGCTCGAGGCGTTGCCAGAGAAGGGAAGTATCCTCACTTGGAATGCGGGGTTCGAAGTTGGTCGCCTCCGGGAACTGGCCCAGCGGTTCCCCCGTAAAAAGGCCGCCCTAGAAGCAGTCATTGCACGCATCGTCGATCTCATGGGGTCTTTTCTCCGCAAAGAGATCTACCACTGGCAGTTCGAAGGCAGCTACTCGATCAAGAAGGTCCTTCCAGCCCTGGTGCCGGAACTCAGTTACGAAGGGATGGAGATCGGCGATGGCGGCACAGCCGCTGAAGAATGGGTGCGAATGCTGGGTCTGGCCGGCCCCGCGGAGGTGGAGCAGATTCGCCGCAACCTGCTGGAGTATTGCGAGCTGGACTCCTTGGCGATGGTCCGGATCCTGGATCGAGTGCGGGAACTTGCTGCGGGTGGGGGCTGGGCTTAGGCCGGGTGGAATTTTAGCGCAGACGAGGTCCGAGGTGTGTTCAGGTCGGCCGAGAAATGATCCCGATCTGTTTTCCTGCCAGCAGAACAGCCGGATTAGGCCCAAGTCTGGAGTGGATCGGTTCGGGTAGTTCCAATTGCCCCCCGGAGACTTCCACCTCCTCCGCCAAGCCGATCATTCGCAGGAAGGCATTTCGCTCCGGGGAAGGCTTCGCTGCGGCAAGTTTATCGAGCAGGGCACCCCAGGTTGTGCTTGGAAATAGGAAGAGGTCGCCATTGTGGGTCGAAACATTGAGGTCAACCGGGATGGTCACACTCAGGCTCTTGGGGTTCAGCAGGTATCCGTGGCGAAGCCTGAAGACTGCTTGGTTGTTTTCCATTTTTCTGCTCGTTCCTGTGTCCAGAGGTGACTCGCTCCCTTCCCTGTTGGCCTCTTGGCAAGTGGGCGAGGTTGGAACTTCAACACTTGAACTTTAAATATCATGCGATGGCGACAGGGTAGGTCGTTAAGTGGAGACTGAGGGTCATGTTCGCTCACGATTTTGCAGGTTTTTCTTTCCATGTCTTTCGATCCCAGTACCAATTAACAAAACTGCGACTTTCATGCCGCTTACAGAGAGAGACAGCCGCCGAGTAGCCCAAGGGCTGTTGCCAGCCCGGGCTCTCTAAGAACCGTGCGTGCGACTTTCACCGCACACGGCTCAAGCCCTCGCAAAAGTCGCGGTGTGATCCGGTTGTGGTGTTTCCAACAACGAACCGTACCTAAATGGTGCGGTCCTAACAAGTCTGACGTTGCAAGGTGCGGGTTGACAGGACCCGGCGATCGGACATCCGCTGGGCCTCTCTTTGTGTGGCCCGTCGCTTAAAATAGTCCCAAGACGCGATAATGGTATTGCACGATTTTCCCAATTGAATCAAATTTCTAAAACACTGACCGTGAATTGATCGGCTTAGTGCTTTGAGTGGTTGTGTCTTCATGTTTGTTGTGCCAAATCGTGAGCCAGGATTGTAAATAAACTAACTGAAGGTGGGCTGGTTCCTGTATGGATTTTTTGATTGTCGGGCCAAACAGTGAAGGACGGCATTGAAATTGAGAACAAATTACAGGTATTTTTGTAAAAAGATTCATTCGAACAAAGGGAGCAACCGTGTGAATGGCTCACATGTTTGCCCTGTGAGCCATTTTTGCCATCGGTAGGGTTGCTTGACTTTGATGGCCTTAAAATCGAATAGGTTATTATCCTATTAACCAAAGTGACGAGAAAGAACTCGGCTTACGCCCGTAGCAGTCCACCTCCCCCTCTGTCCGCTGGCTGTCAACTCTCCCGCCTGATTTAACCCCTCGGCGATCTTTCGCAACGATTGCCCTTGCAGTCCTAGGTCCTCGATATAGCCCCGAACCGACTCCGCAAATTCATCGGCCGCAGCCGCCCGCACGGCGACCCCAGCAGCAGATCCTAGGAGGGCCGCCTCAGTTGTAAGGTTGCGAGGACTGCCAAGTTGTACGCCTCGGGCCTTGGCCGCGGCGAGAGCCGCCTTTGTTCGGTTGCTGATCATTTCCCGTTCATGCTCCGCGACCGCCGCCAACATGTGCAACGTCAATCTGTTTGCCTGCGGCATGTCACAGCAGACAAAGTCAGCACCGGAGTCCATCATTGCAGAAATGAATGACACGTTACGCGCAAGCCTGTCTAGCTTGGCAACGACAAGAATGGCATTCGCCCGTCGGCACATCCGGAGGGCAGCGGCCAGCTGAGGGCGATCATTACGTTTTCCCGATTCAACCTCACGGTACTCGGCGACCACATCGCCATTCACGCTACGAGCGTAGCTCGCCACCGCTTCCTTTTGGGCTTCCAGTCCTAATCCACTCTCGCCTTGGCGTGTAGTCGACACTCGCATATAACTCACAATGCGCATGACCCCTCCTGTCTCATGATCCTAAACGACCGTTTAGAATCATTATACAGCATTTATAAGGGCGTAACAACTCGAAATATCAACGGAAAAAACAATTCGTCGAAGTGTCGAAGGGCGTGTGAAGGGCCGACGGCGGCGCGCCTTCGGCGCATTCGAAGAGCATCATGTCGGTGATCGCGCAAGGCTCGCCACCTCGAGCAAGGTTAGAAGGGCGAGAGTCAAAGGCTGGGACCTGAATACGTAGCGGCACTGGATAGGCTGCGAGGAGAAATCAGAAGACTTGCGGTCCGTCTTCGAAGATGGACTTTGTGGGCGGAGATGAGTGCGGAACTACCAAGGAGATTTCTGCAAGGTGTCAAGGAACAGGAATAATGTAAGAGCAAGAAGTAACGAGCGAAGTGGCGAATGGAGTATGGGGTGGCTTGGCTGGAGGGGAAAGGAGAAGGAGGAGGCGAAAGGAGAAGGGGGAGGCGAAAGGAGAAGGGGGAGGCGAAAGGAGAAGGGGGAGGCGGGCGCGAAGCGAGTGCTTTGATCTTGCCCAGCAACAACGGACACTTTGCTAAGCGACCAATTTGGCCTCAAGCGCTACCGGGCTGAGGTAGCCGTTGGCGCTGTGTCGGCGGGTTCGATTGTAATCAATTTCGATGTACTCGAAAACGGTTTGGCGCATGGCCTCCCGTGTGGTGAATCGTTCACCGTGGATCAGTTCCACCTTGAGCGTGTGGAAGAAACTCTCGGCACAGGCATTGTCGTAGCAGTTGCCCTTGGCGCTCATGCTGCATAGTAGCTTGTGTTTTTCGATCAGGGCTTGGTAATGCCCTGAGCAATATTGGCTGCCCCGGTCCGAATGGACGATCACCCCTTTGGGCATGCGGCGCCGCCACAGGGCCATTTGCAGAGCATTGCCAACCAGATCGGCGGTCATGCGCTCTGACATGGACCAACCGACCACCAGGCGTGAATACAGGTCGATCACCACGGCCAGGTAGAGCCAGCCTTCGTCGGTCCACAGATAGGTGATATCGCCCACCCACTTTTGGTTGGGGGCGGTGGCGGTAAAATTCTGCTGCAGCAGGTTGGGGGCCACCGGAAGATCATGCTTCGAGTTGGTGGTGGCCTTGAATTTCCTGGCGGCCTTGGCCCACAGTCCCTGTCGTTTCAAGCTGGCGGCCACGGTTTTGCAGTTGTAGTGCTGGCCTTGCTCGTTCAGATCGAGAGTCAATCTCGGTGCGCCGTTGCGTTTCTTGGCAGCCTCAAACGCCTCTGCGACCTGCTGATCGAGTTGATTCCGGCGCTGCTTCTGGGGAGACGGGTGCTCCTGCCGCTGACGCCAGGCGTAGAAGCCACTGCGGGAGGCCTCGAAGACCCGACACATGGCACTGACCCGGAAAGAGCCTGAATGCTGGTGCATAAAGGCGTATTTCACTTCAGGCTCTTTGCGAAGTACGCCGCCGCCTTTTTTAGAATCGCCAACTCCTCGGCCTGCTCAGCCAGTTGGCGCTTCAGGCGGGCATTTTCCACCGCCAGCTGTCGCTCGGCTTCGCCCTGCTCTTGATGCAGGCGGGCTTTGCTGCGCCAGGCATAGAGTTGGGAGTCATGCAGCCCCAATTGCTTGGCAGCTGCCGCCACCCCGACCCGCTCGGCCAACGCCAAGGCTTCGGTCTTGTACTGCTGGGAATGGCGCTTACGTGTTACAGGAGCCTGTTTTCCTTGCTTTGTCATCGGTCACCTCTTTCGCGGAGTTTACTCGCTTAACGAGGTGTCTGTCGAGACTGGGCAGGATCACTTGGGGTCATGGAGTGGCGTGCAGCGAAAGGAAATGGCGGCGCGTCGGTCTTAGCCTGGGTATGAAGAACCGCAGATTAGCGGCGCGGTGGTCAAAGGCGCCAAAACATCTCGGTGAAGTAAGTTGGGTGGGCGGGTGGACAAAAAACACCCGCAGGTTTTCGCGTGTTGGTGGGCAGGGGCGTTGAGGGTGGCAGTTGCGATTTTCATACAAACAGGTCAGTGGAGGAAATGGCGACTATCAAGGTCATCCCATCAAATATGTTGTGGGAGGGGAGTGAGGGGCCTGTCATAGGGCTCAGTCAAGGAAGTGAGGATATCCGGCTTCCAGGGAAAAGGCTGCAAGTAGAAAGGGGACATCAACTAAAGGGTCAGGCCGGCACTTACTTTGTCCCAGCAAATATAAAAAACGTGTGGAAGCAGTGCCAGGTAGGTCAAACTGCGGGACGATGAAGGTTCCGAACTTGGATGCTCGAATAAGGATATGTTAGTGTCCTCAAGATCGATAATAGTGCAACAAGCATCACGCAAGACGACGATTATTTTGTTGCGAAATCAAGGCAGGGGCAGTGTGGTTCAGGACGGTAAGTATAGGGGGAATGGCTGGCATTATAAGAACTATAACTATAATAGCGAAAAAACATTCAGAATCTTCTTTGTGTGACCCTTTTTGCATATAAACTTTTGGCCCTTTTTTCAGGGGGATTTGCTAGGAAATCCTCTCATTGATAGAGGTGGCTGGCGATGGTGGTAGGAGGCGAAAACGGGGCATTTGGAAAGGGGAGGCTGTCTCGATGGTAATCAAGGGCTTACGTAAGGATGACATTGAAGGCGGTGGTGGAAAAAATAATAGTTAGTCGTTGGTTGTGGAGAAAATGGAGGCCCCAACCCCCTTGTTTTGCACAATATACGGTACAGAAATGCCTTGATCAGACATCTCCCCATGTGGTGTCGCCCCTTGTTTCGTATGGGGCGGCCCCGCGTTTTTTTGCGTAGTGAGCAAGGGAAATCCCATTCGCGCGCGCGTATGCTTTGTCCTCCTTTACCCGGCTCCGGATGGCCTTGATGCCTTTGTAGATCAGGTGTCGAGGCACGGTCAATTTAGGAAATCGTTCCAATACTTCATCAATCAGCGTGTCAATTCGAATTCTTTTCTGGTCCTCTGTCCAGGTTAAATAGCGCCCATAAACAAAACGCTCCCATGCATTTGCGAATTCAGGGCTCTGGACGAGGTGTTGGCGCTCACGTCGACCGAGGCGAGCGACCTGTAGGCGTAAGAACCACATCTTGCCCCACCCTGAGGCCAGACGATCCAGAAAAGATCGGTCCGCGGCCAAGATCGGATTACCGATCAGGCCCTCGCGCTGGGCTGCGTAGAGCGCTTTTTGCGGGATACCATAGGTATCGGAGGCCTCCTTTATGGTCATTGCTTGGCCATCAACTTTCTCAACCAATAGAGTCGAAAGATCATCCAAAAAAAGAAGGAGATCGTCTTTATTTAAACTGTATTCAACAGCCAAAATATCAATATTACCTTTAAGTGTGTTGAAAAAATCCGTGACGGTCATGCAATTCCTCACTTTCGAAAAGTCGTTATCTGGTCCTCAAATGGTCTTTGATCTTGAAAGTTGCAGATGTCTGGTAACTCCATTTTTCCAGTGAATTTTGTTGTAAATTTTGAGATTTAAATGGTTATTTAGTTATTGATTTTACCATTATAAAAAAATATATCAATAAAAAAAGCAATAAAAATAAAAAATAACGCCTATTTAGGTTTTTACTACCATTGGTAATATTTTTTTAGCCAATAAATAATATCAGACGATATTATGTCTAGTGGTTTTTAGTGATATTGTGAAGGTCGCAGTTCGAATATTATATTAATAGATATTTTGTGGAGAATTTGTTGAAATAAATAAATGCAGGTGGTGCACTTACGAGTAGAATCTACCATGTAGAGTCGATTAGCAATTTTACTAAAATTTGCTTTTGACTGGTTTGGAAGGTTCGGTTGAGCCCTCGGTTAATGTGCTGATGGATTGAGGGTTGAGTAACGTAAATAGTTTTTGACAGCGTCGTTAGAAGTGTTCAAAAACAACTAGTTAAACGTTCTTTCTGCTTGCCACCGGCCACTAAATACACCACGTCCGTCGTCGTCCTCTCCGAGGCCTCCTCCGCGTTGCCATGTTGTTGACCGGTTGCTTGTTGGTGCAGCAAGTGTAGTTTCTGAAAGCTAAGCAGCTCGCTGCGCTCGCCAAAATCCTCACTGAAAAAGAAAGGTCGTGAAACTCGAATGTTCAGTGGTGATCTTTGCTGGATGGGTAGTTTGATATTTTTCATTATTGGCTGCATGCTGCGGTCCGGTACCCACTTTTTAGCCTATCCATCAATGTTGTTGATCGCTGAGGAGGGGAATTTTTTACTGCGGTTTCAATCGCAGTTCTTTCTCCAACTAGAATGACCAGTTGTCTGGCGCGGGTAATGCCAGTGTAGAGCAGATTTCTGTTAAGCATGTGCCGATGTTCAGTTGTGACCGGAATCACAACGCAGCTAAACTCTGAACCTTGAGACCTGTGGATGGTGCAGGCATAGGCTAGTGCTAGGTTATGGAGTTTACTCCTCGGGTATATCAATGGAGAGCAGTGCCCTTCAAATTGAATCTCCAGGTTAAGGTCTCCTTGATCACACGCAACAATTTCCCCCATTTCCCCGTTAAAAACTCCGGCTTTCCCAAGGCGATAATCATTGTACATTTGCATGACTTTGTCTCCCTGCATAAATTGACCTGGGTTTTTTGGTGGATTGATACGAGACTGAAGTTCTTTGTTTAAGCGATCAGTTCCAACTGGACCATTGTTGACTGTGGTTAATACTTGGATGGACCGCAATGAATCGAACCCTTTAGTAGGTAGTTCTGTACACACAAGGTCTGCTACTCGCGAAGAAATATCAGCACGCGAACATTCGATAAAGGTAAAGTCTGAGCCGGATGGAGCCTCGAGAAAAGGCATTTTATGGTTGATGATGCGATGTGCATTTTCGATGATAGAGCTTTCCTTTTTTTGACGGTGATTTGTCGTCAATTTGGCCACAGGAATCACTTTAGAGCCGATCATGTCAAGGAGCACAGCTCCGGGACCAACCGGAGGAAGTTGATCGGGGTCACCGACAAATATAACCGAGGCTTTGATGGGTAGTTGCGACAAAATTTTCCACATCAAATTGATGTCGAGCATTGAGACTTCGTCAATGATCAGCAGGTCGGTGTCCTGTAGATTTACGGTGCATTGAACCCGATTTGAAAGGGCACGGTGGATTGTATAGGTGTCACGCCCGGTGATTTCTTTGAGTCGACAAGCTGCCTTCCCGGTTGGAGCAACCAGAATTATTTTCTCGGTATGTGGGCCAAGAATTTGAAGGATTGTGTTGAGGGTTGTTGTTTTACCAACACCTGGGCCTCCGGTGATTATTGACAACCTATTTTCCAAGACACACTTAACAGCTTCGTGTTGGTCAGGGGTGAGCTTGATATTCGAGGCTTTCTCTGAATCTGCAATCGCCTGTTGGATATTTATCTTCCCCCACATGGGCTGACCTTTGAGGATGTGCAGCAGTTTTCCAGCCGTGTATGCGTATTCCGGAGAAAGTGGGCCAGTGGTTCCGATTTAAACTGGTCCACCGATTTCGGAGCAAAGTGGGCCACCTGTCGGAGCGAAGCGACGCTGGAGTC